>Ga0116227_10008073_pt1 | contig 20086 bp, 13 predicted proteins | sample S1TSphgellanicum_FD_89693 | JGI IMG/M metagenome (GOLD analysis project Ga0116227, IMG submission 89693) | Host-associated microbial communities from peat moss isolated from Minnesota, USA - S1T2_Fb - Sphagnum magellanicum MG | ecosystem: Host-associated > Plants > Peat moss > Unclassified...
CCCAACAGAACAAAAAACAAAACCAAAAAAAACGAAAAAAACAACAAAAACAAAACGAAAAACAAAAAAGGAAAAAAAAAAAAAAAACTCCTATACCTGACACTGTCCCAGGGCAATATACGACCTGTAGACCAGGCAATCGCGCTCGATCGCCTCCGCTTCCGACAGGTTCCGCACATTACTCTCATTGATGGCTGCTTGGAAAGCTCCCAAATAGAAGTTGTTCCGCAACGGGAAAAGCACATCAGGCCCGCTCATCTTGATCAACAAACCTCCCTCTTGTTTTCTTGTGAAACCGAGAGAACAAAGGCCCCGGATCCGCCCGCCTGTTTGCGATTTGTCTGCGCCCGAGTCTCAGCGCGACAGAGCTTCGCTGCTCTCTCTCTCTCTCTCGCACTCTCCACCCTCTCCCTTCACACGGGTCTTTGTCCACAATCGAGATGCCAAAATCATAGTTGATGACATGGCAGAAATGCATCTCGTTTGGGCCCTCGGTCTAACGGGGGTCCTTTTCCCATACGTAGCCACGTCGACCAAATAATTGACTAGAACCCACACAGGTGGATTAACGGGATCTCGTTTGGGCCTATTTCTTGACTGTGGGAATGGAGTACTCCGCTGATGATGCAGATTCCACAAGCCAGAAAAGACAGAGAAAAAAATTCCGGAACAGAGGATCTCTCGTAGACCGAATAATAACTATTCCGCAGTGGAACCTGTCGTGCCCTAATTTGGGAGGCAACCCTAATAGCCGCAGCGATGGCTGAACAAAGCTCTTTCGCAGTTGCGGCAACAAGCTCGTCCGCCTCTCGCTCGTGTGTTTGAAGCTATGGCGGAGCAGGTATGTTCCTCCTGTGTTTGATGCATCCAAACGTTGATGCGTTTTCGCCAAGCGAAATTTTTCGATGAAGTTGTGATAGCTTTTGATGGTTTTTCTGGAAGATATCGTAGTTTCTTTGACGTGTGAGAAGAATATCCTGTGTGTTTGTACACCTTTCCTCTGGATGTCCGGTCTAACAGAGATCTTTAATATTGTTGCGATGTTTTACTCTGTATGCCTGACCTCAGATTTTTCCTTAATATATTTGTTGAGTGAGGTCGTGTAACACGGCTCTGGTTCAGATGTGGCGTTCAGTGCAAAACGTTTACTGTTATCTGAGGTGCACTTTTCTATATTTCTTAACGAGTGTCCGATTCTTTTGCAGACTGAGAGATCGTTCTTGAAGCAATCGAAGGTTTTTCTCAGGTATATTACATTATGACCTACAAAAATCTGACTTCCATTATTTGGGCTATGTTTTCTGTTCTTTCGATCTCAAGCCTGACTCCTGTTTTGTGTGTGTGTGTGTTTGCAGCACCAAGAAATCGTCAAAGGGGAAGGCACCAGGAAAGGCTGGAACCCGCTTTTGGAAGAACGTTGGACTTGGCTTCAAGACCCCTCGGGAAGCCATTGAAGGTGAATTTGTGCAACTTTGTTTAAACAGTGGTTTCTAGTGGGTGGGTTGTGTTGGCTTCATAAAGCTGCAAGGGTCTAGTGAGTAATGAGAGATGCCCTCTTGTATCATTTCTTTTCTTTCTCTCTCTCTTTTTCCCCCTATGAAAATCGGTTGATTTGATTAAGTGCATTGTTACAAATGCAGATTCTACTCTTCTGTTCCTTTAGGTTTCAATAATGAAGGCTAGCATGCACAAGAGGTGAAGGATGGTGATTTGTGTCTCTTCTTGTGCATGTGTTGTGGTTCTGAGGGAGGAGTTGAGTAATGTTGGTCCCTCATCTCAAATAGAAGTGTCTTTTCCTTTCTGTTTCATACTGAACTTCCCTTCCATTTTTCAATAGTGTCCCAAGTGTGGAGATCGCTGACATCTTGGAAGTGGTATGCAGGCACTTACATTGACAAGAAGTGTCCATTCACAAGCAATGTGTCAATCCGGGGTCGCATTCTGACTGGGACAGTCAATTGCACCAAGATGACACGCACTATCACTGTCCGACGGGATTACCTCCACTTTGTCCCGAAGTACCAGCGGTAAGTTGAATCATGTGGATTAGGTTTTTCATTTCATGTGGCAATGCATCCCAGAAGGGTTGAGTAGTATCAGAGGAGAGATGTGCAAGATTTCAAGGTGTTGTTGTGCAGTGTGAAATGATTGTATCCACTCAATATTTGAGCTCTGTCTTCTGTGCAGGTATGAAAAACGACACTCCAACCTATCAGCACATGTCTCTCCAGCTTTTCGAGTGAAAGAGGGTGACAAGGTTGTCATTGGCCAATGCAGGTTAGACTCATCTTTAGGTTCCACATGACCTCTAGGTAGAATGAACTGTGATGTACTTTTTTGTCCTGGTTGTAGTAGTGTGTCTGATCTTCTTGCTGTGTCTCCCAGGCCTTTGTCAAAGACAGTGAGGTTCAATGTGTTGAAAGTCATCCCCAAGGGTGCTTCAGATGGAGGAACCAAGAAGGTCTTTGCAGCTGTTTGAGGTTGGGGGTTTTTTATATTACAGCATGGAATATATGACCGACTCAGCACAAATGGGAGGTAGCTGCTGGATTGGTTGTGACCAGCACCACAAGTCATGTTGGAGTTGGATTAGCTTATGGACAAGATTGTAGAACTGAAGCATGATTCAGAAGCAATGTGCAATTCCATAGCACTCCAGTCAAACCATTCAATTTATGTGTTATTGTGGACTTGTGAAGGTTATTGAGACAGTGTGTGCTGACTAATGGGTTCTTCAAGCAGAGTAATCTGTAAATCGAGTTGTTGCTTCTCCTGGGTGATCTCTGTGAATTGTACATGGATTTTTTTTTCTTTTGCAACTATGGTCCAGGAATTGGGTACAGAAATGCCATCAGATGCAAAATACTGTCACAACTTCCTTGTTTTTTGACAATTGTTCTGCACATTGAAAGCAAGAAGCAGGTGTTATATGAACTGATAGTCTTGAAACATAAATCATTGGATGTGAAACAAGAGCTCAAAGTGGACATGGTGCAATTAGTGTGGTGGCTTCATCATTACACATGAAACAGTTTCTGAAACAGTTTTACTGTCGTGCAGAGTGATTTCTGGATTGTAAATTTGAACTTGCAATGATAATCCTGAACTTATGAACACTCCAGATTGTGTTCATCTCTTTTTTCGCTCTAAAGGGTTTTCATTCACAGCACATTTATAGTCTGTGACTTGCCCTTCAGTCTGCCTCGATGACCCATGTGGTAACTCAGGATGAAGATTTCTGTAAAAAAATTGTCAGAATTCTGGGCAGAGTATTTATATACTCAGGTCTCCAACCACTTGTGTTGGGATCTGTTGAAGTTAGTGGTGAGTAATAGCAGCCAACTGTAACTGCCATTCATTATGCCTGTGATGGTCTGACACCTTGTGAGTGACACTTTGACAAGGTCATGACCACTTCAATTCTTTTTGGGTGGTGTTGGATTTTACCAATGAGAATTGAAAGCCCTTGAAAGCCCTTGAAAACCTGAGCGTGAATTCCTAACCCTTAATTGAGAATGAATAGAGTTTCACTGGTGGTAGCATTTGAACACTGCAAGTCATTTGAACAATGGGCTTTTTCCAGTCCTTTTTCTCTTTTTCTGTTGACATTTCTCTATCTATGAAGGAGAGTTAACCCTCTTTGTTTATCTGCCATGAGAGGCATTCTGTCTTGTAAGCATGTGGGTTTGTTTAAATCTAGATAGGCCAGTCACCTCATGGGAAGACAGGAAAGACTGCAATTGACAGCATCAGTTAGCAAACACACTTATGAGACCTCAAACCACGGATTCTGGCAGAATGCCATGTTTTGGATCTTAGCCTCCTAGTACTTAGATGAATGTTATGTGTGATGGGTCCTGAAGGTTAACTCTATGATGACTTTCTACTTCTCAAGACATAGAGGGAAACTACTTGAAGTGGCTGAATGGAGCATTGACAGGTGATGTGGAGGTTCCCCTGGCCTGTGGACAAGCTTGCTTCTCGTATTCCACCTTTCAGCACCAAGGAGTATGTACATCTTTGCCCACCTCAATGCAAAGCTATGGTTCACATTGGTCTTTTGTTGGGTTTCATCTCTAGGAAATCATGTCATGTACTATCTTCTCATTGGACTCTTGTAGCAATCAATCAGAGAAGAAACCTTTAAGCCACTCCATGTTAATGGAGTACAGCTTTAACATAGTATCCAGAACTGATTCAGAACCATTTCTGACATGCACAGGAACGTATGGGAACTTGGGAGGATGAATTTTGGTCTTTGCTCTACAAGTTCTGGGCAAGCATACATTAACTTCTTGTCACTGGTCAATTTGAATATGGAGAGAAGGTATGGACTTGTGCAAGAGATGGCAGCATAAGGACAGAAATTTAGGGATAACTTAGAATGGGTGTCTGCTTGTGTTAGTTTCAATAGTCAATTGTGCTTTTTAAGTGTGAGATTTTATAGTGGGAAAGAGAAGGTTCTCCAGTTATTTGCTATTGTGTGGACAATTTGGACCTGGGGTTTGACTCCTGCAGAGCATACCATCAAACTACACCAGCTGGTGGCCAGTGACTTACAGTTTGTAATGGTTGACGGGCCCATGGGAGGTATGGCTCTGGCTCTCATTTTCATTTGATTAGGGTCTTGTATGTGGGCTGTGGTGTATATATTTATTCCCATTTGCTTGAAATGTATTTTCAGGGCTTGTTTTCTGTATAGATGGGTGGCTGAATGTCAGCAATCTGGGAGAAGATTTGAAACCACCATTTATTTTGAACTTGGTTCTGTCTGTGATGTGGCAATGTGGGTGTGGTAAATTGTAAAGTAGGCACAGCAACTAATGTGACAGAGAAAGTTGCAAGTTCTACCTTGAGTTGATGCTGCAATCAATGGCAAGGATTGTGGTGAAGGTATCCACCTCTTGCAAAATGTTTTTGGGAACAATTTGGGTTTGTCCTTTTGTGCTTTTCTCCAATCCTTTCAAGTAGCATGGTTTAGGATATGTGGCTTTTCCATTCCCAGGCATCTGCTGCTGAGAAAGCATGTATATTTTCTGGTTTCCTTTAGTTGGAAGGAAAGTATGTCTATATGGTACAATTTAACAACTATTATACTTGGGAGATTGACATGATTTGAAGGTGCTGTCTTTTGACATTATGTGGATGCGTTTTGTAGGAGTGACAACCATGGATTACACTAGATCTAGAGAGCACCTTGCAGAGTGTAAATTCCCATCAAGCTTTTCGAAAACAGAAACTTCTGTTACTGTAAGCATTCTGTTTCTTTAAAGTTGAGCATTGTTTTCCCGTGATACCCAGCAAGGTATTGCAGGAAAAATTTAAAAACAAAATGTGAGGTCACTCTTTACGCTTGGTAAAGCACATGGGAAAGGGCATTACCAAAATCCAGCAGCGCTCAGCTGTTGCCTCACACAGGCCCTTATTTCCATAATGCCCTTGTGATTTACCTTACACTTTTCTTTGTCAAGGCTCACTCATTTAGCAGCAAATGACATGTAATAATTGAATTGCAGGCACGTGATGGCACAGGGGCTTTCTGTGAAGTAGTTGACTCGTGACATTGTGGTCAAGTACATGATGTTTAACCATCTCTATAGCCCTGCTTGATGCCATTAACAACATTCAATTGGGGATGAACAAGGGCAACTCAGGAGTCAGTGTCCCAAAGATGTTTGGAAATGTAGTAAAATGGTTCAGGTTTTTGCATCTAGATGACACAGGCAGCAGGCTCGGCTATGCTTCTTGAGATTTCTACCCACCCGTCCACCAAATTTCTTAATGTCTTTTCTTTTACATTTCCTCTATCTTAACTCATCTGGAAGATTTCATCAACCTCTTCTCTGCTTCAAATACTTAGCTGCAACTCAGCTATGGTCAAGAACAACTTGAGTTCTTGTTGAGACTTCAAATTTTTACCAAATGGACTGGTGGGTGGGATATGCATTTAGGCGGCAGTTTTAGGGTTTGTTAGGACCGTTCAATTTACTAAGATAGCTGATGTTGTTGCATTGGAACAACAACAGCTCATCAACTTCACACAAGTTTTCACAAACAACCTTCAGTGTCAGATGGGTCATGCATATACCGATCCATTATGCAGTGTGCAAAAATTTCTGCCCCCTTGTTGGTCTGTGATCAACAATTTGTGAATGATGCAACTACTACACCAATCCACTAGGCACACAACCACTACTTCAAGCCCATCTTTGCAACCTTGAAGGTTTGTGAGTGATTCCACTGCACATTGATACTACCTCTAACCTATGATTGATAGTGCACAAACCATTGATAGTCACAATACGTGTACTAACTTTTGATGAATTAAATGACCCCTATACATAGGAGAGGGGCCGGAGTACAGGCCCTTTTGTGATTTGAGATCTGCGCCCGACGTCAGTAGGCTGAGGGAACAAATCGAAAATCGCGGAGGGGCCTGCCTTTTCCTATGTAAAGCAAAGCTGGGATTTTTTCACTTTTTAGAAATAGTGACAAGCTAGCTGGTACCTCTAGCTGGTCAGAAGATCCTAGTACAGCCTAGTTGGTACCTTCCAGCGCAGAAGATCCCACTTGCTGAAAACAGGTTTCTTCAGACAGGTAAGGGAGCTGAAAATACAAAGGAAAAATCCAGGCAGTGCTTTACGTGAGAAGAGCTTACTATGTGCACATAGGAGAAGGTCATTATGTGGTTTCCGTTTGTCAAGAACCAAGTTTTACTTATTTATATCGGAATTTGATATAGCAATTACAAAATTTCTACTTGTTAACATCTATACTAAATTTACAACATTCGCCTACACTATAATGGCATATATTGTATACACCAAACCACATTATCTGCCAAGGAAATAGTGAAAATGCTAACAAATGATCTTAATCCTATCTTGAAATTTTGTTTGGAGTGATTCACCATGTTGAACTAATATGTAACTTGTTATCATGTTATTAGCAAACGTGGATAAATATTTCAAATAAGTATGTAAGCATTGTAAAAGAGCTATATGCAAATAGGTAATGTTTATGTAAGGCATGTGAATGGATCATGATGGATCACACTTGATGCAGAAATGTGATGTGCCAAGATCTAGGTTTGTAGATGTTGTGTACATTACCATCATGCAACATTGCACTTGGGATCTATTGTTTTTCAAGATGATATGCATGTTGAAATCGCCTATTGGGCAAATTACCTTAAGTTTGATTTTCAAGGCAAGATTTCCAAGATACTATTGTAGCTTGACCATACATTGAGGTGCAACTCCTATTATTGCTTCACTCATCTCCTTGACATGAATTGTGTGAGTCATTTGACCATTCCACCACATTGTAAACCCACATCTTCATAAAGGCCTTCATTTTCACATCTTCATCTTCACAATGTGTTCCTGAGCACCACATTAGTGTGATTTGGAATTGCCATGCCTATTCCCAAGTTTATTGGTATAAGTTGTCATAAGTTTTTACTATGGGAATAGCCTTGATTTCAATGTTTTTTGTTTGCATTAAATGCTCCAATAAATACAATACTAGTTGGAGATCACATTTTTGAATTCTAGTGAACCTAAATTACAAAATGGGTAGGATATTCCTACTACAGTTTTTGATTAAAACATAACTTTGCCATCTTTGCTTAGGTTCTGATGTTGTTTGTTGTAATATGATTTCAGGGTACTTACTTATTGCAAATTGTCATTTTTATTTTTATTTTGACTTGGTATTTTTCTATTTCTTTATTTTCAATAAGGTTAGCTTTTGACCATTGGAGTTCTTCAAAGTTGAATAAAAATCTAATTACAAATTCTTTTTGTTGCATTAAAAACTACAATAGGCCAACCTCCTATTGCATATTACATTTTTTGGATTTTACTAATGTGATAATATTTATTACTTAATGTTTGTTTAGGTAATATTTTCTATTGAGTCCCTAGAAAAAATCTATTTTTTTAGTTATCACTTCATGGACCCTTATGCATTATTGTATGAAATTTAAACCAACAAACCAAATTATATATATATCAAGGAAAATTTATAGTTATTATGAAATTATTATTGAATTTCATGCAAATTATGATGTTTTAAGTTCAAACTATTATCCTTGTCAATAATACGTCATTAGTAAGTTTTGAAAAATAGTACATGGGGAGGATAAAATAAGGTCAAACACAATTGGGGTATCTCATTTTAAACACAAGTGATTCTTAATGAAACTTCCCAAACTTACATTTTCCTTCACAAAACTTAAACCTATCTTAAAATTTCACCTTTTTTTCATGTCAAATGAAATAAATTCCATCCAAAATTTGTACAAATGTTTAGAATATCTTTTTTTTTCACTTATGAAATTATGAATAATATAATTTATTCAATGTGAACCATGTTTTATCAATTGTCACATACATCATTTTCACATGATGAATCAAGTACATTCACATAGATGTTCATCCATGATTCATAATTAATTCTTAGTTCACTCCTAATTCATTTTCAATTGGTTTTTAATTTAGTTTTAATTAACTTATAGTTCATTTTGATTGAATTCATAGTTCACTTTTAATTAATTCCTAATTCATTTTCAGTGCACTTTCAATTAATTCTTAATCAATTCATAGTTAACTTTTAGTTCACTCTTAGTTGTGTTTTAGTTAACTCATAGTTCACTTATAGTTTAAAAACTTTTCAAAAAGTTTTTATGGTTGGTGAACATACAAAAACCTCCATAAATTTGTTTTTGAGTGAGTTCTTCAAAGAGGAATAAAAAGTAAGAACCCCCATTATTTTTAGTTTGTTTTACATCAATCTAAAATATAATCTTATTTTATAACTTTGTTATGTTCTTTTTGTGGTTACGTTTTCTTATTTCATTGCAATAAAAATCTATTTGTAAATTGGTCTCGCACGCTTCATGTTTTTAACTTTAACATTTGTGCTCTTTTATTGGTTCCTTTGTTTTGTGTTTTGAATTTAGTATTAAACCTATTTTTTCATTATCTGTTTTTGTAGTTTTGGTAACAATGAGATCAATGGCCAATTATTTTTTTAAATCATTTTTAAAAAATTTGTACATTACAATAAGGCATTTGGTTCTTGTCAAACTTGGGTGTTTTATATGCATTAATACATAAATTATGGGGAAAATAATATGTTTATATGCATTCTTTTACAAGTCATTGAACCATTTTTAATTAGGGTGGACATAGACCTGAATTGTTTTGCAAGACTTGTGAATAATCTTTAAACTTGTCAAATTAAATTGGTGTGCATTGACTATTAATGTTTTATCATGTATGTACTTATGAAATAATTTTTTTAACATATGAATATATCATTAAGTTTTAAGGACATGTCCAATTAAAGGGGTCAAATGGATGATATTTTGCAAAACATTCCATTTTGACAACTGAACCATGCTCAGATTTGATTCAGTTATTGGTTCAACTTTTCATATTTTTAGCACAATCTTAGTTTTTGAAATTGATTTTGAATTTTGAATAGAATTTTAATTGAAGCACATTTGTGATATTAATATCAAATTTGGAACCTTTTCTGATTGGGTCAACCATTGAGCATCATAATTGTATATGTTGCATTTCAAGTTTTTAAAATTTTGCAAACATGTAATGCACAAAATAATTCACTTTCATATTACAAATATTGACCAACCTATTTAGTGAAGTCATTGATATTTAAACTTAAATTTCATGATAAATTGCTTATGTATTTTTTTAATAAAATATATCTACAACAAACATTGCAATTGAAAGAACATAATAAATAAAACCAAAAAAAAAGTCCTTGAGAAATCCAACCAAAAAATGGTTCACTTTGGAAATTAAACACCAAAATATAGATGCAATTTTTTTTTTAAAATCACTTCAAGACCATCAAGACCTCCATTGTGTTTATGGCAAGTTGAATACCAAAATTGAGGAACTTTATAAGTATAATAAAACAAGGTAATTTGTAATATGTTTGAAACTAAATACAACTTTTACATTAAAATTTGGACAGTGTTTACTCAATATTTTTCATTAAAAAGTGACCCATAGGTGACACCTTCATTTCTCTTTGAAAACTAGTACAAGTTATTTTATGAAAATTTGCCAAATGTAAAATGCCACTATAGCCTATGCATTTTGGTTGTTTTTGGCATGCATTTTTTGCATGAGCACCTAAGTGCACTATCCTCGTAAGTTGCCACAAAAATTGAAACACTTGAATGTCGTGCACTTACTTCCCCAAAATCAAATGAAAACATGTCATGCCAGCTTTTTACTTTAATAATCACTCATGATATTGTGCATCAAATATACCAAAAAAGGTAATTAAATGACCTTTTTTTTCATTTTCCCTCTCATTGCTTTTGGAAATGTTGACACATTTTTATATGTCAAAAAAAGATTAAGATATATACATTAGATTTACAATACAAAAATCAAAATATTCATTCAACTATGAAGGTTTGAATAGGAATTTGATGAAAATTTTGATGGTTTAGATATATTTGTTCCCTTTTAATTTTAAAGTTGTAAAAAAGGAGTCATATGACTAAGTTATTGGTTCCTTTTTCACCCAATTTTTTTTGAACTTTCAATTGAAGTCCCTTTTGGAAGACTGGCATAGGATCAATAACAATTTTTTCATTGGGGTTAACCATTGACCATTCATAATTGAGGACCAAATGATGCAAAAACACCATCATCACCGTGCGTGCATATTCTTGGCCAGGACATGTCCGATGTCCTCCTCCAAATGGCATAAAAGTGAAATGTGGTGGTGGTCCTCCTTCAAACCTTTGCGGATCAAACTTTGTGGGATGTGGGAAAACTTCGGCCGACATTTGTGAAGGTGAAACCGACCAAAGTACCTATGATTTCAATGATTTCAAAAAATGGAAGAGTAGTTAGTGATGTGCAAAAACATGATCCTTGTTCATAATGAAAATTAAGTTTTTATTAGAGTTATCAGTTAAGTAAGAAAAACACAACACTAGAACCCTGAGTTTGGTCATACAGAGGGTGAGATTTAGAAAAAACCTGCAAAAAAGTACATTAGCATTCAACGGAGGATGAAACTCAGAAAACCATCAATTTTGGTGGTAAACTGAGTTTCATCCTGTCTTTCCTTTCCTGCGTGCCTCCATTGCTGCTACATATATTTCACTGCTCTTAACTGTACAACTACTATAATTAGTCTCGAACCTTGTGCATTAAATGCTGAGTTTGAGCATTTCATACTGAGTTGCAGCAATTCATCCTGAGATTTAATGAAATGTCTTTACTTTTCGGATACAACTGAAAGAGGGGATAGGGGGTGAAAGGGGACCCAAAGACAGGGTGAAGACAGGGTTACTTTACGGATAACTCTATTATATTCTGAAACTTTGGACCTTTCAAACTTTACAATAAATGAATGTATATATTCATTCCTCAAGTCCAGACTTTTACCTTCCATCCTTTTGGAATTGTGAATCCTTTGTACTCAAAGTCTTTGAGGGTTACTCGGAATGCTCCCCCTACGGTGGGTTGTAAGCGCAAGGTTTCTTGGATCACCCACCATGTGTATTTCATATTTCGTGTGTCTTCCCAATTTAAAGTTGTCCCACCTTTTGCTTTCGTTATCTCCTTTTGTTCTATGAAATCCACACATGCAAAATCTTTTGAAAAATGGCAATAACATCACTAAAAATAGGGGGGAAAAAATTAATTCTCAAAAAATGAATACAAATAGTGAGTAAATTTTATGGGAGTGAACATAGTTTGGTCCTGTGTTTACCTTTCACAACCTCTTGTAAGCAATGCGGATTTAAAGACAAATACTTCAATGCCAAACTGAGGGTGGTGCTGACAGTGTCATGGCTAGCAATCCAATATGTGAGTATATTATCCTTAATTGTCTCATTTGTGATCACATGGCCTTCATGATCTAGTGTTTTCATCAATATTGATAATAAATCATGGTGCACTGAAACCTTCCCTTCCTCAATATCCTGTAAGCAGCACAAATCATATTTAAGTAAGGTCCCAATATAAACACAACTTTTCATGGTAATCACTACCCTCTAAGAGCATCCTCACTGGTGCTGATCAGTATGTGACCCTGCACATTAAAATCAGATGAAGAATAGTAAAAGGCGCAGCAAAGCTGTGCACCCGCTAGAGACGAGTGTAATAAATATGATCTGACTGGTGCTCCCTGTTTTTTGATTGGCCAAAGATAATGATTGGTCCAGGTGGTTTGCTATTACCAATGGTTCCCACATATTTGCAGTTCCAGTTTAAGTTTTATTATGGGTGGAGTTGCAAAAAAAAGTAAATAGCTAAACTTGGATGTGAGAATATATTTTTGCAGGGTCACATACATAACTAAGCACTGGTGGGGATGCTCTAAGACAAAACACAAGAATTAATCAAAATTTTCATTTGAAAATTTACAAGAAGGGAACAATATAGCAGTAACAAAGTGGGTTTTGTTGTACCTTTTGCCTACGAGCTATGATCATATCAAAGGTACGCAAGAGGCTTTGACGTGCTAGCATGGCCTTGTGGTAGGCAGTGCCCGGAAAGTCTATTGGGAGCTTCATTATCCCGCCAACAAATGCTTCAACATCATGTGCCATAGACTCAAATTCGGGTCCTTTTGTGACGCTTAGAAAGAGATCGGCCACCAAAGAGAATGCAAATTGTTTTATAACCTTCACCGCAACAATTTCATCTTGTGATTCCCAAGTTTGTTCAAAATGTGATCTGGCTCTTTTATCCATTCTTGGCACAAAATTTCGCAAGCCACTAGGCCCAAAGAACGATGCATGGAAAGTAGAACGTAACCATCTGGAGATTCAAATACCCGGCCCCTTATTAGCTAGCATGGCCAAGTTATATGTTTCATCAATACAATCATGATCTTCATACAAGGTTACTTTCTTGATCACTTCAATGGTAATCCATTGGAAGCAATAAGGATGTCATAAGCTAAGTATCACAATACACTTCCAATATCCATCAATATTGGTTTTAGTTTTAATCTCCATCAATTAAAGAAAATAAAACTGAAATGATACTAAACACTTATGTCTATGGAAGGTGAATGATGTTTTTACTTGTGCTCTTCTCCGATTTTGTTTGCAACACTCTTGGGCCCAAGAAGCTTCCCTACCGACAAGGGCCATGTGGTACTAATGAGCTTGTTTTCATTTGAAAACAAAAACTTGTTCCATTCTGGTCCATCGACGAAAACTGTTGGAGAAAATAGAAGATGTGTTTTGAATATCTAGACCAATGTAACATCAAAAAAAAAATGGCACCGATTAGAATATATGTTCAACACCCATAACAAATTTTCAACTACTACTGTAAAATACATGAGTTAGTTCGATAGTCCATTGTCGATTAATTAATTAATTTCTAAAAATCAAATACAAAATTATTTTTGATGATTTTTTATTTTCAACAAAGGTTGAGATATGAATTATGAAATCAACAAAGTTTGAGTATTAATTATGCCAACTAGTGCCAATTGTACTTTCATGAAGCTAAAAGGGGTTGTTTAGTTTACTTTTAATGCAAGGAAAGAGTCATTGTTACTTTCTTGAACCAAGTTATGGACTTTCCCATGTGCACATACACACACAAATTGTTGATTTTTTTCGTGAAATTGGGAAAGATGAACACAAAGAAAGAATAAAATATCTATATTTTTCTAAAAATTAAGACACATTCATTGGGTATTTATTTAGATTTTTTAAATAAAAAATAATTTAATTAGTGCTGAATTGACCTAGGTAATATGATATCAAACTAATGCATGCCGTCCTCAGCTTATATATGTAAATATAAGTATATTATCCATGTTGGTTGATAAGCTTGGTGATTATGGCTAAATATGTTTAATATACATATTGCATGGGTAGAACAATCTTCTTCCTAATTGAGTCCCAATCTTCTAACATTTCAAGGAACACATATTCACATATCTACATATCTATATGAAAACTTTGAAATTTCCTTCATGTTAAAATTTGACCAACTTTAAACCTTTGTATAAACTTAAGTACACATAAATCCAAATATATTAAAGAAAAAGGAAACACATAATTTGTTAATAAACATACAAATTTACAATTTCATTTTGGAGGTGGTCACACTCACATATTGACTACGGGTCAATGACAATGTGGTTGCACAAAACCTCTCCCCAAAGTTGATGGTTATGTACCCACGACAGGTCCTTAGTGATTGGTTTACTAGGTGACTCTTATTTGATCTTGGTTGGATTTAGTAAATAAACGTGTATCGTTTTTTATAGTGATGAATCAAAAACACAAACCTCTTATCAGGTGGTGACAAGTCCCAATTATTGGAGCTTTTGGTTTGATAAATGTAATGCATAATCAATCTACAATACTTATGTTAAAAAGTTAAGTTTCAAATGATGATAATGTACAACACCAAAGACACTTAATCAATTTCATTTCATGTGTATTCTTTCCCTGTTCCAATTAGACTTGGAAACACGTTCATGAAGAAAATAAATTATATCAATACAAGTTTAAGTACCTACTCAGAAACCCATCAATTTTTGTGATAAACTGGGTTCATCCTGTCTTCACCCCCTTCTTTCCTTTTTCCTGAGCGCCCCCACTGTTGCTACATATATTTCACTGCTCCTACATGTACAGCTACTATAATTACTTTCGAACCTTGTGCATTAAATGTTTAGTTTCAACATTTCATACCCAGATTTAATAAATTTTCTTTACTTTGCAGACGCTAGTGATTTGAAGTTGAAAGAGGGGTTGGGGTTGGGGGGTGAAAGGAAGCCCAAAGACAGGGTGAAGACAGGGTGACTTTATGGATCACTCTATTGTAATAATAGTTCATGAGAAATCAGCAATGGTTCCTTTGACAAACACTTCTATTTGATGTTTGTTGACAAAAATTGAAAGAGGAATTTATGATGCCATATCACCTCTCCATATTTGGCAACTCGAGTGTTGAAAAATTGATGTGGTTTATTGGCTTGCAAAGCTCTTTGCAGCTCCAAACTCTCTCCTAAGAAAGGAAGCCCAAACTGACCTGGGGGCAAGGGGGCTTTCTTTTGCATGTCCGATTTCATTTGCAAATAGAAGTAGACACAAGTCATAACCACGATGGTTGCAATCCCCATTGCGAAGCCCACACTATCAACAAACATTGATCCAACAATAATGTTATTACTAGTGTCACCATAACTTGGCCAACTCATGTTTAGCTCACTTTCTTTGCACGACATGCTCAAAAGTCTAAAGAAGCTTATAAAAAATGCGGTTAAACAAAGCTCCACCATATAACAAGAAGACATGCACTACACCAACATACAGAACGCAAATGCAATTTGAGAATGACCAAAAACACCAAACCATTCATGCTGTTTATAGTCACTAAAGAGGTTACATTGGGGTATGTGTTTGCAAGAACCCATGTGAAAAACATGCCAAAAATTTATTGTGAAGGTGCTTGTGACCACGTGGCTCTCTGAAATTTGAGATTGCGTTTTGAGCCCTCAGGCCTACCTCCACTAAACATTCCAACACACACAAATGAATTGAATATAGATTGTTGGACAGACAAGCATTCTATTTTGGAGCCACTTTGGATTGAAACCCATTTGAGTCCTGATAAAGGAACTGGTCAAAATACATGCGAGAATGTACTTGTCCTGTAAAGTAGGGATATTGTGTTGAGTCATTCTAGTTGCCTCGTAAGGTAGGGATACCGTGTTGAGAATCATTATAGAGTATAGAAGCTTCAAGGGATTTTGCCCCCTATCAATTAGGTGAGACGATTCATCCTCATTTGGTTGTAAAAAATTCACATTCATATTTTGACATTTTGTTTTCTCTGCCACCTCCTCAGATGTGCACCCAGCCCAACTGATTTTGTTAAAGTCACCACAAAACTAAATATGATTTTTTTTTTTCAAAATGTGACAATATGATTGAAACATTCAAATACACATATCATGAAGATTTTTATTTTATTTTTTGGGTTTGAAATTTTGCACAAATGTGAAAAATAAATATGAAAAGAGAATATTTTGGTCACCTTTTTTTTTTTGAGAAAAAAATCATTAAATTTGCAAAAAATTAAAAATCATGTTGTGACATTTTCCTATTGGTTTTGGTTTGGTAACAAATTTTTAAATGTTTAAATAGGTTCCTAGAACATGTCATCATTTAATGTGAGATCCCTTTTTGGTTCCTCATAACTAACGTGATGTTTTTTTGTTTTTTTCAATTAATTTTTTTTAAATCATCAATTTTTGTCTTTCACAACAACATGATGTACATTAAAAATATTTTAAATTTTAAATTTTTCCCCTAGTTCTGACCAATTTATCATAAATATTAATTGTTGATATTAAATTAATGGCAGGGCCATTGTGTATAACACACCTTGTTTAATGAAGTTTACCAAGGGTTTCATCATCTACTATATTTCCAATGGCATCATGGCACTTGGTGCAATTAAGGGATTTCACAAAGAAAATATCATAAAAGCTTTATGTGGGAAAAAGAGTTGAATGGAAAGCTATGCTTATGAGTTGTTATATCGTAATACCTTTTTAGATTCCGTACAAATTAATTTTTTTTTAATTTGCTGAATTTTTTGAATATTAATAGTTAGTTATGACAAAAAATTTAAAGATTCATGCAACCGACCAAGTTTGAATCTTTCAATCCTCGAGGAGTGGCTTTCAGAAGTAACTTTAACCACAAAAGCACTAAACTTCTCTTCTATGAGTATTTGGCTATAATAAATTGAATACGTAGTGTCGAATTTTTCAGAATTAAAATTTTAATCGCCAAATTAAAAATTAAAAATTAAAATAATTATTCAACACCTCAAAGCCGAACCTGAAAAGGTTCTAAGATATTTAGCTATGAGGTACTAGATTCTCCTTGTATCATGCCTTTTAGAAAATTATTTTATTTGAACAAGCTAGATGCACTAGCCTTTCTCATAGCAATTAGAGCACTAAAAAATACAAAATGAAGACTTGGACCATATTATATATGAGTAGTTTTTGTGTCAAGGTACACAACTTTGTCCATTAGTTATTGCAATCTTGTGAAAAGTGTGAAAGCTAAAAACAAGTTTGTAATCCACTATTTTTCTTCCCACATGACAAGATTGTAGGGACAACTATACACCTTTATCAATTGATGCCGGCATCATGTACTTGATGGGTAGGTAGGTAGATTGGTAGGTAAATGGGGAGAAATAGTAGAACTCTTTATGTAGTGTGAGTAAGTAAGAAAACATATTCATCAAGGTGATGTGTGTTATTTCATAATAGGGGCAAGATGGATAACTAGGTTGATGTGGTCAAAATTGAAGAGAAAAATTTAGTATAGTTTTTTTTTTCAAGGTCAAAAGGGCGGGGAAGGGATGAGTCCCCCCAAAAAAAACATTGAACTATGCTAACCAAGGTGGGTAGCACAAAAACAAAATTAAATGAAAAAAAATTTGAGTTTTTCAAAGAATTTGGGGGTGCATCAAGTTATGACAAAAAAAATACCCAAAACTAGTGTTAAATAAACTAAAGGTAATGGGAGGTGCTACCTTTATTTATACCCTATCATGGACTTAGTTAGAAGCTCCCATGCGTGCATCGACCAAATAAACTTTTAAAAACTTTCATAAAGGTTTCCATGTGTGCATCAACTAAGGAAATTTTTTGAGAAGCTTTTTAACCAATAATGTATTATGAGTAAACTAAGAATTAACAATGATGTAGGTGATTATGTTGGTGCAAACAATGATGTAAACGACTATGTTGGTGCGAATGATGATGCAAACGATTATGTTGGTGTGAATGATGATGCAAGCGACTATGTTGGTGTAAATGATGATGTAAGTGACTATGTTAGTGTAAGTGATAAGTGATGGTGGTGTTTGTAACATTTAGTCTTAGAATATTTTGTCATTTTTTTTCAAAATGTAAATTAGTTGCATGGTCATCACCTCCTCCCCAAATGCAAATTACTTTTTTTCCATGCGCAAATTGCTTCTTCCCCAAATGCAAATTTCTAAGCTTTGGTACAATTGATGTTGTGGACCCAACTTTGGTGCAACTATGATGGTTTCCTTTCCTTTCCAAGCATGAAGCTTGTGTTGTTTTCATTTAATCAATTACCATGAAATTTACAATGTCTTTGTTTCTTTTCCAAATGCAAAGGCCAATAATGCCTTTGCTATGCATCTCCACACTTTCCTACAAGTTAAACCATTATATTCAAAAGTTTTTAACTTGTTTGCCTCCTTAATTTTTGTAATAAGTTGTCATCTAAATCATCTACAACACAAGGAATTCAACATTCTTCTCTTGGCAAAAATGTAAATGTTAAAACTTTGACAATAACTCTCACATGAATCACCCAACACAAGGAATTCAACATTCTTCTTTTGGCAAAAATGTAAAGGTTAAAACTTTGACAATAACTCTCACATGAATCACCCAAAAGAGAGCCCACACACCTTCCATGCCCAAGAGAAGCTTTCACCTAACTAGTGCAAAACATAGGATATTGGATGAAATTGGTTTTCTCTTGGGTTATTTTCCTTTCTTGTGATCTTGTCATGACTTTTCTTTTACATCATTAGTTTCACCCGAACCCAAGGTTTTTGTCCTATGTCCTCCCTACTAAATAGGGATGACTTTAGTGTGTGTGTGTGTGTGTGTGTATAAATATATATATAAATAATACAACTTCATCCTAATTTGTGGGTTTGTCATCTAGTTCTTAAGTTGTGGCCTACTTCAACCCTATGTCTAAGAAGCCTAAGGCCCAACCCAAGTAACCCATGCCATGCTCATGTTTAAGAAGCATGGGTTGATTCAACCCTATGTCCAAGAAACTAAGGACCTTCCCAAAGAGACCTAGACCCGCCCACCATAATGTCCAAGAAATTGAGGACCTTCCCAAAGAGACCTAGACTAGCCCATCATCAAGTCTAAGAAACTTGAGCCTGGTCCAAGATGCCCAGGCCACCTTCACATACAGTTGTGTCCCTCCCTTGTCAAAGAAGCCCAAGTACTTGAGTTCAAAGGACTGGTCCAAGCCTGGGTTCAAGAAGCCAAGGCCTGACCTCTTCATGTATAGCATAGTAATATCCTAGGCCCAAGTCCATGAGACCTAACTGGCCCTTTCTTGTTCATAAAAGGCATGGGTCCCATTTAAAATGCCAAGGCCCATTGTAAAAACCTCGGGCCTTGAGCTTTTTCCACTGGGCTTGGGCCTTTTACACATAAGAATGGGCCTATGCATTTTACATTGGGCCTGGGCCAATTGCATTAGGCCTGTGCTTTTTTGCATTGAGCCCACACTTTTTTATATACAAGAACCTGGCTCATTCCCTTGGCCCTAAGCTATATTTGCATTGGGCCCATGCTTTACATGAAAAAATGGGCTAGGCTAGTAGGCCTCATGGACCAAGTCTATGGGATGGGCTCGTCTATGGGAACATAATATTTTCATGGGTAAGGTATGAAGACCAAGGCAAGGGTCTTTAATGCCATGGTTTATGGCCGGTGGTTTATGGTTTGTTTGTTGTTGGGCCCTGCCCCCACAGGGATAGGGACTATTGCATTCGATTCAAAGTTTGCAACTTTTACCTTATTGGAACCGCTTTCATACTGTGAGAACCGGTTCTTTTGATGGACATGTTTACACCTAGAAAAATATTTTCTCAGTGATTTTTTTTGGTGACCTGATTATGTCTCCCAATTTGTATTACGACAATAAAAATAAACTATTTATTGGATATTTTAATCATTTTTATAAACAAATTTTTATTTTAGATTAACTATGAGATTTGAAATGCAAACCAACCACCAAACAACACTTAATAGATGTGATGGGAAAATGGTTCAATTTATTTGGAAATCAAAACCATTATCAAATAATGAACTCATATAAAATGTGTTGGAAAAATGAAAAATGCAATATATGTTTGCAAGGCTTTTCCCATTTATTTATTTAACTTTATATATATATATATATATATATATATATATATATATATATATATATATATAAATATAATTA
>Ga0116227_10008075_pt1 | contig 20084 bp, 23 predicted proteins | sample S1TSphgellanicum_FD_89693 | JGI IMG/M metagenome (GOLD analysis project Ga0116227, IMG submission 89693) | Host-associated microbial communities from peat moss isolated from Minnesota, USA - S1T2_Fb - Sphagnum magellanicum MG | ecosystem: Host-associated > Plants > Peat moss > Unclassified...
GGAGCGGGAGACCGCCGGCCGGCTCGAGCGGGCGGAGTTCCGGCGGGAGTGGGTCCGCATCGAGCCCAAGGTTGGCGATCGCTCGCTGATCCAGGTTTCGGCGCAGGGGCGGTCTATGGAGGTGGGGCGCTTCGTGCGCCCCGAATTGCGTCCGGCATTGGCGAGCGAGATCCGGATGGCACTGCGGGCGGCGTGACGCCTGCGGGCGCCCTTGCGCAGCAGCCATCCGACCGGCGGCAGGAGGTTTGGTTTTGAGGCAATTAACACAAGTGAAGACGACGATGAAGCGCACTTTCAACAAGCTCGCCCAGTTGCTGCTAGCGGCGACCGCGGGGGTTGCCACGGCGGCGTACGCCGTCAACGATCTTCCTGGCGGCCCGGCTGTCCGCCAGCTCAACCTGCAGGCTCCCGCCACCAAGATCGCCGAAGAGCAGTACTTCCTGCATTCCATGATGCTGGTGATCTGCACGGTGATCTTCGTGGCCGTCTTCGCCGTGATGTTCTATTCCATCTGGAAGCATCGCAAGTCCAAGGGCTACAAGCCGGCCAACTTCCACGAGTCGGTCACCGTGGAAGTCGTGTGGACCATCGTCCCCTTCATCATCGTGATCCTGATGGCGCTGCCGGCCACCAAGGTGCTGGTCGCGCAGAAGGACACCACCAATGCCGACCTCACCATCAAGGCCACCGGCTACCAGTGGAAGTGGGGCTACGACTACATCACCGGTGAAGGCGAAGGCCTGGGCTACATCTCCACCCTGGTCAACGACCAGCGCGTGATGTCCAACGAAGGCGCCAAGGGCAATGTGCCCGACAACTACCTGCTCGAGGTCGACAACCCCCTGGTGGTGCCGGTCAACAAGAAGGTGCGCATCATCACCACGGCCAACGACGTGATCCACGCCTTTGCCGTGCCGGCCTTCGGCATCAAGCAGGATGCGATTCCCGGCTTCGTGCGCGACACCTGGTTCCGGGCCGAGCGCACCGGCGACTTCTACGGCCAGTGCCAGGAGCTGTGCGGCAAGGAGCACGCCTACATGCCGATCCACGTCAAGGTCGTGTCTGCCGAGGACTACACCAAGTGGGTCGATACCGAGCGCAAGAAGGCGGCGGCCAAGGCCGACGACCCGAACAAGGTCTGGGTGCTGGACGACCTGGTCAAGCGCGGCGAGAAGGTCTACGCCAGCAACTGCGCCGCCTGCCACCAGGCCAACGGCAAGGGCGCCGGCCCGATCAAGCCGCTCGACGGCTCGGCCGTGGTGCTGGCGGCCAACCACAACGAACAGATCGACGTCCTGCTCAAGGGGCGCATGGACAAGGGCATGCCGTCCTGGAAGCAGCTGTCCGACACGGACATCGCGGCCGTGGCCACCTACACCAAGAACAACTGGTCCAACAAGACAGGCCAGCTCGTCCAGCCCGCAGAAGTGCTGGCCGAACGCAGCAAGTAATCGGCAGGCGCCCAGGTTTAAAAGGAAAGCAAGATGAGTGCAGTACTCGACCCCCACGGTCACGGGCACGATAGCCACGCGCACGACGATCACCACCACGGCCCCACGGGATGGCGCCGCTGGGTGTTTGCTACCAACCACAAGGACATCGGGACCCTGTACCTGCTGTTCTCCTTCACCATGCTCATGGTGGGCGGCGTTCTGGCGCTGCTGATCCGCGCCGAGCTGTTCCAGCCCGGCCTGCAACTGGTGAACCCCGAGCTGTTCAACCAGTTCACCACCATGCACGGCCTGATCATGGTGTTCGGCGCCATCATGCCGGCCTTCGTGGGCTTCGCTAACTGGATGATCCCGCTGCAGATCGGGGCCTCCGACATGGCCTTCGCACGCATGAACAACTTCAGCTTCTGGCTGCTGATCCCGGCAGCGCTGATGCTGGTGGGTTCGTTCTTCATGCCCGGCGGCGCGCCGGCTGCCGGCTGGACGCTCTATGCGCCGCTGACGCTGCAGATGGGGCCGTCCATGGACGCCGGCATCTTCGCGATGCACATCATGGGCGCATCGTCGATCATGGGCTCGATCAACATCATCGTCACCATCCTCAACATGCGCGCCCCCGGCATGACGCTGATGAAGATGCCGATGTTCGCCTGGACCTGGCTCATCACCGCCTACCTGCTGATCGCCGTCATGCCGGTGCTGGCCGGCGCCATCACCATGACGCTGACCGACCGCCACTTCGGCACCAGCTTCTTCAACCCTGCCGGCGGCGGCGACCCGGTGATGTACCAGCACATCTTCTGGTTCTTCGGCCACCCCGAGGTCTACATCATGATCCTGCCGGCATTCGGCATCATCAGCCAGATCGTGCCGGCCTTCGCCCGCAAGAAGCTGTTCGGCTATGCCTCCATGGTGTATGCCACCTCGTCCATCGCCATCCTGTCCTTCATCGTTTGGGCGCACCACATGTTCACCACCGGCATGCCGGTGACGGGCCAGCTGTTCTTCATGTACGCGACCATGCTGATCGCGGTGCCCACGGCCGTGAAGATCTTCAACTGGATCGCCACCATGTGGCAGGGCTCGATGACCTTCGAGACGCCCATGCTGTTCGCCGTGGGCTTCATCTTCGTGTTCACGATGGGCGGCTTCACCGGCCTGATCCTGGCCATGGCGCCGATCGACATCCAGCTGCAGGACACCTACTACGTGGTGGCCCACTTCCACTACGTGCTGGTGGCCGGCTCGCTGTTCTCGATGTTCGCGGCCTTCTACTACTGGAGCCCGAAGTGGACGGGCGTGATGTACAGCGAGTCGCGTGGCAAGATCCACTTCTGGTGGTCGCTGATCTCGTTCAACGTCACCTTCTTCCCGATGCACTTCCTGGGCCTGGCCGGCATGCCGCGCCGCTATGCCGACTACCCGATGCAGTTCGCCGACTTCAACGCGCTTGCATCGGTGGGTGCCTTCTTCTTCGGCTTTGCCCAGGTTTACTTCTTCCTGTTCATCGTCGTGCCGACCATGCGCGGCCGTGGCGAACCCGCACCGCAGCGCCCCTGGGAAGCTGCCGAAGGCCTGGAGTGGGAAGTGCCTTCGCCGGCGCCCTTCCATACCTACGAGACCCCGCCCAAGCTTGACGCGACCGCGACGCGCGTGATCGGCTGATCCGGAGCATTCGCCATGAGCCCGGAACAGAAGAAGAGCAACCTGCGCCTCGCGCTGATCCTGGCGTCGATCGCGCTGGTGTTCCTCATCGGTTTCTGCGTCAAGATGGTCTACCTGAGCCGCTAGGCAGCACCCCGCGACCCCTATGGCAAAGCGCAGCAACAACGCGAAGATGGTGGGCAAGCTGGCCGTCGTGACGGCCGGCATGTTCGCTTTCGGCTACGTGCTGGTGCCGCTGTACAAGGCCATCTGCGAGGCCACCGGCATCAACATCCTCGCGCTGACCGAGCGCGAGGTGCCGGGCAACGGCACTGCGGGCAAGAACGTGCGCCTGCCGGCCAACAGCCAGATCGACACGAGCCGCACCATCACCGTGGAATTCGACGCCAACGCCCGCGGGCTGTGGGAGTTCAAGCCCGAGGTGCGCTCCATGCAGGTCCATCCGGGCCAGTTGGCCACGGTGATGTACGAGTTCCAGAACACGCAGAACCGCCGCATGGCGGCGCAGGCCATTCCGAGCTACGCGCCACGCGAGGCGGCGCCCTACTTCAACAAGCTGGAGTGCTTCTGCTTCAACCAGTACACGATGGACCCGGGTGAGCAGAAGCACTGGCCGGTGGCCTTCGTGATCGATCCCAAGCTGTCCAAGGATGTGACCACCATCACGCTGTCCTACACCTTCTTCGAGGTCGGAGGCCGTACGCCGGCAGCGCCCACCGCGGATGCGTCGGCCCACGTGGCATCGCCGGAGGCTGGCTCGTGAGCAATGCACGGTCGCCCGGCCTGCTGCGCACGGTGAAGGCCGTGGCCTGGTCTTTCATCGGCCTGCGCAAGGGCAGCGAGTTTGAACAGGATGTGAAGCTCAATCCGCTGCACATCGTCGCAGTGGGCATTGCCGCCGCGATATTGCTGGTGCTGGGCCTGGTCGGCCTGGTGCACTGGGTCGTGTAGCGGCCCGCAGCCACAAGATTCGAATACCAAGAGCACAAGAGAGATTCAGGAGCAGAAATGAGTTCAACCCACACCAGTGCCACGCCGTACTACTTCGTGCCCGCGGAATCGCGCCATCCGGTGATGGCGGCCGCCGGCCTTTTCTTCGTGATCCTCGGCGCGGCGCAGTGGATCAACGGGCACGAGTGGGGCATGTACTCCCTGGCCCTGGGCATGGTCTGGTGGCTCGGCGTGCTGTACCAGTGGTTCAGCCAGTCGGTGCAGGAGAGCGAGGGCGGCCGCTATGGCTACAAGATCGACCTGTCCTACCGCTGGAGCATGGCCTGGTTCATCTTCTCGGAAGTGATGTTCTTCGGCGCCTTCTTCACGGCATTGTGGTGGGCCCGGGCGCATTCGGTGCCGACCCTGGGCAGCCTGGACAACGCGCTGCTGTGGCCTGACTTCAAGGCGGCATGGCCTACCGTGGCCGCCGGGGCCACGGCTTCGCCTGCCAACATCGTGGAGCCTTTCCAGACGGTCGGTCCGTTCTGGCTGCCCACCATCAACACCGCGCTGCTGTTGACCTCGGGCGTGACGCTGACCATCGCCCACCATGCGCTGCGCGAGAGCCACCGCGCCAAGACGATCCGCTTCATGTGGATCACGGTGCTGCTGGGCTTCATCTTCCTGTGCGTGCAGGGTTATGAATACCACCATCTGTATTCGGAGCTCAACCTCAAGCTCTCCTCGGGCGTCTACGGCTCCACGTTCTACCTGCTGACCGGCTTCCACGGATTCCACGTGTTCGTCGGCATGCTGATGCTGTTCTTCATCACGCTGCGCCTGCGCAAGGGCCACTTCACCGCCGAGCGACATTTCGGCTTCGAGGGCGCGGCCTGGTACTGGCACTTCGTGGACGTGGTCTGGCTCGGCCTGTACATGCTCGTCTACTGGACCTGAGCGCAGGCTCCAGGCACCCCGTAAAAAAGGCGCCGCAAGGCGCCTTTTTGCATGCAGGATGGCGGCGGCGTGTCAGCCTGCCACCGGCAGGCCGGTGGGGTGGATGTAACCCAGCTTCCAGGCGATCAGGACGCAGATGAACAGCAGTACCGACAGCCCGATGCGCACCGTGAGAGCGCGTGCCATGTTGCTGGTCTTGGCCTTGCCCTCGCGGCCGTCGCGCATCATGAAGAACAGCGCCGACCCCAGGCTGGCGAAGATACCCAGAAAGGCGATCAGCATGACGATTTTCATGAAGCGGATTATCCCGTGAGCCTGCGAGCCCCGCCACTGACATGGCGATTCCTGCTGATCACCCTGGCCACCCTGGTCGGCGTAGGGGTGACCGCGTCGCTGGGCCGCTGGCAGCTGGCGCGTGCCGCCCAGAAGGAGGCGATCCACGACACCACGCTGCAGCGCGAGGCATTGCCGATGCTGGACGGCGCTGCGCTGCGCGCGGCCCTGCCGGTAGCGGGGGATTCTGAGGCCCAGGCCCAGGCGCTGGAGCCGCTGCTGCACCGCCGCGTGGTGCTGCAGGGGCACTGGCAATCCCATGCGACCGTGTTTCTGGACAACCGCCAGATGGACGGGCGCCCGGGCTTCTTCGTGATGACGCCGCTGCAGCTCGATGCAGGCCCAGCCGTGCTGGTGCAGCGCGGCTGGGTGCCGCGCAACTTCGAGGACCGCACCCGGCTGCCGGCGGTCGAGACGCCGGCAGGCACGGTACAGGTGCAAGGGCGCATAGAGGCGCCACCCTCCAAGCTGTTCGACTTCGGCGCGAGCGATGCGTCCGAGGGGTCTTCGCGCATCCGGCAAAATCTCGACCTGCCGGAGTTCCGGCGCGAGACCGGGTTGCCCCTGGCGACCCTCTCGGTGGTGCAGACCGGCGACGCCAGTGAAGGCCTGCAGCGCCGCTGGCCCGAGATTGCCAGCGGCGTCGAACGCCACTATGGCTATGCCTTCCAATGGTTCGGGCTTTGCGCCCTCATCGCATTCCTCTATGTCTGGTTTCAACTTTTCCGCAGGACCTGATGCACGTGACGCACACCCCCAGGCTTGGCACGTCGTGTCTTTGCCAAGCCCCTTGCACGGGGCTGCAGCAGCGGCCCGGCAGAGCCGGTTCCGCGGTGTTCTGGGCATGAAGTCCCGTGCATGGGGGCGCTGATATGGAAGACCAGCCCCTGGGCCTGACGGTCCATTCGATGCCGCAGCCGGGCGACGCCCAGGCGCAGCGGCGCACCGTGTATGGCCGGTGGAAGATGCTGGCGGTGATGCTGGTGTGCGCGGCACCGGTGCTGGCTTCGTATTTCACCTTCTATGTGGTGCGGCCCGAAGGCGGGCGTGCCTACGGCGAGCTGATCGCGGCGCAGCCGCTCCTGCCCGACGTGCCGGCGACCGCGCCCGGCGGCCAGACGCAGAGCCTGGCGGCGCTGCGCAACCAGTGGCTGCTGGTGAGCGTGGCGGGCGGCGCCTGCGATAGCCGTTGCGAGCAGAACCTGTACCTGCAGCGGCAGCTGCGCGAGAGCCTGGGGCGCGAGAAGGACCGCCTGGACTGGGTCTGGCTGATCGACGATGCCGCGCCCATACGCCCTGAGCTGGCCCAGGGCATACGCCAGGCGACGAGCCTGCGCGTGGACCGTGCCGCGCTGGCGGCCTGGCTGGCGCCGGCCGAGGGCCGCACGCTGGAAGAGCACCTCTACGTCGTGGACCCGATGGGGCGCTGGATGATGCGCTTCCCGGCCGACATGGACGCCCAGGGCGCCGCCCGGGCCAAGCGCGACCTGGAGCGGCTGCTGCGTGCCTCTGCTTCCTGGGACGAAGCCGGCCGCTGACGCCGTCCCCCCGCCTGGCTCCGTGATGGAACATTCCTCTCTCTACGATCTGTCGCCTGTGGTGCAGCTGATGCTCACCGGCCTGCTGGTCGCGTCCGTGCCGCTGCTGTGGCTCTGGATGCGCCACCGCGGCGCCAGCACCGTCCGCCGGCTGCAGGCGCTGACCGTGCTCACGCTGTTCCTTACCTTCGACCTGGTGCTGTTCGGCGCCTTCACGCGGCTGACCGACTCCGGCCTGGGCTGCCCGGACTGGCCCGGCTGCTACGGCAATGCCAGCCCCGTGGGCGCGCGCAGCCAGATCGCGGCGGCGCAGAGCGCCATGCCGACCGGCCCGGTCACGCACGGCAAGGCCTGGGTGGAGATGGTCCACCGCTACCTGGCTACGGGCGTCGGCGTGCTGATCCTCACGCTGGCCGTCGCCACCTGGTGGCTGGCACGCCAGCAGCGCCGCCGGGGCGGACCGGCGTTGCCGGTGCATCCGGCCTGGCCGGCGGTGACCCTGGTCTGGGTCTGCATCCAGGGTGCGTTCGGTGCCTTCACCGTGACCTGGCGTCTGTTCCCGGCCATCGTGGTGCTGCACCTGGCCGGCGGCCTGATCCTGCTGGCGCTGCTGGGCGCCCAGGCGGTGCGCCATGCGCAGGCCCAGGGCGGCTACCAGGCGGTGGAACTGCCGCCGGGCCTGCGCGCCGGCCTGGCCCTGACCTGCGCCATGCTGGCGCTGCAGATCCTGCTCGGCGGCTGGGTCAGTACCAACTACGCCGTGCTGGCCTGCGCACAGTTCCCCACCTGCCAGGGCAGCTGGTGGCCGCCGATGGACTTCGCCCAGGGGTTCGAGGTCTGGCGGCCGCTGGGCCTGTTGCGCGATGGCAGCAACATCAGTTTTGCGGCGCTGACCGCGATCCATTACGTCCACCGCCTGTTCGCCTATGCGCTGTTCCTTGCGCTGGGCCTGCTGGCCTGGCGCCTGTGGCGCGTGCCCGGGCTGGCGCGCGCGGCGCGCTGGCTGGCCGGCCTGGCGCTGTGGCAGTTCGCCACCGGCCTGTCCAACGTCGTGCTGGACTGGCCGCTGGTCGCCGCCGTATCCCATACCGGCGGCGCCGCCGCCCTGGTGGTGGCGCTGACCTGGACCTTCTTCTCCAGCCGCCCGGCTGTATCGCGCGATGTGCGCGGTGCCGGGCCCGCCCCGCGTGCCGTGGCCGCGGGCTTCCCCGGATCTTCCCCACCATGAGCGCCGCTTCCACCCTTGCCGCACCGTCGCGGTTCCAGCAGTTCTATGCACTGACCAAGCCGCGCGTGGTGCAACTGATCGTCTTCTGCGCGCTGATCGGCATGGTGCTGGCCGTGCCCGGGGTGCCGACCTGGGCCGACATCCGCCTGGCCGCGGTGGCCTGCGCCGGCATCTGGCTGGTGGCGGGCGCTGCCGCCGCCTTCAATTGCCTGGTGGAAAAGAGCATCGATGCCAAGATGCGCCGCACCGCCTGGCGCGCCACGGCCCGCGGCGAACTGAGCGACCTGCAGGCACTGGCCTTCTCCGGCGCGCTGTGCACGGCGGGCTCCTGGCTGCTGTACGCCTTCGTCAATCCGCTGACCATGTGGCTGACCTTTGCCACCTTCGTCGGCTACGCGGTGGTCTACACGGTCATTCTCAAGCCGCTGACGCCGCAGAACATCGTCATCGGCGGAGCCTCCGGCGCCATGCCGCCGGTGCTGGGCTGGGCGGCCATGACGGGCGACGTCGGCCCCGAGGCGCTGATCCTGTTCCTGATCATCTTCCTGTGGACGCCGCCGCATTTCTGGGCGCTGGCGCTGTACCGGGTCGAGGACTACCGCAAGTCCGGCCTGCCCATGCTGCCGGTGACGCATGGCAACGAGTTCACCCGGCTGCAGGTGCTGCTCTACACGCTGATCCTGTTCGCGGGCTGCCTGATGCCCTTCATCTACGGCATGAGCTCGTGGATCTACCTGGCCGCCGCCGTGGTGCTGAATGCGGGTTTCTGCGCCTACGCGTTCCGGCTCTGGCGCAACTACTCCGACGAGCTGGCGCGCCGCACCTTCCGTTTCTCGCTGATCCACCTGAGCCTGCTGTTCGCGGCGCTGCTGGTGGACCACTACGTCTTCTAGGAGCTTTCCCGTGCTGCCTACCCGCCGCCTCGTCCTGGCCTCTGCCGCTGCCGCGGCGCTGGCCGCCTGTTCCAAATCCGCGCCCGGGCCGAGCTTCCATGCCGTGGACATCACCGGCGCAGACTACGCCCGCGACTTTTCCCTGGCCGACCAGTTCGGCAAGAACCGGACCCTGGCCGACTTCAAGGGCAAGGTGGTGGTGGTCTTCTTCGGCTTCACCCAGTGCCCGGACGTGTGCCCGACCACCATGGCCGAACTGGCCGAGGTCAAGCGCCAGCTCGGTGCCGACGGGAGCCGCCTGCAGGCGGTCTTCATCAGCGTCGACCCGGAGCGCGACACGCCCGAGGTGCTCAAGGCCTACATGGAGAACTTCGACCCGAGCTTCATCGCGCTGCGCCCCACGCTGGAGCAGCTGCCGGTGGTGGCCAAGGACTACAAGGTCTATTACAAGAAAGTCGAGGGCAAGCAGCCGGGCAGCTATTCCATGGACCATTCGGCCGGCAGCTACCTCTACGACCCCGAAGGCCGCCTGCGCCTGTACAGCCGCTATGGCAGCCCCAGCACCGACCTGATGGCCGACATCAAGGCCCTGCTGGCGGCCTGATGCTGCGGTATTGATAGCTGGAAGCCCAGGTGGAACCTGGGCTGGGGGCACTTTTTACCGAAATTTGCCCTATTCGTTCTTGATGCCCCGCATCTCGATGATGCCGCCCAGCACGGCCGCATCGGACTTGATGCGATTGGCCAGGCCCTCGGGCGAGGTGCCCACCGCCTGCCACCCCTGCTGGAACAGCTTGGTACGGATGTCGGGCGAGCGCGTGATCTCCACCAGCAGCGTCGACAGGCGGGCCACGATGGGGGCGGGCATGGATGTGGGCGCGGCTACGGCGTTCCAGATCTCCAGGTTGAAGTCCTTCACGCCGGCCTCCGACAGGCTGGGCATCTCGGGCACCAGCGGGCTGCGGCTGGACGAGGTGATGCCGATCGCGCGCAGCTTGCCGGCCTTGGCCTGCACCGAAGCCAGCGCCGGCGGCAGCATCGAGATCTGCAACTCGCCGCTGATCATGGCGTTGGCCACCTGCGGGTAGCCCGGATAGGGCACGTGCACCGGGTCGATGCCGCTGCGGCTCTTGAGCAGTTCCATGCCGATGTGGCCGACCGTGCCCACGCCCGGCGAGCCGTAGCTCCACTTGTCGCCGGCCGCGCGTGCCGCAGCCAGGAAGGCCTGCGCGTCGGCGCCGGGGGCGTTCAGCGGCGCGGTCAGCACCAGCGGCGACACGCCGATCAGGCTGATCGGGGCGAAATCCTTCAGCGGATCGTACGGCAGCCGCGGGTTGAGCAGCTTGGCCACCGTCATGTTGCCGTTGATCATCAGCCCGATGGTGTGGTCGTCATTGGCCTTGGCGACGTAGTCGGCGGCGATGTTGCCGCCGGCGCCGACCTTGTTCTCGACGATCACCGGCTGGCCCAGCGCCTTGGACAGCGGCTCGGCCAGGGTGCGTGCGGTCGTATCGGGGGAGGAACCTCCCGGGAAGCCGACGATGATGCGCAGCGGCTTGGTCGGCCAATGGGCCGGCATCGGGTGGGCAGGCGCCTGGGCGAGGGCGGTGCCTGCAAGGCTCAGCAGGGCCGCGGACAGCAGGGCGCGGCGGGGGGCTGATGGCAGCATGGGAGGGTCTCCGGGGCGAACAAAACCCTGGAGTTTGCACCATCGCCCGGGGCCGCGCAGGCCGCCGGGGAGGGTGCGGAGGGATCAGGCGTAGTCTGCCAGCGCCTTCTTCATCTTCTTCATGGCGGCCGACTCGATCTGGCGGATGCGTTCGGCGCTCACGCTGTACTCGGCCGCCAGCTCGTGCAGCGTCTTGCCGCCCGAACCGTCGTCGTTCACCTTGAGCCAGCGCTCTTCGACGATGCGGCGGCTGCGGTCGTCCAGCGTATTGAGCGCCGTGGCGATGCCGTCGGTGGCCAGCACATCGCGCTGGCGTGACTCGATCATGGCCGTGGGCTCATGCGCCGCATCCGCCAGGTAGGCGATCGGGCCGAAGGCCTGCTCGCCGTCATCAGAAGGCGACGGGTCCAGCAGCACGTCGCCGCCGGACATGCGCGTTTCCATCTCCATGACCTCTTCGCGCTTGACGTTCAGGCGCTCGGCAACCAGGTCGATCTCGTGCTCGCTCAGCGTGTCGCGCGGCGCGGCAGTGTCGCTCAGGCCTGCTTCGGACTTGAAACCCTGTTTCATCGACCGCAGGTTGAAGAACAGCTTGCGCTGCGACTTGGTGGTCGCCACCTTCACCATGCGCCAGTTCTTCAGGATGTACTCGTGGATCTCCGCCTTGATCCAGTGGATGGCGTAGCTCACCAGCCGCACGCCCTGGGTCGGGTCGAAGCGCTTGACGGCCTTCATCAGGCCGATGTTGCCCTCTTGGATCAGGTCGCCCTGCGGCAGGCCGTAGCCCAGGTACTGGCGCGAGATGGAGACGACGAGGCGCAGGTGCGACAGCACCAGCCGCCCGGCGGCGTCCAGGTCGTTGTCGTCGCGCAGCTTGTGGGCGTAGCGCTGCTCTTCCTCGAGGGTGAGCAGCGGCAGGCGGTTGATCGCGGAAATGTAGGCGTCGAGGTTGCCCAGCGGGGGCACCAGCGACCACGGGTTGGCGGCCGCAACGGCGGTGGCATTTCCAGTTTGAATATTCATACCAGAAGTCCTTTTCTCATAGGCGGGTCATATTAGCACTCGGTTTGATCGAGTGCTAAGTTACAAGTTCCCGACGTAACTATGATGCCGATAGCTTTTGCCCGCAGCCTGGCGGCCAGGTAAAGCCACGGTCAAAGCCGTTGCCGCAAGTACCCGTCAGGCCAGCAGCGCCTGCGCGAACTCGCGGGCGTTGAAGGTCTCCAGGTCTTCCAGCTTCTCCCCCACGCCGATGAAATAGACCGGGATCGGCCGCTCCTGGGCGATGGCGGCCAGCACGCCGCCCTTGGCGGTGCCGTCGAGCTTGGTCACGATCAGCCCGGTCAGGCCCAGCGCCTCGTCGAAGGCCCGGACCTGGGCCAATGCGTTCTGGCCGGTGTTGCCGTCGATCACCAGCAGCACCTCGTGCGGTGCCGTGGCGTCGGCCTTCTGCACCACGCGCTTGATCTTTCTCAGCTCTTCCATCAGGTGCAGCTGGGTGGGCAGGCGGCCGGCGGTATCCACCAGCACCACGTCCTTGCCGCGCGCCTTGCCGGCGGCCACCGCATCGAAGCTGACAGCGGCCGGATCGCCACCCTGCTGGCCGATGATCTCCACCAGGTTGCGGTCGGCCCATACGCCGAGCTGCTCGCGCGCCGCGGCGCGGAAGGTGTCGGCCGCGGCCAGCAGCACGCTGGCGCCTTCCTGGGCCAGGTGCTTGGTGAGCTTGCCGATCGAGGTGGTCTTGCCGGCGCCGTTGACGCCCGCCACCATGATGACGGTGGGCGTGTACTGGCCGATCACCAGCGGCTTCTCCAGCGGCGCGAGCAATGCGGCGATGGCATCGGCCAGCAGTGCCTTGACGGCGGCTGGCTCGGTGGCCTTGGCCTCCTTCACGCGGCGCTTCAGGTCCGCCAGCAGATGGCTCGTGGCCTTGACGCCGGTGTCGGCCATGAGGAGCGCGTCTTCCAGTTCCTCATAGAGCGCGTCGTCGATCCGGGTGCCGGTGAAGACGGTGGTGATGCTGCTGCCGGTCTTGCGCAGCCCGGCCTTCAGGCGGTCGAGCCAGGGCCGGCGCTCGGCGGCGACGGGGGCAGCAGGCTCCGGAACAGGTGTTGGCAGCGTGGCAGGTGCAGGTGCAGGTGCAGGTGCAGGTGCGGTTGGCGCTGCAGGCGGGGGCGCCACGGGGGGCGCCGGTACCGGCGCTGGCGCGGCGATCTCGGGCGCCGCCACGGGAGTTGGTGCCGGTGCCTGTGCGCCGCTGAACTGGTTCTTCAGCCAGGACAGTGCCGAGCCCGCGGAGGGGGCAGGCGCAGGTGGCGGGGGAGGGGGCGCATCGGCCGCCAGCGGGGCCGGAGCCTGGGCTGGTGGGATTTCGGGCGGAGAAGCGGTTTTTTTCTTGAAGAAACTGAACATTGGGGGCGTTCTTAGAATCGCACCATTCTATGAAACGAGCCATACCCCCATTGGGCCTGCTGCTTGGCCTGCTCGGCGCCCTCGGCGCCGCGGCCCAGCCCTCGCAGGCCGGCGATCCCCCCCCGGCCTCCGGGGCTCTCAACCTGCCGGGCGATGCGGGCGCCTCCAAGGCGCAGCAGTTCACCTTGGCCAACGGCATGACGGTGATCGTCAAGCCCGACCGCCGCGCGCCGACGGCGGTGCAGATGGTCTGGGTGCGGGTGGGCTCGATGGACGAGGTGGATGGCACCTCCGGCGTGGCCCACATGCTCGAGCACATGATGTTCAAAGGCACGCCGACCGTGCCCGCGGGAGAGTTCTCGCGCCGCGTCGCGGCCCTGGGCGGGCGCGAGAACGCCTTCACCACGCGCGATTACACCGGCTATTACCAGCAGATTCCGGCCAACCGGCTGGAAGAGGTGATGAAGCTCGAGTCCGACCGCTTTGCCCACAACCAGTGGCCGGACGCGGAGTTCACCAAGGAGCGCCAGGTGGTGACCGAGGAGCGCCGCATGCGTACCGAGGACAACCCGCGGGCCCAGCTGGGCGAGGTGCTCAATGCCCAGGTCTGGCTGGCCTCGCCCTACCGCCGACCGGTGATCGGCTGGATGAGCGACATCGCCGCCTATACCGCCGATGACGTGCGCGCCTTCCACCAGCGCTGGTACGTGCCCGCCAATGCGGCACTGGTGGTGGCTGGCGACGTGGACCCGGCGCAGGTCCGCCGCTGGGCCGAAGCGACCTACGGACGCATTCCCGCGCGCGCCGTGCCGGCGCGCAAGCCGCAGGTGGAGCCGGTGCAGGCCGGCATCCGCCGCGTCGACTTCAAGGCCCCGGCCGAACAGGCCTATGTGGCGCTGAGCTTCAAGGTGCCGGGCCTGGAGTCGCTCGCGGCCGATGCGCCGCAGGCCGACGACGCGCTGGCGCTGACGGTGCTGTCGGCGGTGCTCGACGGCTACAGCGGCGCCCGCCTGGGCCGCGCCTTGACGCAAGGTCCCGACCGCGTGGCCGACAGCGTGGGGGCCTACCACTCGCTGGTGGCGCGCGGCCCCAAGACCTTCATGCTGTACGGCGTGCCGGCACAGGGCCGCACCGCGGCGCAAGTGGAGGCCGCGCTGCGCGCGCAGGTGGCCAAGGTGGCGGCCGAGGGCGTGAGCGAAGCCGAGCTGCGCCGCGTCAAGACCCAGTGGGTGGCGGGCGAGGTGTTCAAGCGTGATTCCGTGTTCGAGCAGGCCAACGAACTGGGCTCCAACTGGATCATGGGTTTTCCGACGGATGCAGACGAGCAGGTCATCGCGCGTCTGGAGAAGGTCACGGCCCAGCAGGTGCAGGCGGTGGCGCAGCGCTATTTCGGTGATGACCAGCTCACCGTCGGCACGCTGCTGCCGCAGCCGGTCGATCCTTCCAAACCGCGCCGCCCGGCGCAGGCCGACGCCCCCGGCGGTGCGGTGCACTGAGCGAAAGCCTGTTCCATGATCGCTATTAAAAATGTAGCTAAAGGCCAGCTATTGGCCTTGGCTTTGACCGCTTTTCTTGCAAAAGACGCACTGGCGGCCCTGCCTATCCAGCGCTGGACCCAGCCCGGCGGCGCCCAGGTCTATCTGGTCGAAAGCAAGGCCGTGCCCATGGTGGACGTGCAGATCGACTTCGACGCCGGCAGCCGGCGCGACCCGGCGGCGCAGGCCGGCCTGGCCAGCGTCACCGCGCGCATGGTCGACAAGGGCGTGCTGGCCCATGGCCAGGAGCCGGCGCTGGACGAGAACACACTGGACGACGCCTGGGCCGACCTGGGCGCCAATTTCGGCGCCGAGGCCGGCAGCGACCGCATGAGCTTCTCGCTGCGCTCGCTCAGCGACCCGGCGTTGCTGGACCGCGCCGCGCAGTTGGCGGCACGGCAGATCGGCGAGCCTTCCTTTCCTGACGACGTCTGGCAGCGCGAGCGCCAGCGCATCGTCGCGGCCCTGCGCGAAGCCGAGACCCGGCCCGCCACCCAGGCCGGCCGCGCCTTCCAGCGCGCGGTCTACGGCAGCCACCCCTATGGCCAGCGCACCACGCCCGAAACGCTGGCCGCCATCTCGGTAGCCGACATGCGCGCGCTGCACGAGCGTGGCCTGCTGGCCTGCAGCGCCAAGGTGAGCATCGTCGGCGCTCTCGACCGGGCGCAGGCCGACCGGCTTGCCACCACCCTGCTGTCTCGCCTGCCCGCGCGCGCCTGCAGTCCGCTGCCGGCGGTGCCCGAGGTGCAGGCGCTCACCGCGCCACAGGACATCCGGATCCCGTTCGATTCGGCCCAGGCCCATGTCTACATCGGGCAACCGGGCTTCAAGCGGGCCGACCCGGACTACTTTCCCCTGCTGGTAGGCAATTACATCCTGGGCGGCGGCGGGTTCGTCTCGCGCCTGACCGAGCAGGTGCGCGAAAAGCGCGGCCTGAGCTACAGCGTGCAGAGCTGGTTCGAGCCCGGCCTGCATGCCGGCGCGTTCACCATCGGCCTGCAGACCCGGCCGGACCAGGCTGCGCAGGCGGTGGACGTGGCACGCGGCGTGCTCGACCATTTCGTGGCCGACGGCCCGACACGCGAAGAGCTCAAGGCCGCGCAGGACAACCTGATCGGCGGCTTCCCGCTGCGCATCGACAGCAACGCCAAGCTGCTGTCCAACGTGGCCAACATCGCCTGGAACAACCTGCCGCTGGACTACCTCGACACCTGGACCGCGCAGGTGCAGAAGGTCAGCGTCGCCGATATCCGCACCGCCTTCGAGCGCAAGCTGCGGCCCGACCGCATGGTCACGGTGGTGGTCGGGGGCAAGCCTTGAGCGCCGTCCGCAAGCCGGCGCCTGCACCGCGCCCCCATGGCGGCAGCGGCGAGGTGCGGATTGTCGGTGGCCGCTGGAAGCGCACCCGGCTCACGGTGCCGGCGCTGCCAGGCCTGCGCCCGACACCCGACCGGGTCCGCGAGACGCTGTTCAACTGGCTGGGCCAGGACCTCGGCGGCTGGCGTTGCCTGGATGCCTTCGCCGGCACCGGCGCGCTGGGACTGGAGGCCGCTTCGCGCGGGGCCGCGCCGGTGCTGCTGTGCGAGCAGGACGCCAAGCTGGTCGAGGCGCTGCGCGCCGTGCGCGCGAGGCTGCAGGCCGATGCCGTGGAGGTGCGCCGCATGGATGGCATCGCCGCGCTGCGCGAAGCCGCGCCGGGCAGCCTGCACCTGGTGCTGCTCGATCCGCCCTTCGATGCAGCGCTGTTCGTGCCGGCGCTGCAGGCCGCTGCGCGCGCCGTGGCGCCGGATGGCTTCGTCTACCTGGAGGCGCCCGAGGCCTGGGACGGGCCTGCGCTGGCGGCGCATGGCCTGGCGCTGCACCGCCACCTGCGGGCAGGGGCGGTGCACGCGCATCTGCTCAAGCCGCTGCCGACTTCACCGGCCTGAGACGAAGTCTTTGCGCAGCGCAGCATAATCGCCGGCACGAGGGCGGCGGTGCCGCCTCTTCCCCAACGAGAAGAGACAGGAGAACCGCTGCCATGGTGCACAACGTCATCGCCGTCTATCCCGGCACTTTCGACCCCATGACCCTGGGCCATGAAGACGTGGTGCGCCGCGCGACCCAGCTGTTCGGCAGGGTCATCGTGGCAGTGGCCGCCGGCCACCACAAGAAGACGCTGTTCGACCTCCAGGAACGCATCGACATGGTCCGCACAGCCGTGCGGCACTACCCGCAGGTGGAGGTCGAGAGCTTTTCGGGCCTGCTGCGCGACTTTGTCGTCGCACGGGGAGGCAAGGCCATGGTCCGCGGCCTGCGCGCCGTGACCGATTTCGACTACGAGTTCCAGCTGGCCGGCATGAACCGCAGCCTCATGCCGGACGTGGAAACCGTCTTTCTCACACCGAGCGACAAGTACCAGTTCATCTCCAGCACCTTCGTGCGCGAGATTGCGCTGCTCCATGGCGAGGTGGACAAGTTCGTCTCGCCCGAGGTACAGGCGAGGTTGCAGGCCAAGGTCAGCAGCCGCGCACTGTCTGACTGAGCCCTAGCGCAGCGCTGCGGCGGCAGGGGCCGCCATGTCGTTTGCGTCGTCCACGAACGGACGGATGGTGCTGTCGTGGATCACATCGTGCACGAAGCGCAGTTTGTGCAGCGCGCCGGGCGACAGCGCAAAGGGGTAGGCGTCGTTCTGGCCGAGGCTGCGGTTCAGGCTGTTGAGCATCAGCGTGACCGGCACCCACTGCTGCACCAGATGGGCGAAATCCGTCTCCGGCGAATCGAAGGGGTTGGACACGCCCTTGCGCGGCATGGGCTTGGTGCCGGGCACCACGACATTGGCATGGAACGCCGCCGCCGTCTCCAGCAGGTCCACCATGTGCAGGTAGTGTGCCCAGGTCTCGGCCCAGTCTTCCCACGGATGGGCCGTGGCATAGCTGCTCACGTGGGCGCTCTGCCAATCGCCGCCGGCCTGGCCGCCGGCGTAGTGCCGTTGGAGCGCCTCGCCGTAGTCCATGGATTCGTCGCCGAAGGTCGCGCGGAAGGCCTCGATGCGCCCGGCATCGCGTATCACCTGGTTCCAGTAGTAGTGTCCCGATTCGTGGCGCAAGTGCCCTAGCAGCGTGCGGTAGGGCTCGTGCAGCAGCAGGCGGCGGCGCGCACGCTCGTCGTCATCGGCTTCCGCGATGTTCAGGGTGATCAGTCCGTCCTGGTGGCCGGTCATCACGGGCGGGCCGCCGGGCTGGTCGGCCAGGAAGGCGAAGACCGGTCCCGGCTCGCCCAGCCCCCTGTCTTCCGTAGGAGCCAGGCCGAGTCGTGCCAGGGTATAGAACAGCCGCCTCTTGGCCACCTCGATCAGGTACCAGCGATGCTGGTTGCCGGGCAGCGAGAGGTCAGGCAGCACCCGCGTCTGGCGACACGATATGCAGAGCGCGTTCGGGTCTTCCACCGGCACCGCGAAATTGCAGGCCTGGTAGAGGTCGTGGTTGAGGCACATGCGGTACGTCCGGCGCGGCTCGGGGGCATTGACGCATTGCCACAGAGGGGCGGACGACGCCGTGTCTTGCGTGGACGGCGCGGCCTGCAGCGCGGCGATGTTCAACTGGTCCGGCAGGAAGGCCAGGGGGCTGCCGCAGTTCAGGCACTGGACGTTTTCGAAGAAGACCGGATGGTGGCAGGTGTCGCAACTGAAGATCTTCATGGCAGCGTGGGCAGTGGTCCGATCAGAAAAGCAAAGGCAGGTCCATGACCTGCCTTGGGACACCGGGCCACAGCGTGCTGCCTCCGGCAAGGAGCGCGAGCACCCTGCGGCCCGGCAGGCGGCGGTGGCCGGTTACGGGCGCACCACGATGCTATTGCGCACGGCGCGCACATTCTTCGTGTTGCGTGCCAGCGTTTCCGCCTGGTCCTTCTCGGCCTGCGACTTGGCAAAGCCGGACAGCTGCACCGTGCCGTTGAGGGTTTCCACACTGATGGAGGTGGCCGCCACCGTCTTGTCCTCCGCGAACTTGGCCTTCACGGCGGTGGTGATGCCCGCGTCATCGATATAGGAGCCCACCGTTTCCTGGTTGCGGGCCACCGAGCAGCCGGCCGTGACGACGGTGATGCCTGCCAGCGCGGCAAGGGTGAGGGCGCGAGCGTATTTCATGTTGGTTCCTCGAATATCTAGTTAGGGGTGAAAGGGTGCTCTGGATTCCTGGCCGGCGCGTGGCACCACACACACCGGCCCTGCGGGATCAGCGGTGCAGCCAATCCTTCAGTTCGTCGGCGTGCTCTTCTTCCTGCGCCAGGATGCCTTCGAGCATGCGGCGTGTGGTGGGATCCTTGTCGCTCAGCAGATGGATCATCTGGCGATAGGACTCCACCGCAATCCGCTCGGCGACCAGATTGGCGCGCAGCATCGACTTGAGGTCCTTGGAATCGTCGTAGTCGGCATGGCTCCGGCTGGTCAGGGTGGAGGGCGAGAAATCTGGATCGCCCCCGAGCTGCACGATGCGTTCGGCCAGCAGGTCGGCATGCGCAGCCTCCTCATTGGCATGCACCAGGAACTCCTTGGCGATGGCAGGCGATGCCAGGCCGTCCGCCGTGAAGTGGTGGCGCTTGTAGCGCAGCACGCAGACCAGCTCGGTTGCCAGTGCATCGTTGAGCAGCTTGATGATGGCCTCGCGATGCGGTCCATAGCTTGGCGTTACCGGGCCGTCGTCCAGATTCGTGGTGGCGGCCTTCAGGGCCGCCTCGTCCAGCACCAGCGTGGAGGATTTGCCTGCAGATGCAGGGTGGGGCGTGGCAACTTCGGTCTTCATGAGGCGTCCTTGGAAGTGGAGCCCTTGCGGGCATTGAGCAGGGAGAGCGCCAGGCTCGTGGCTTGGGAGCTCCTGAGTGCAGCGATGGCAAGTCCGCCGATGGACACCAGGCGCCAGGGCCGCGTCACCGCCACCACGGCGCCAACGCCTGCAGCGATGCCCAGCAACTTGAACGGCTTGCGCTCGGCGTAGTCTTCTAGAAAGGGTTTGGCGATGGCGCCTGCGGCCCGGGCGGGATGAAACTGCCACCAGGCGTTCAGGCCATGGCGCGCGGCAGACCATAGGCCCATGCCACCGTCGCCAGCAGGAGAGTGGCTCTCGGGCTCGGCCATGAGGGCGTCATGCTCCTGCCGGGGCATCTGCTCCGCAGGCGCTTGCGCACCGCGGCGGCGTTTCTCCGGTCGGCGCAGTTGCTCTAACAAGGCCTGGCGCGAAGCTTCCAGGCGCTGCTTGGCGCTCGGTTCGTCGTAGCTCATGAGCGTTCCCCAGCAACGCGCAATGCGGCCACATCGGCATCGAGCTGGGACTTGAAGTCGGCAAAGCGCTGGCCCGACATGGGTTTGCGGGCATAGACGACGGCCGCTGCTGCGGTCAGCAACGCAACGGCCGGCACGACGACCAGCGCCCAGTGGAAACTGTTGACAAAGCCCAGCATCACCGCCGCCCCGGTGAGCGTGACGAAAACC
>Ga0116227_10008076_pt1 | contig 20084 bp, 14 predicted proteins | sample S1TSphgellanicum_FD_89693 | JGI IMG/M metagenome (GOLD analysis project Ga0116227, IMG submission 89693) | Host-associated microbial communities from peat moss isolated from Minnesota, USA - S1T2_Fb - Sphagnum magellanicum MG | ecosystem: Host-associated > Plants > Peat moss > Unclassified...
AACTGCCTTTTTAGGGTTGTTTTTTCTTTTGGGAAAAAAAAAAAGGAGGAAAAAAAAAAAAAAAGGGAAAAAGTAAAAAAAAAAGAAGCAAAAAAGAAAAAAAAAAAAAAAAAAGGTAATAACAATAGACAAATAAGGAAGCCACTGAGAAGCAAAGGAAAAAACACACTTGATTTTTTATATCTTCAGAAAAAATTATAATTTCTAATATTTTTAAAATGCATCCAATGAACATCGTCAAACATAAACATAAAAATAATTTATTCATAAAAATTTGACATTATTTGCATTATTTAAAACATAATTCAAATTTCTTTTTAAAAAATATAATCAAGATATTTGATATAATTATTATAATGATATTTATATAATATTAAAAATATTTTAATTGATTTAACATAACATCATTTTATCTATTGACATACAACAATTCATTACAATAATAATAATATAAATAAGGAAGAAAAAAAAACTCAAAGTTGTCCTATTTGGACACTCCTTTTTGAAACCCCAATTATGAATGAACCCCTCACAAATTTAGTTTTCATTTTTAAACCAATTGGAAGAATTGCAATTGTGGCTAACAAATGGACTTAGCTCAAGCCTCATAATTAGTTGAAGTTGGTGGTGCTTTCTGCCCAAAGGCAAGGGGGGAACTCTAACTAGGTGAAGAAGAAGATGGGGTAGCACTTATTTTTTAGGAAGGGGTTGGTGGATAATTACTTATTATGGCTAATTCACCCATGAACCTCAGTGTTTTTTTTAACCTCGGCTAATTTTGAAGGTATTTTTCATCCATGAATATCCTTCTTAGAAAAGAGGAGGGATATTACGTTTCCTTTGTAAGAATGAGGAAAATCACACCTACCTAAAGGTGTAAGATCCCTCCCATTTTTTGTGAGTAGGAGTAAGAACCATCCCACTTCTATGCCTAGTGATTTACAAATGATGTTTAAGTTCATAGTTATTTTGATTCATGTTTTGCTATGGTGAGGGACATTCCCAAAATGTAGGATTAGACTTGACCATTGGCTCATCATCTTAGGTCCCTTATTTTGAGAATGCCTTGAGCTTTGGGGTTTTACCTTACACCCAAAAAAAACCCTATCAATAAGACATGTATGGAAAAAGTAAACATGCACTAATTATAACTATTGTTTAATTGTAATAAATAAGTAATGCATTACACAATGGTTCTATCACTTATGGCAAGTTCAAACCTATAACAATAAATAAATAAATAATGTTCTATTAAGTTTTCAAAACCTTGGGTGAACCAACATTTACACTAATATCATGGTAAAAACCCTAATTTTTTAGGGTTTATTTTTAAACATTGTAAATACTAGTTAGGATGCTTGTGATTCTCACAAGTAAACATGGCAAAAAAAGCAATTTGAAGTTAGGTATTGTGCCAATTATAGTTTATTAACTTTATCAAGGAATGAAAGATCAATTTGATAATGGGACACCTTTGAATTTCCAAGGCTAAGATCCAAATTAAATCAAACTAAATTTAAATTTTAAATGTTATCATATATCTTAGCACACATGTGAAAACAAGCTTAAAAATTTTCTTTCAATTCAACATTCAATGCATCAAACATTGTGTTATTACAAAAAGCATATACATATAGTTCTAGCATAATTTACATTTTCCTTATAACATTGAATATTAACAATGATATCTTTTTGCAAAGCTTTTACTTTCTATCAAAAGGGCACATGATGTGTGTGCATTTTCAAACATGGACAAACAAACAATAAATATTTGTATTATATAAATGAGTTTAATGTCCTTGTCTGAAGGGCAAGGTTCCAAATTGAGCCCAAAAAAAAAAAAATTCCCTCTTGTTCCCCATTAATTTTCCTCACTTTTATGTTACCATATGGTTCCCTGTAGTTCATCATTATTTATGTCAATTTGATTTATTTTTTAAAATATAGATAAGATGAAACATGAAAAGCAACGTGTTGATTGTTAATTTGCCTTTTCATATCATTGGGGTGAGAAGGAAAAAAGGCAATGAAATCTATTAAGGGAAGGAGTGAGATAGGCAGGCTTGGAAGAGGTAAGTATGACCTACACATAGAGACAAACAACTTTTTGTTTTTGGTTGAAGGATGACTAATTCATGGTGCTTGAAACTCCTGGTGCAATTAAATATAGTGTGTAATAAGGATGTCTTAGTTAAGAAGGTGAGAGTGTCAGTGTAGAGGATGATTCACCTTGGCCATTCTCAAATAATGAACTCAAAATTCTCGGTAACATTTGGTCATCATTCCTCAAAATGTGGGACCGGATGAAACTGCATTATTGTTCCTTAGTCTTTCTCATAAGAGGCGACCTTATTTTGGTGAAAATTTTATTATTTTTTAAAACTTTGTTGTCAAATTTCTCTTTTTATTTAAAAGAGTGTGTGTGTTGTTGCAGTTATATTTGTTGACTACTGTTTTGATGGTGTCATACAAACGTGTCATCAATTAAATCAAAATGTGCCTGTGGATAGCTTTGATCCAGCCTCAGCAAACAGTGCAAATATGTAGGAACAAAACAATTTTCATGCCTTGTTTTGACTTTTCTTTATTCAATTTTAATTTGCAGGGTCACATGTTGAGCCATGCTGGTAATGCTCTAAGAGCATCTCCAAGAGTGCTCGGTATGTGATCCTGCAGAGCAAAATTAGATGAAAAGAATCTAAAATTTGCGGGGGGTTTCGCTCAGGAAAATGGTTTTTTTTTTGAGACATTTTCAGGTGGCTGGCACAAAGGCGTAGTACCTTGTGCACGTGCAGAAAAGAGTGTAATAAATATGACCTAATTGATGCTCAGTGTTTCTGATAGGTGGTTTGCTATTAGTAGTCCCCAACCTATTTCCTGTCCCTGTTTCAGTTTTCTAAGTGGGGTTGCAACACAATAAATAAACAGACTTTGGATGTAAAAAAAATGTTTGCAAGGTCACATCATGAGCACGGCTGGGGTAGCTCACCGGTCACTATATGATCCTGCAGAGTAAAATTAGATGAAGAAAAGTCAAGATATGCTGATTTGGCTGAGGAAAATAGTTTCGGCTCAACATAATTGCAGAGTTTGTGGTGGGTGGTGAATAGCACAGCAGCAACATTATGCACCTGGAGAAAAGAGTAAATATGATCCAACTCCTGCTCAGTGTTTCTGATTGCCCCATCATACTGATTGGTCCAGGTGGTTTGCCATTAGTAGTCTCCCACCTATTTACTATCCCAGTTTCAGTTTTGTGGGTGGGACTGAAAAAAAAGGGTAAATAAGTAAAACTTCTTGGATGTGAAAAATATATTCTCAGGGTCACATACTGAGCACTGCTGGAGATGCTCTTAGTCTTATTCTCCTTTTTCATCAAGTAGTTCTGATGCTGAATTGACTATATATGTGTTACCTATATGGACTTGTTAACGAGTGCAAGAGCACAGGTTTACAAGCTTATATAATAAATGTCCGGGGTGGCAGATTCAACAAAAAATTTTAAAAACATTCCATAATTTGCATTCAACAGACACATACATTTTGGTCAATATTATAAGTGTATGGTCTCATCATCACTGGAAGATTATGTCATATAATGAGGTCAAGAAAGTGACTATATAAACCCTAAACCCTAAAATCACACCAGCCAGAGACCTTAAATTTTATGGTGTTTGTAGGTTTTGTGCATGTGGAATACTACAAGAGCCTATCTCTGTGGGGGGAAGGTTGAGATGGGTTTTGAAATTCCAAGCTTTTATGTTGTTGTAGATAGATGTCCTGCAGTTAGGGCTACTTTGGATGAAGTACATCCTTCATATTGGGTGAAAATGGGTTTGGAGCGGGGGTCGGGCGGTTATTAGAAAGAGAGGAATAGGCCCTCAAAGGTTATCAAAGGTGCTATTTACAATTCACGATCACAATTCTCCCCAAAAAAAAAAAAAAACAAAGACCCATCTTGTCATATGACCACGGTTCTCAACCAACCATAAAACCACTAGTTCATTGGTGGCTCTTTGATGAAAATTGCCGGTTCTGGAAGGTTATTGTTATAACCAGGACTGTAAATTTTCGCAACGTACAGTGATTCGTGGGGGGCAAATACTGGCAATTTTTTTTCACCTGCAAAATATGATTTTGACACATACACAGGACTTTTGAGAAAAAATAAATTCACTGGATTTCCAAAAAAAATTGAAATTTTGTTAGATTTCGATGACAGGGTTCAAAGTTCCAACTTCCAGCCAGGGTTTTATTTTTCAAATTTTTGAAAAAAAAATTGGCGAAATTTTAATTAATTTACACTAAAAAAACCAAAACTTTCCTTTTTTTCCTGTAAAAACCCAACAAATTTTTTTTAAAAAAAAATCACTGAAATTTTAAACTGTTTTTTTGTTTACAATTTTACATCCATTTGGGACCAGAGAGTTCATTAGACGAAAGGTAGATCATGGAGAACATAATGTCCTGTGGTACTGGCAGCATGCCACAAATTTGACCAAGGTGACCATGTTCGTAGTCTGCATGAGTTCAGCAAGAGTGCTCATGTGGGTGAAGGGTAGGGTCAAACAAAAGCGTTCCTTAACATTCTGTATATTTGGACAGATAAAGAGCAAATGCTTTTCATCCTTTACCCAAACAAGTAGTCAAAATATAACGACATTCTTTTTTTTAATTATTTTCATATCTGGTATATAACCAAATGTTATTAAAATTTATTGTTGATAAACTCCCAATTTAACTACCATCACAAAATTGGAACAAACAAACAAACAAACAAACCACCAACAATTATAGCTCTATAGTAGACCTTTCTCTAGTTCCAGGCTAGTAGTATCTTCTTTCTTCACTTTTTGTCTGTTTTTGAGTGATTTAAAAAACCTGAAGATGAGTTAGAGAGCTTTACAAAATTTATTTCTTGGTATTTGAGAGGCAAAGATTGAAACAATCAAAGATTTTAAGCTCAAAACCCTAATCTAATTTTAGTTCACTCATCATCCAACATTGAACCTCGTATTGAGTATTCAACTTCCTTCGACTTCTCTTTTAAGTGTTCACTCATCAACCTATCTAACCTTAATACTTAAAACACAAAACACGTGTAATAATAGGATTTGTTAAGTTTGTGAGAAATTTTAGAGTGCCAATGGAATTAATGCTAGAAAGGAGGGGTTCAATCTTCAGCAGAATAAAGTTATGTGTAAAGATTGAAAATTATTTTTTCCAAGCCAATGGGATTGCTGGATTTGATGGTCTGAATTTAAATAATTATAAAAGGAAACAAGTTCAATGTGCAATAGCTATTTACACACAGGGTTCTAAATTCTCTAACACAGTACTTATGTACTTTGGATTTTATTTTATTTTATTTTATCCTAAAGGAAAATAATAAATAATAAATAAAATTCTTCTGCAGCGATATAATTAAGTGCTTTTTTTTTTAAAATTTAAATAATGTAGGTAGAGATATTAGTGTTGATCTGGTATATATAAGCTCAGAGACTGATATCAATACAGGTATCAACACTGGTATCAAAGAGCAGTCCAGTCTGGTATGACCTGAGGCTGATACCCGGACCTAAGGCTGATACCCGTTTAACAACACCAGCACCAGCTGGTATCAACTTCAGTTTCCGCGTTCGCAGTTTTTGCAGCTTTCTTTGTTTCTTTGTTTCTTTCTCCTCTTTAGACTTCATGCCCTCCTTTCTTCCTTCCTTCCTTCCTTGCTGCAGTACCTCCTCCTCCTTCTCCTCCTCCTCCTCCTCCTCCTCCTCATCATCATCATCATCAGTGGACCTGCAACTGTAATGTTGCGGTGGTGGTGCTTGTGCTGGAATCAGTCCTAGGGTTGTTGGTTCTCTGGAGTCCAGGGGGGACATGGCATCATCATCTTTAGAGTCGGCTGCTGGAACAGGAAATGAAGCGGCAGCTCATGTGCAGGAGTGGAGGAGAGAATGTGATGGAGTTCTAGGGTTGGTTCTTTGGAGGCCAGGACATGCCTGCTGCCATCCGCTGCAGCGCTAGCTACTCTGTCGGAGGAAAGGAAATGAAGGTGCAGTGGAGAGGACCAGAGATTGATGCTAGTTGCTCGCTTGGTAGTAATGAAATTTCTTCCAGCTAGGGTTTGTTCTTTGGACGCCAGGACATGCCCGTCTGCAACTCTAGCTAGTCTGCCGGAAAAAAAGGAAGTCAAGCTAGAGCGGACGAGAGATGATGCTAGAGCTCTAGCTCCGTAATGTTGGAGTCGTACTAGGGTTTTTTCTTTGGAGGCCAGGATATGCCCAGCCATCTGCAGTTCTAGCTGGTCTGCCGGAAAGAAGGAAGTGAAGCTGTGAATGGAGCGGACGAGAGATGGTGGAGTCCTCCTAGGGTTTGTTCTTTGGAGGCCAGGACATGCATGCCATCTGCAGCTCTAGTCTGCCGGCAAAGGAAATGAAGCTGCGGAGTGGACGACAGATGATGCTAGCAGCTGGTTGGAGCTCTTAAGGATGGTTACCAAATGTGTACCGTTAGCTGCAGGGCTTGTTATAGCAAGCTTGAAGAGAGGTCTGATCAGGATATGGTGTAGATCCTGGTCACCTTCACTTGGAGCTAGTGAAGCCTAGAACTTTTGGGTTTGCGATAGGGTTGTGTTTTCTCCAGCTACAGGTATGTTAGTTTCAGATTTCTTTCAGAGGTTTGTGTTCCATTGGGGCAACGGCTGGGTGATCAGTAATGTAGCTTAGTGAAAGGCCCAAAGCTGGCTATAGCTAAGATGGGCTTTATCATTGGTCATGGTGCCACGAAGATGATACAAGGAAGATCTGAGTCTTGGGCTTTGGTGGTGAGCCTTGTGGTGGTGATGGTACTGGCAACAACACAATGTCACGCTCTTTCAAGTGATGGAGAGGCTTTGTTGGATGTCAAGAGTAGTCTAGTGGACCACCATGGGGTTTTAGCTAGCTGGAACGCTTCAGATAGTTTTCCTTGTCAGTGGGAAGGTGTATATTGCAGAAATAGTAGTCAGCCACGAGTCTGGGATCTTGACTTGTCAAGCCGCAATCTCTCAGGTAGCATATCTCCAAGCATTGGCAGACTAGCTGCACTGCGATACTTGAATCTTTCTAATAACCAGCTTTCAGGCCCAATCCCTAACTCCATCACCAATCTCTCTAAGTTAGCATTCCTGGATCTTAGTAACAACTACCTGACAGGCATCATCCCTCCCGAAATTGGCTACTTGGGTTCACTTCAAATTCTCTACTTAGGTAATAATGGCTTGTCTGGCTCAATTCCCGAAGAGATTGGAAACTTGTCCTCACTTGTGGAGTTCATTTGCATCACCAATAGCTTGGATGGTTCCTTGCCAACTAGCTTGGGTAGATTGCAGAATTTGAAGACATTTCGTGCGGGACAAAATTATTTGACTGGGCCCATCCCTGTAGAAATTGCAGGTTGCAAGAGTCTTTCAGTTTTTGGTTTAGCTCAGAATAAGTTGAATGGTACTATACCGCAGAGTCTTGGGCTTCTTGAGAACCTGACAAGCTTGGTATTGTGGCAAAATAATTTGGAGGGGGGCATTCCACCAGAGCTTGGCAACTGTTCCCACCTGCGAATGCTGGCTCTTTACAGCAATTCCCTCACAGGCACAATTCCAGAGGAGCTTGGAAAATTGCAAGAACTGCAGCAGCTTTACATATACACAAACAGTTTCAATGGCTCTATCCCAAAATCCTTTGGCAACCTTACGAGTGTATTGGAGATTGATCTCTCAGAGAATAAACTGTCAGGTGACATTCCTGCAGAGCTTGGGTCCTTGCCAAGCCTGCAGTTGCTGCACTTGTTTGAAAATGAGCTGACTGGTCCGATCCCACCAGAGTTTGGCAGTGCTACAAGCCTGTCACAATTGGATCTGTCTATCAATCAACTCACAGGGACCATTCCAACACAACTACAGAGCTTGACAAATTTGTCAATTCTCCAGTTGTTCAGCAACAACTTGGTGGGAGAGATCCCGCCTCTACTGGGCAGCTTGAGCAATCTGACAGTCTTGGAGGTCTCAAACAATCATCTCAATGGAAGTATTCCTCCTAAACTTTGCAACACAAAGGGTCTATTGTGGCTGCATGTGGGAAGCAATGACCTGTCAGGCACCATTCCACCAGGTTTGTTGAGCTGCAAATCACTGCAACGCTTGCACCTTGAGGCTAACTTTTTCACAGGTACCATTTTGGATGAAGTGAGCCAAATTTCAGGTCTGCTGCAACTTGATGTAACTGAAAACCACTTTGTTGGAAACATTCCTCCTTCACTGGGAAGCCTCCAGTTGCTCCAAATGCTGTCCATAGCTGACAACAACTTCACAGGAATTCTTCCAGAGGAGTTAGGCCAACTTGTGCAGCTAGTAACCCTGAATGTCTCCAACAATGCTCTCACTGGTAGCATCCCTCTGGGACTTGGCAACTGCACTTCACTTCAATATCTTGACTTGAGCAACAACCTGTTCACAGGCAGTCTTCCTGCAAATTTTGGCAACTTTTTGCAAGTTGAGTCACTGCTGGCTTCCAATAACCGACTGGTGGGCTCCATTCCAGACACATTGAACACTTGCACACATATATCCTATTTGCAACTGGGTGGGAATATGTTCTCAGGCAACATTCCTCAATCACTGGGCAAGATCAACAGTCTGCAGTATGGGCTCAATCTGAGTCACAATGAACTGGTGGGGAACATTCCAGCAGAGCTTGGAAATCTGGTCATGCTACAGATGTTGGACTTGTCATTCAATCATTTAGTAGGTTCAATACCTGCTGCACTGGGGAATCTAACCAGCATTCAGAGCTTCAATGTGTCATACAATCAGCTGTCAGGACCCGTGCCAGACAGCCCAATCTTTCAGCGGTTAAATGCAAGCAGCTTTGTTGGCAATACAGGTCTCTGTGGCAGTGATTTACCTAGTGTGTGCCCCACTTCTAATCCTCTGCCACCACCACTGCCACCAAGCAATTGGCAGGATTCAAATGTGTCAACTGGTGTGATAGTGGGTATCATTGCAGCTGTCATTGGTGGGGCAGTGCTGATCATTCTTCTGGGTGCATGTTGGTTTTGCCGGCGTCCAAGTGCACTTGTGCCTGTGGAAGAGAATCTATCACAGGATCCTCATGATTTATTCCCAAAGACAGACATCACAGTCGGTGATGTGATTCAAGCCACTGATAACTTCAGTGACAATACAGAAGTTGGAAGGGGAGCATGTGGAAAGGTGTACAAGGCAGTCATGCCTTCAGGGAAAGTTATAGCAGTAAAGAAGCTGTCTACTCAGAAAGACGGTCCTGTTCAGTATGATAGTTTCACTGCCGAGATAATGACGCTGGGGAAAATCCGACACCGGAACATTGTCAAGCTTCTAGGATTCTGCTCACAGCAGGGTTTCAATCTTCTTCTCTACGAGTATATGCCAAAAGGAAGCCTGGGTGAGCTGTTAAGTGCAGAGAATTGCCAATTAGATTGGGATAGGCGGTACAAAGTAGCACTGGGGGCTGCTGAGGGCTTGGCATACTTGCATCATGATTGCAAACCACATATAATCCACCGCGACATCAAGTCAAACAACATTCTTTTGGATAATCATTTTGAGGCACACGTTGGTGACTTTGGGTTGGCGAAGCTCATCGATGTGCAAGAATCCAAGTACATGTCAGCCATTGCTGGCTCTTATGGCTACATTGCACCTGGTACAGTGACCCTCTCAGTCTATTTCCTCCATACAGTTAGTCTTTCTTGATAGTTAGAGGTCTCTAGCCCAATGCAGCTGTACTCTTGTCAGGTTTATTTGTGGGCAGGTGAATCAGAAGTCATGTTTCCCAACCATTCATTCATGTTTTGGGCAGTTGTTTACAACAAGGTGTGAGATTCTCAACAGCTGACATTACAGTTTTTATGTGACATATGGACACTTCTGAGAGAGATTGCTGATGGGCTTTTGCAGAGTATGCATATACAATGAAGGTCACAGAAAAATGTGATATATACAGTTTTGGGGTGGTTCTATTGGAGTTGCTTACGGGAAGGCGTCCAATTCAAGCAATTGAAGAAGGTGGGGACCTTGTGACTTGGGTAAAAGAGGTGAGGCAATCAACACCCATAACTGAAATTCTGGACAAGCGAATGGAGCTGAGTGACACTGTTCGAGTGGCTGAGATGGAGCTCATGTTGAAAGTTGCACTCTTTTGTACGGATAATTCACCTGTATCAAGACCCACAATGAGGCAAGTGGTGCGGATGCTTTTAGAAATTAGTAGATTGAAACCTAGAGATTCATTTATGCTGTCTCCCCAAATGAGCGAGGCATGAAGGGCAGAAGACAATTGCAGAGTAGTGTAACACTTTTTGGTTGCCTTTCCATTATTATGATTGCAAAGAGAAGCCGAAACAGGCAAATGGGTCAATATGTTTGACTCTCTTTTGTTTATAAAACACTCAAAAGGGCTGTTGTTCCACACATAAACAACAGTCTCAGAAAATTGTAGTGGCTGAAAGGAGGGACTCATGGAGCCTTGAAATGCGGTATTTTTATTTGCATTTTTTTCTCCTTTGCTGTTGTTTCTCCATTGCTCAATGTATTTCATAAATGGTGTGGAAACTTTAAAAGCCCGAAAATTCCTAGTTTTGTAGAAGGCAAAAATTTCTTAATTTTATAGAAGCTCAACTTCATAATTTTATACTTGACACTACTTTTATCAAGTAGGTGGACTCGCCATCATCCACAAGAGGAGTGAGCCAAATTTGGTTAGAGGTCAGCCAACAAAGTAAAAATTTGTTCTTGGGATCCCTGCATTGTTCTGGTGACCTCCAGGAACTCATTGTCTAAATATGGTGACTTCTGACTTTTTTCCTCAAGATATGGTGACTTTTGTTTATCAATTTTGTGTACTTCTAGAATGAATCCACTAGCAACAATACAATGGCATGTAAACAATAATTTGGGCGAAGTACAAGCTTTAAATAGTGTGAATCCATGTGCATGACGTTTTGCAAATGTAGAGGTCGACAATCACCTAAGTGTCAAGCTAACAATAGTGGAACTATTATAGATGTAACCTTGATAGCTCGTATACAAGCCTTTAATGATGGAAAACTGGTACAAAGAGAAGATGGGAAATTTTTACTTAGTGTAGGCATAACTCAATTAGTTCATAAATTGACCAAAAACTATAAATCCATATTTATTCAGATAAATGGCTGAAAATATCCAAAAAAACCGATTACAGATTTAAGTTGGAGAGCAAGGTATACATATATATATATATAGTTGTTCACAAAAATGTGTGTGTTGAAATGCAATTTCCAATAATCATAAGAATATTGTACTCCAATTTTAAAATTTGGGATTGTACAATTTGGACTACATATATAATATGATTGTTATCATTTGCCTTTTATTCTAAATGTTAGCTTTGGAAATGCTATTTAAAGAGATTCTATAGTTTTCAATATTATAAAGTTTAAGTGGCTCTAATTGTTCAACAAGTCTTGACTCCTTATGCCTTTTCCTTTAAGTTTTGGAAGAGTTCACTAGTTATAAAGTAAGTCAACCTACCTAGTTTAGAAGGTCAAACTACCTCATAGCATGAATCACATGGGATTCAAATTTGGGTTTGTTTTGAATAATTCAATATTTTATGGATGAAGATGCAATATCCTTTTCTCTTTATAAACAAAGAAAACATTGGGTGGGCCTTGGGTGGGTAATGAGCATAACTATCCCACCTAGAATGCATTAAAAGTTACCCTCATGGCAAGCCCACATGTCATGCAACAAAATGGACAATATCACGGTGGTCCAAATGTTGTAAAAGCATAAATACATGGAAAGGGCAAATTTGTAATGTACTAAATCAAATCGAAAGAAAAGTGTTAGTGTTATGGACAATAATAGGCCTATTGAAAGCTTTGAAAAGAGGAAAGGCCACACTATTACAAAACATGGTTTTCTAAATGGTTCAAATTGACTAATTTGTTGTTTTTTATTAATGAACATGTACATTACTTACCTATTTACCTATACCTTCTCACCTACCTTTCAACTTATTTATATTTTTTCACATTTGCACAACCTACTTTACTTACCTACCTATCCATCCACTTACTTACCTAAGTTTAATCATTAGGTGTAGTCATTATGTTTAATCAATAGATTTAGTGATCAAGTTTACCCAAAGTTTAACAAAATTTTAGTTATTAAGTTAAGACATTAGGTGTAGTTGCTATGTTTACTCATTAAATTTGGCCATTAAATTAAATTTAAGTTTAACCACTATATTTAACCATTAAGTTTAACCTATGTTTAACTAAAGTTTAATCACTATGTTTAGTCAAGGTTTAGTCATTACATTTAATTATAAAATTTAGTCATTAAATTTAACCAAGGTTTAATCATTATGTTTAACCACTAGAGAAAGTTATTAGGTATTGAGTAAAAAATAACCTAACCCCATTTTGTGGGATGAAAGCTTTTGGGGAAAGGGGGAAAAAATCATGATTTAAAATGAATTAGAATAAAGTTTTAACTACCTTGGATTCTAAGGAGCAGTGGTTTGGATAAGGTGGGAGGAAGGGGGTTAATTAGCCTAAAAAGGATAAAGGTTTTTTTATCCTCCCTTGGATTAATTAACCTATTGGGTAAAGGAAGACAATCATTACAAAATATTCACTCCTAGAATTTCTTTTAGGTCTTGATTAGGGAGGCTAAGGCATTACAATAGAAGGTTGGGTGGGTTTTTTGGTGATTTTCATTTGATGTGACAATGTTCAAATATTCATGAGTTGGGGTGGAAGTAGGAACATGATGTGAAGATTTGGGAAAACTTCGAGGGGATTAAATACATCATCAACCAACAAGTAGGGTGTGGCTATTTGTTCATGAAAAATGAGGCCTTTAAAATTAGTTAAGAGAAGACACAAAGGAGGAGAAGTGGAGGTATGAATGGGAGGCAAGGCAGGTGGTGGTGACTACTCAAGGACTATCTAGGATGAAGAATGGCAAAGGAAGCAAAGGGAGGAAGTATTTAAGGAGAAGTGGAAGACTTGTGAAAGGGTAAAAAATGTTTTTAGGGTTTAGAGGAGGATTAGGTTAGGTTATGGTGTTAGAAAAAGGAGGTTGTGGGCAAGCTATGTTTTGGTGGGGGGATGTACTTAGAGGTTAATTAATCTTACAATTAAGGAAAGGGTTTATATTTTATGTTAGCTAATAGATGGAGTTATTAAGAAAACACTAAGGAGGACTTCATGTATCTGATTGGAACATAAAGGATTCTAACAGTTTGTGAATGTGTATGGCTACACATCTCATCCTTGAATGCGGTTTGTGGTTTTGAAAAGTGAAGGATACAAATTATTCTAGTGTAGGGGGGTTCCAACTTCAAATCAAAGTTGTTGTCTAGTGAATGAAGATGGGAACAAAGCAGAAAATATAAAAGGTAATAGGATAACAAGAAGATATGATGATATTAATGATGGTTAACCAAGGGCAATAAAGAACTAACTTAGTAGATCACAATTTATCATAGTGATAGGTTGATATTAAGTAAGGTTGGTATGACTATGTTATCCTACCTATTGTCCAAAAAATGATTGTATAAGGATCATAGGTAGAAAGTGAAAAAAGGGTAAGGAAAAACCAACCATAGACAAAATTGGACAACCTCTTAAAGTTTCTTATCATAACCACCTTTATACATTAACCCTAGGTTTTTCTACAATAAGAGGTTACTAAAGGGAGAAGCAAAAGCTTGAAGCATTACTACTTATGACATTCTTTTTGGACGTTCCCCATGGAAGGAATAATGACCCAAATTTAAAGTTTTTTAACGTTAATTTTATGCCTAATATTAGGTTTAGCCAAAGTTTTGTCATTAGGTTTGTCAACTAGGTTTAGCCATTATGTTTTACCAAAGTTTTGTGATTATGTCTAGTCATTATATTTAGCTACTAAATTTAGCCAAAGTTTAGCCATTAGATTTAGACATTAGATTTCACCAAAGTTGAACCATTAAATTTCTCAACTAGGTTTAGCCACAATGTTTAACCACTAAATTTAATCGTTAAATTTAGATAAAGTTTAGCCATTATGTTTAACCATTAGATTAAACCATTAAATTTAACCACTAAGTTTAGCGACTAATTGCTAAGGTGAAATAAACATGTGAAATAAAAAACTTCACAAAAATTGAACACATTTGATGGTGCAGTCCATTGGTAAAGACTTGGTTTATCATAATAGAGGTTTGGAGTTCAATTCTTTATACTTGCAACCTATGTGCATGCTTAGAAGGCTAAAATAAGTATGTTAAGTTAAGTTAAATAAGTTAAGTTAGGTTAATTTATCACCTACTTACCTAAGTGCATTTTTTCAACCTACCTAGACCTATTTACTACCTACTTACCTATTAATTTACTTACCTATTAGTTTTTTTAATTAATTGAAAAATGATATTAATTTAGGTATAAATTTGACCTAATTAAATAGTCCATTATCTACTAGTCAAATAGTTAGTCATTTTGTCAATTACTTTGTTAATCAAAACAACAAAGTCAAAATTGATTACCCTGTCACGTTAGCATGGTTAAATTGACTTGTCCAAATTAACATGATGGTTTTTTTTATGCTTGTCATTATTTGAGTATTTTTTGACTAAAAAACCCAATTAAAAAAACCATAAATTGTAATAGTGGCAACAATAGGCTAAAGTTATTGTCCAAACACCATTTGGAAATAATTGTTACCCTAGATAAACAACTCGAGGAGGAAATGGAAATAGAACTCCAAGGGCTTAACCGTTAAATACAAAAGATAGAAATGTAATGGTGTTGCTAAATCACACTAAAAACAAGCTAAAGTTTCTAAAAAGCAATGTCAAGGACTTACATGCCAACAATGACCATCAATAGGAGGTAATCAATGTGCAAATTGAGGAGTACCTCAATTTGAATTACAAAATAGCCACCCTTGAAGATATCACATGGCAAGACAAAGAAACCAAGCTATGACAATTGGAAAAACTTGACGAAGACATAGCTACCTTCAAGAACCAATAGGGTGGGTTGACAATAAGGGAGCAATTACACATTAAAGCAATCATTTTTCCAACATTATGTGATCCATGTAGGGAGCTTAGAAGTCATCCAAGTTAAAAACTTAATAGAATCAAGGGTAATAATTATTGAATTACACATCTTTAAATGGCCAAGTGGAAGTGTAAGGCCATGAAGGCAATAGTAACAAAATCCAACCCTTTAAAAGGAGAATGTGATGTTGAAGTTGGAGATGGCAGCACGATAACAAAAGACAAGCAAAAAAAATCCAAATGCAATGAATTCAAAAGAAAGCTAGAAGTTATTTTGAATGTAGCCCCTTTTCCCACATTGGCAAATGAGGCCACCTATTGTTGTCACCTTGTGGTTTACCATCGAATCTTTCCATAATTCCAATTTGATGAGGAGTCTCACCACCCTTGTTCAAAAGATAATTCTCCAAAACATAATCTACAAGATGACCAACATTTTAGACACCCACAATGGCCCTAGGAGCCATGTTTAAATTTATCATTGTAAACAATGGGATTATTGCTTCCCCATCTAGGACATTAGGCAATAGTGCCCCATCTGATCTAAAACCATATAGGCCAAATTTTGAGGACATAATCTAGGCTAGAGGGGTCAAAATGTTATGGGTAGAAAATCCACCTAAACTGGTTAGTCCTATGGGCATCCTAATAACTCGATAATTGGTAGATATTAACCATCTTCTACTTTATTTTGAAGATGAAACCATTATGTTAATTAGTCCATGTAAATAAGTGATTGGTATGTGTTTACCAATCAACTAGGAGGGATTTGTGCAAGGATTTAGGTAAAGGAACCTACTTTTGTGAGTGGAATGTGAACCTTATGTGATTTATGGAAGAGGGACATTAAGAAAGGGATCCCCATCATTCTTGTGTGGAAAGTTTTGGAGAAATGAAGGAAAGAGATATTGTATGAAGAAAAAGTGATGCAAGTGGCATGTAAAGGTTGTGAAATTTGTGTTTCATGTTTTTTATGTTTTTTTTTTTTGGGGGCTTTACTTTCCCTCTAGAATGATAGTAGTTCATTGTAGTTTGATGTAAAATATTGTAGTTCTCATAGTAGTTTATTTTAGTTTTTTGTGTTACCTTTAGAACTTGTTATTTAAAACATTGTAGCTTGTTAGAAGGTAGCTGCAAAAGAATGGTTAAAGCAATCTACAAGCCATTTGATGGAAGATAAGAATTCAACAAAGACAAGGCAACAAGGTTTTAGAAGGTATTGGTTTGTTGGACCAACTACATTCAAAGGTATAACTATTTGGATTAAAAGGTAATTATCTTCTTGCCCTTTCCATGGACAATTGGAAATTCCAATCATTTTTTATTTATTTGTTACTATCTTGATTTTGTGTTGGAAGGCAAGGTTGCCTTCCCCATGGTAGTCCTTGAAGATTGCCCTCCCCCATTTTTGAATACTTTACCTAGCATTCCTTATCCAAGTTCTATTTCTTGGATTGCAAGGTATACAATCTTATATGCTTGCTTTTGCACTTAACTTTCACAAGCAATATAGCACGGGCAAATGTCGATTATGTCACAAGCAACATAACACATGTCTTTAATTTGGGCAAATTTCTTCTTAATGAACCTAGGTCTTCTCACTGTTTGAAACAAAAGCAAGATGTTTGATGCAATTTATATTGTAGTCAATCACCCATTTTGTATGAATTTGATGATGGTCATTTTGTAATAGCCACAAAAAGACCATAACTTATTTTTATAGAAGGAAAAGGTGATGTCACAATACAAATTATACAATTGACCTTGGCAAACCTTCATTGCAACTATGAAGTAAAAAATGAAAATACTTATCTTCTTGACAAATTTCAAAAAGGATTACATATTTTCATCAATGAAAAAACACAAGCAAGCCTAAGCAGCAAGTGTATGTCTAACAAAAAGAACAAGTTTGTTTACCATGTGTATCACGAAAAACATAAAAAATTGGTACACATGGCATGTAAAAATCAAACAAAAGACAAAAGGAAACAAATTGCACCCATGAGTAACAAAATGAACACCCATAAAAAATGTATCCCATGAATTTTTTTAATTTATTTTTTATTCTTATTTTGCCCCTCTAAAATACATTCACCCCATTAGCCCCAAACATAACAACTTCATGGACATTTCCTCTTCGATTAGCCCCCCACTTTTAAGCAATGCATTCATGATCATTTCAATGAGGTTAGAACCCAATCCATCCACAACCCCTATCAACACAAACCAAAAGAGGTACCTTGGTCCAACAATCCATCACATATGCATGGACACATATCCATGACTAGTTCTCATTGGTAGTAACTTCATCATAAGAAAAAATTATGAATTGGGCAAGCTATATGGCCTTGACAATGGTGTTGTCAACTTGAGTGTGCATAAATTCAACTAGCATTATTAGATCCAACTAACACTATGAAACCAATACATGGTTGGACTTTTGGAGACACCTAAGCTAACAAACATCTTATACAAACTTTCATACTCGAACATTGGATGCCCATGGGAAAGAACATGAAATAATGTCTTTATTTTAACAACTTTCCAATTTCCTTCACCCATTAATTTGTTTGCTTTTGCTAAAATAGACTTAGGACCCCTCCACACATACAACCTCATATTTTTCAAGTGGATACAATTTATAGCAATGTATTCCCCACCTTTCTTCACCCCAAACTTGGGCAAGTCCCACACAACAATCTTCCAATCCAAATGTTTTGTCAAAGTATCCTCTTTAAAATTCAATAAATCTTGTCCATGTTCTCAATCGAGGAGCAAAGTTTAATCCTACATTTCACATTATGTATAAACCCACCCTTTGCCACTACACCCTCTAGCCATGGTAACCTAAAAGACCACTCTATCTAAAATTTCCCAGTGCAATTGTAGGATTTTTTGTGTTTTTTCCTACAATCTGAATTTGGCTTTTTGCTTCTTTAAAGGTGGGTTAGATTGAGAATTGAATAACTCCACAATCTTTTAAGAGTTTATAGATTCAAAACGAATTTCAGGAATTATTTCAAGCACAAAAAACTGAGTTGGAGGGTTTGATACATCTATTGCATATGGAAACATGTTAATTTCAAGGGTTCAAATGGATTGATTATACAGTCAAGAGACCATGTTCCACTTAGAGGAAACTTTGGGACACTGGAAAAACTATAAGATTTTGGATATATTGTGGAATCATCTATCTATGAAGGAAGGTAGTTTGTTTTGTTTTGTTTTGTAGTTATAAGATCGATCCACCCGGGATGCTTCAGATCATGTTCTTGGTGTCTTTGGAAAGCTCTTGATGAGAAGGGGTGCATGGGCTTGGTTCCATGACATTTGGACTTGCAGTGCAAAAGTTTTTTAATATTGAATGATTTCTTCACTGAAATTTAAATTGAATCGTAGCCGAAAATTTTGGAGGAATTGGAATGTGCCTTTGCTGTTGTTGGAAGATCTTGATGAGCAAGATTTAATGGAATTTATTTGGTAAGATTTGGATTCTGAATGTGGGAGATATTGATTTTTAAGTGATTTCTGCTGCTGAAAATTCAAATAAATTCCAAACCAGGTTTTGGAAGGGAAAATCAGTTGAGGACGTGGTAACACTTGGGCCAACGCCACAGGCCACACTAGTCATACATAATGCAAAGGGGCATTGTAAGCTTTGGAATCTTAGATGAATCAAAACATTGGAAGAAGAGAGGCTGAGTTTGGATTTGTGAATTCAATCTCATGAAATTAAAAAGAAAAAAAATGATTGTAAAATTATAAGTCTTTCTAACTTGCAAGTGTGAGTTCAAAAAAATTGAACAAGAAGAAATGCAAATCAAGAACCTAGAATTAAGCAAAAAAACAAAAGCCCTAAAACTAGCATTCAATGAAAATGAATTGACAAGTTTTAAGTCTCAACTCTCGACTCCTTTGATGCTTTAATCTATAGAACTATAAACCTTCGAATCACATCCTTGCAAGTTGCAATGACAAGTCACAACAAACGAGGGAAACCTAAGCTTGAATGAAAAGGGAAACACAAATGAAATTTGAAGAACAAAATGGATTTGCGAAATTGATTCTTTGCAAAAATAGGCATCAATTTCACTATATTAGATCACAAAAATCTACATACAAATCTATGAGCTCTAGAGTTGCAACTCACAACTTACAATTTTTTAATTTTTTAAATGACTATATGCAAATCTTGAGTAGCAACTTACATAGGGAAAAAAATAACAAAAAAAGTTTGAGAAGGGCTCATACCTTGAGTTGAGGGAATGTTAAATGCCATCTAGGTCCAGAATCCCAACATATTTGAAAGATAACATTCATAAATCTATAAGATACAATCAATAAGATAACATTCCCTCAAGGAGTTTTTTGCCAAAAAAGGTCTTAGTGATGGAAAATTGAAGCTCCAACTTGATGGCTATACATAATGGCCACTTAGCTTCCCACTCCCCTACACACCCAATCACACACTGAAGCTAGCAACATTCTAATGAAATCAACACTCGACTCTATACTCTTATTATTAATGAGTAATAAACTCTTCAATACAAGCCAATATTGGTATTATCAAGTTGGTGCGAAACAAGACCAAACGGGTAAGGTATCATTCCCAATCCATGCAAATGACTATATGAAAATATATGGGTATCACTCATATAATATGAAAAGGTTATAATACTAGGTGAGCATCTTGTAAGATATCAATATTAATATTGATATTCATGACATACCCAACATAAGTTCAAACTCTAGTTGAAACAAGGGAAATTATTCATTCAAATTCTAAGATTATAAAGCATTCTATGTTCATGAGGAATAATTCTATCCATTGAATTTATACTACAAAAAACCTCCAAAAGATTCCCAATTTTTTTGTCAGCAAAAAAAAAAAAAAAAAAAAAAAAAAAAAAAATATATCATTATTTTTTTTTTTTTTTATAAATTATTATAAAAAAAATTAAATACAATAAAAAAAAA
>Ga0116227_10008078_pt1 | contig 20078 bp, 15 predicted proteins | sample S1TSphgellanicum_FD_89693 | JGI IMG/M metagenome (GOLD analysis project Ga0116227, IMG submission 89693) | Host-associated microbial communities from peat moss isolated from Minnesota, USA - S1T2_Fb - Sphagnum magellanicum MG | ecosystem: Host-associated > Plants > Peat moss > Unclassified...
AAATAAATCTTTCAAAATTAATTTTCTCTTAGCTTATCAGACTATTCTTCATAATTTAGGGTACATTGTGTTTATAACCTCTTAAATCATACTTCTACTACATTTTTTGGTGTAACAGCAAAAATACGCTCATCAGCTTTTGGGTAAATGTTGTAAAGGCCCGTAAACAAGCTAAAAGCAGGTAGCAGTGCGTAACTGTTTCCAAAATAAAAGCAAGGAAATTTTAAGCGTTGTTTGGCTTTACCTGTAATGGAAACTCCGGGATGAATGTGTCCACTAATGGGATAAAGTTCTTTTTCGTTGCATTTAGGTGCATCGTGAATAAAGCAAAAAGGACCTAAGCAATAGCTTGGTTCATATATTTTGATATCCATTGATGAATAATCAGCGCTCGAAAGCTGATCATGGTTCCCTTTTACCAATAAGAGATTAAGTTGCTGATATTGTTTTCTCCAGGTTAGGAAATTATCCACATCTGTGTTGATCTCGTGGTGAAACATATCTCCATTAATCAGCAGTGCATCTGGAGCATATTGTTCAATAACCGTACTTAATCTTTGTAAATCAGTTTGTGCTATTGTAGATGGAACCTGTAGTCCTGCTTTACGGAAGTGTGCTGATTTGCCCAAATGTAAATCGCTAATGGCCAAAAGCTTATGTTTAGGTAAATATAGGGCTCTTTCTTTGTCCAGAATCAATTCTTCTCCCTGGCTGGTTATTGTCATTTATAATTTGTTTAACTTTTCAGCTTCAGCCTTCATTCTGGCTATTCTCTGTTCCAGCTCTTCTGAGCTCATGCTTTCCCGTAGGCTGTCTACCTTAATTGGAAATGATAAAGGCGTAAAGCTTTGAGGCCGTGTAATTACAATTGTGCTGGCTTGTATGCGGTGCAAAGCGGCTGCCAAGCGCGGTTCTTCCAGTTGTTGGTAAAAAACTTCATCGTATGCTTGGCGTAAAAGTAAATTATGTTTGTCATAATCGCTAAAAACATTAAAAAACAAACCTGCTGATGACTGTAGATGCTTATTGGCAACATATTTGCCCGGATAGCCTTGAAATACCAATCCAGAAATACAGGCAATATCCCTAAACTTTCTCCTGGCCATTTCTGTTGAATTAATGCTTACTGCAATATCTTTGGTTAGGTTTTCGGGCGAAAATACTTCATAAGCAATGGCATCGTCCATCGGAATTTCAAGATCACTGAGCAATTCAAAACCATAGTCATTCATGGCAATTGAAAAACTGATAGGCAGCAGTTTACTTAATCTGTACGCCACCAATGCAGCCAATACTTCATGTACCAGCCGGCCTTCAAATGGATAGGCAAACAAGTGAAATCCTTCTTTATTATTGATCAATTCTATTAACAATTCATCATTTCGGGGCACATGCGAACGTTTTTCCTGTAATTTAAATAATGGAAAAACAACATCTAACTCTACATCCTGATGCGTTTGATCCAAGGCTTCATTATATTTTTTGCGCAGAACAGTGCCCAAGTTGGAAGATAAGGGCAAACGTCCACCAAGCCAACTTGGTGAAATGGCATTTTTCTGCTTACTCAGTTTTACAATTACAGTCATGTCTTTAACCTGTACAAATTCTAAAACCCGGCCAGCGAGTCTAAAATTATCGCCTGATTTAAGCCTGCTTACAAAGTATTCTTCAATCATGCCAATGTAGCCGCCAGAAAGAAACTTTACTTTAAGCATGGCATCGCTTACTATAGTGCCAATATGCAAACGGTGACGCATTGCCAGTTGACGGCTTTTAATTTTCCAAAGCCCATCATCATCTTTAATGACTTTCTTAAATTCATTATAGGCACTTAAACTGTCGCCTCCAGACGTTATGAATTGCATTACCCATGCCCATTCTTCTGGTAGGATTAATTTAAAGGCATGAGTATTCTTAATTTCTTCATAAATAACCCGATCATCAAATCCATCGCCTATGGCCAATGTAACCAGGTATTGAATAAGTGTATCAAAAACCATAATAAAAGGCTCACGGCTTTCTATGTTATTGGTTTTAGCAGCTTCTTTAATGGCTGCGGCCTCTACCAGTTCTAGCGCATGTGTAGGCAAAAAATAAATTTTTGACGTTTCATTTGGAGCATGTCCTGAACGGCCTGCACGTTGCAAAAAACGGGCTACACCTTTTGGCGAGCCTACCTGTACAACAGTATCGACAGGTTTAAAATCGACACCTAAATCTAAGGATGAAGTTGCAATTACAGCTTTAAGCAATCCTGTATGCAAAGCATCTTCAATCCAGTTCCTGAGTTCAAAATCAATGGATCCGTGATGTATGGCAATTCTTCCGGCAAGATCAGGTGCTATGTTCAGTAAATGTTGATACCACATTTCTGATTGTCCGCGCGTATTGATAAAGATTAAAGTGGTTTTGCTTTTTTCAATGATGGGCAGTAATTTATAGGCTAATTTTAAACCCAGATGACCTGCCCAAGGTAAAACGTCAATGTCATCAGGTAAAATAGACTTGATTACAATTTTCTTTTCTAAATCAGCTTTAATAATTATCCTTTTTGCGTGTGCATCAGGCTCCAATACATCCAAAGCTTCATCAATATTACCTATAGTAGCAGAAATGCCCCAAACCCGTAAAAGCTGTTTCTGTGCCCTTTTTTGTAATCCTTTAATTCTTGAAATAGCCAGTTCGACAAGTACACCACGTTTGCTTCCTAAAAGTTCGTGCCATTCATCGGCAACAATACATTTTAAATTTTTAAATAAAATTGATGATCCTTTCTGTGCCAGTAAAAGGTGTAAACTTTCTGGGGTGATCAGTAAAATTTCGGGCATCGATTTTTTTTGCTGTAATTTTTCAGCCTGTGGTGTGTCTCCATTTCGAACTCCAACATGCCAATCCAGCTCAAGTTCAAGTAAGGTTTCCCTCATGGCTCTGGCTACATCTTTAGATAAAGAGCGAAGGGGGGTAATCCAGATCAACTGCAATCTGTCTTTCGATTTTTTATTGCTTTTTGTATATGCTTCGTTTAATGCTTCTATTAAAACAGCCAAAAAAAGAGAAAATGTTTTGCCAAAGCCAGTAGGAGCATTCACCAGTCCGCTATAGCCATTTAAATAATATTGCCAAGCGTCTTCCTGGAATTTAAAAGGTTTCCGGCCATTTTGCCTGAGCCAGTCTTTTATTTTTTTATACCCTTTAGTTGATACTGGTTTCATTATTGATTTAACATTGAAAGCCCCAAAGTGTTTAGAAATCAGAATAAATTACCCGTTTGCCAATTTATATTAAAAGCCATAATTTTACTTATGGTTTATTTAAAAGCAGAAATCGAGCGTTTTGAACGCATGGGTGAAAAAACGGGATGGAGCTATGTTTTTATGCCAGCTGCGGTTGCCCAGCAGATTAAAGCAGACTGTAAAAAAAGCTTTAGGGTAAAAGGCAAAATAGATCAGCTGGATATTCAGGGCATGGCTACAGTACCAATGGGAGAGGGTGATTTTATACTGGCTCTAAAAAATGAACTGCGCAAAAAACTAAAAAAGGAGGCGGGGGCAACAGTAGAGCTTTATTTAGCTGAGGACAAGGGTTTTAAAATAGAGTTGCCCGAAGATTTAGAGACTTGCTTAGTGGAAGAAAAACACCTGATACAGAATTTTTTAGGGCAGGCTAAATCACATCAAAATTATTATATCAACTGGATTAATCAAGCTAAAACAATACAAACACGAACTAAGCGTATAGCTATGACCATTAATGCAATGGATAAAGGCCAAAGCTTTGGTGAAATGATAGGGGAGAGCAAAGGGGCTTAAAATTAAACAGACCCAATGTGTACAGCCTTATCTTTTATAGTTTCTGAACCAGCTGTTTACTTTCATTTGGATGACACCTAAAAAGGCTTCACGAAAAATCCTTGTGCTCATTTTTGATGCACCTTCTGTTCTGTCTGTAAAAATAATGGGTACTTCAACTACGTTGAAACCATACTTAATGGCTGTGAACTTCATTTCAATTTGGAAGGCATACCCTACAAATTTAATTTTGTCAACAGCTATGGTTTCAAGAACAATTCTTCGGTAACATTTAAAGCCTGCTGTGGCATCCTGTATTTTTATGCGGGTAATTAAGCGCACATACATAGATGCAAAATATGACATTAATACCCTGCCCATAGGCCAGTTTACTACATTTACGCCATTTACATACCTAGAGCCAATTGCAACATCAGCACCATGCACACAAGCTTCCCGTAAACGGATTAAATCATCCGGATTATGAGAAAAATCAGCATCCATTTCAAAAATATACGCATAATCTTTTTGCAATGCCCATTTAAAGCCATGAATATAGGCCGTGCCCAAGCCTTGTTTGCCAGCCCGTTCTTCTATAAATAAACGGCCTGTAAATTCATTTTGCAAAGTTTTTACAATTTGTGCTGTTCCATCCGGAGAGCCATCATCAATAATTAAAACATTAAAAGGCTGCGTTAATGAAAAGACCTTACGGATAATCTTTTCAATATTTTCCTTCTCATTGTATGTTGGTATGATGACTAAACTATCTGACACGTTGTGTAAATTTAATTTTGTTTTTGCTTTATGATTTGATTTTTTAGCTTTCTAGTGGCGAAAGTAAATATTAAATATGGAAAACCTGTAGCCATAATTTTGCTACAGGTTAATAATGTTAATTATTATCTTACTTCTTGCATTAATTTTTTAACCAATGGAGAAATGGCAATTAAAATAACACCCGAAACTACTGCATAAATCCCTAACTGTTTGTAGCCTTCGGTGTAAGTAATCAACTTTTGTGGCAATGTATCCCCATCACTGCCTTCTGATAATCCCGCACCTAAAATGCCTGCAACATATTGTCCGTAGGCACTGGCCAAAAACCACATGCCCATCATTACTCCTTGTAATTTTTTAGGCGATAATTTGGTCATAATAGATAACCCGATGGGAGATAAGCAAAGTTCACCAAAAGTTACCACCAAATAAGCTACGGTGAAAACATCTAATGATGCAATACCTTGGGCATTAGCAAAAAATCGGGTAGCGTAAAAAATATAATATCCCCCACCTAATAATATAAAGCCTAAACCAAATTTTATAATGGTATTGGGCTCCAGTTTCTTAGTGGCTAAACCAATCCAAATTAAACTGAAAATAAAAGCAAAAATGATTACAAATAAGGAGTTGGCGGCATTATTTACGCCATTTGGATCTAATTTTATTAATCCTAAAATATTGTTGTCTAAATTTCTGGCAGCAAATAAACTTAAAGAGCCACCGCTCTGCTCATAAATTCCCCAAAAGATAATAGAAAATAGTATAAATATTAAAGCCGCCAATAATTTTTTCCGTTCTGCGCTACTGTACTTAAACATTTCATAAATCAAATAAATTAATGCTGCTGGTCCAACAATTGCCATAAACCAATTGGTATACTGTGTTTTGGCGACCATAATCATAATTATGGGGATCACAGCCAAAGAGCCTATGTAAACCGCATAAGTTTTCCATTTATTTATTGATGTTTTTTGAGTAATTACTGAAGGTGCTGTTTGTATGTTTCCTCCAATACTTTCAACTACAGTTTCTTCAATCTGATCTTCCACAGGTGGTAAACCGATGGGGCCAAGTTTTTTTTGTGTAAAAATGAATGTGATTAAACTAATGGTCATCACTATGGCGGCCAAGCCAAATGCTACATTCCATGTAATACCTGCAGGAATAAAACTGCTAAATAACTGTCCTTTTCCAATTGCAACACAAGCGTAGCCACCAAGTAGTGCACCAATATTTATTCCGGCGTAAAATACAGAAAAACCAGCATCCCGCCTGCCATCTTCTTTTCTGTACAAATTACCAACCATAGTTGAAATGTTTGGTTTAAAAAATCCTGTGCCAATAATGGTAAAGCTAATGCCCAAAAAGAAAAATTGATGAGGATCGGCTGCTAAAATTGCACTGCCGGTAATCATTAAAAGGCCACCCCAAAAAAGTGATTTCCTAAAACCTAGAATTTTATCGGCAAATAAACCCCCAATAAATGTAAATGCATAAACAAATGCTTGTGTAGCCCCGTACTGAAGTTGGGCGACATCATCTTTCATAAACAATTGTGTCACCATAAAATAGGTGAGCATGCCGCGCATTCCGTAAAAGCAAAAACGCTCCCACATTTCAGAGAAAAATAGTGACCAAAGCTGTTTTGGATATTTCCCTTTAAAATTTTGAATTTCCTCTAATGAAATTGTTGTTTCCATATTCAAATTTTTGAGTATTTAAAAAGCCTTTGAATTTTCAAAGGCTTTTTAAATTTTATTTATTTTACACCGTGCATTAATTTTTTAATAAATGGTGTTAAGAGCATTATGAATAATCCTAAGCCAATAGGGATTAACGTAAATATTAAAAAGAAGGTAGACATAGAATACTGGGCTGTAATTTCATCAATCATGCCACCCATTTTACCTGCAATTTTATTACCAATTGCAATGGCTAAATACCAAATGCCAAACATAATGGCAATCATTCTGCCCGGTACTAATTTACTGAGGTAAGATAAACCTACAGGAGAAATAAACAGTTCCCCCATGGTATGGAAAAAATAAGCAAGTATTAACCAGATCATACTTACGGATGCCACTTTAGCACCTGCAGGAATTGAACTTGATCCATATGCCAATACAGCAAAGCCAATGCCCAACAGGATCATTCCGAAACCATTTTTCATGGTTGCAGATGGATTGTATTTGCTTTCCCAGAGTTTAGATACAATTGGTGCACAGGAAATAATAAATAAGGAGTTTAATATCCCAAACCAGGTGGCCGGTACTTCTGCTTTTACATCATAATATTGATTTTTAAGCATATAAATTACAATAAACCAAATAATGATAAAACCGGCAGCCAAAATAATATTGCCTAAAGCAAATTTGGCAAATGTTTGTTTAAACAGTCTGATGAGTACATAAGAAATGATCAATAAAGGAATTACTGTAATTAATGTATTGGCAATATTGAATAATATTTTTGAATTTCCTTCTAATATTCTTGCGGTATAATCTTTTGCAAAGATGGTCATTGAGCCACCTGCCTGCTCAAAAGAAGCCCAAAAGAATATGGTAATAAAGGCCAGGATAATAATTACAATCATCTTATCGCGCAATATTGGAGTATACTGGGCAATACGCTTAATCAGGATAAAGATAAATAGGGCCAGTGCAACAATAATTGCAAAATTACTGCCTGTTAAACCGCCTATATTAAAGTTAAATACGTTTGATGAGGTGATTTTTGACAATGGATCGTTGATGATCCATACCAGGCCAATAACAGAAATAAGGCCTATTACAACTAAATCGAAAACAGAAAATGGATTGCGTTTTGCTTCATCAGGACTTTCATCCAGATCTACTGCATTTTTATCATTAACCGGCTTCAATCCAATATTACCAAAAATGCCTTTGGTAAAATAAAACTGAAGCATGCCTATAAACATAAAGATACCCGCTAAGCCAAAACCGTAGCTCCAGCCCCAATTCGGGTTTTCGCCAATATAACCACATAGCAACATGCCTAAAAATGCACCTGAATTAACACCCATGTAAAATATGGTATATGCTCCATCTTTTTTCTCTGGATGTTTTTTGTACATCTGCGATAAGATTGAGGTCATGTTTGGTTTAAAAAAACCATTGCCCATTACCAATAAGCCTAAGCCTAAATACATGAAAATAGGATTAAATTCAAAAGCCATTGAAAGATGGCCTAAGGTCATTAAAAATGCACCCACAATTACGGCCCATCGGTAACCGATAATCTTATCTGCAATATATCCGCCTAAAATTGGGGTTAAATAAGCTAAAGAAGTGTAAGAACCGTATATAGCCAATGCATGTTCGCGTGGCCAGCCCCAGCCTGGATTGCTGCCCATTACGGATGAGGTTAAAAACAGTACGAGTAGGGCCCGCATGCCATAATAAGAAAATCTTTCCCACATTTCAGTAAAGAAAAGTACGAACAAGCCAGCTGGATGGCCTAATACCTTGCTTTTAAAGAAATCATCGTGCGTTTCAATAGTTGTTTGCATAAAACAAGTTTGGTTTTAGTTTATGAATTCAAGAATTTGTGTGATATATAAGTTAGTAAAATAGGGCGCAATATAGTTAGTGTAGCTCAAACTCACAAATATTAAAGTTTTGATCGTTATGCCGTATAATTATAAGGCATTACTAAAGCTTTTTTTCTGGTTTTAAACGTTTTTTTGGATCTGCATAGTGTTCATCATTGCCATTTACATCATTACGGAGCTCGATATTTTCCTGAAGCCTTAATCGGCCGGCAATCATTTTAAACCCATCAAAGCTTAAATCAGAGCCATAATATTCAAAATGACCGGTCATGCTTGGTTCATACGGAGCAAGGTGGTCATAAACAATCATGCCTGCATTTTTATCCGTTTTTAAAGTCATTGCATTTTGCTTATTGTATTCAAAAATAATGCGGTTTTTCCCCTTTAGCAAAGGTCCGTCAAAAACAGGGGCACCAAAAACTGCTTTACCCTTATCAAAAGAAAGTATTTCAATTACTTTTTTGGTTGTAACGGCCGTATTTCCTTTCCATCCCAGCAAAACATAATAAGGCAAACGGCCTGCGGCGGTCACAGGAATGATTTCGTAATACCTGGCACCATACCATTTCTGGTTATCGGTAATCTGGTTTGCATCGGTTATATTTTCGGTTTGATCTAACAATGGGTATAGCTTTAAATCGCCACCATTGGTGTTCATTTGTATTGCACCATAAAAACGGTATGAGCCATCATTTAATGGTAAATACCAGGATAAAATACGGAATGACTGGTCGGGCGATTTAATGATGGATATGTTTTTTAAAGAATCAAAGCCAAAATTGAAAGCATTTTTAATTTTTAATGCTTCTACAAGGGTTTTTACAAATTGCCCATTTGCGGCAAGCTTTTGTTCTTTGTTATCGATATTCAGCGTTTTGTTTGACAGCTTAATTAACGAATCCTCAAACATAGATAAGCTTTTGTTCATGGTCTGCGCGGTTGCTTTGGTATAGAAACCGACAAATAAAATGAATAAATAAACCCGGATGTTTTTCATTTCTAATGATATGCAATTTATTTAAGCCCTAAGTTATTAAAATTAAGGCTTAAATTTTATGGCTTATTTTAATCTTTCTATAACCAGTGCACTTGCACCACCGCCGCCGTTACAAATTCCAGCAACACCTATTTTAGCCTCATTTTGTTCTAAAACAGCCAATAGGGTAACTACAATTCTTGCTCCTGATGCACCAAGGGGATGGCCTAATGCTACGGCACCGCCATTAACATTTACCTGTTCTTCTTTTAAATTTAATTTTTGGTTGTTTGCAATGGAAACTACTGAAAAAGCTTCGTTTATTTCAAAAAAATCAACCTGATCTATGTGGATATTTCCTTTTTGTAAGGCTAAGGGAATGGCTTTTGATGGAGCCGTTGTAAACCATTCAGGTGCCTGTTGTGCATCAGCATAACTTATAATTTTTGCTAAGGGTTTTATACCAAGGTCGGTAGCTTTTTCTGCACTCATTAATACCAGGGCTGCTGCCCCATCATTCAAAGTTGATGCATTTGCAGCGGTAACCGTGCCATCTTTTTTAAATACGGGCTTTAAATCAGGTATTTTTTCAAATTTCACGGCACTAGGCTCTTCATCGCGTTCAATTAATGTGGTATTGCCTTTTTTGTCTTTTACTTCTAGGGCAATAATTTCTTTTTCAAACTTACCTGCACTTTGAGCAGCTTGTGCTCTCTTATATGAACTTATTGCAAAATTATCCTGCTCTTCTCTGCTAATGTGACACTCAGAGGCACAAAGCTCAGCAGCACTGCCCATATGGTAATCGTTATATACATCCCATAAGCCATCTTTAATTAAGCCATCAGTAAGCTGTCCGTTCCCTAAACGGTAACCATTTCTGGCTTTATCTAAATAATAAGGTACGTTACTCATGCTTTCCATACCACCGGCAACTATAATATCATTTTGTCCGTTTGCAATGCTTTGTGCCGCAAGCATAATGGCTTTTGTGCCCGAAGCACATACTTTGTTTACAGCTGTTGCAGGAAGGTCTGGAAGCCCGGCAAATTTTGCGGCCTGGGTGGCGGGTGCCTGTCCTAAATTGCCCGACAGCACATTGCCCATATATACTTCTTGAATCTGATCTGGTTGCAGTCCTGCTCTTTCTACAGCCGCTTTAATGGCAAAACCGCCCAATTGTGTTGCAGAAAACTGCGCTAAAGAACCACCAAAACTTCCTATAGGTGTTCTAACGGCTGATACGATAACAACTTCTCTCATGTATGTTTTATTATGAATTTAGTTAGGTTGCTAAGTTATGTATTTTTAGTTATTGCTTTAACGTTAAAACATGCTTTTTAGCGTAAGGGTAGAAAAAGACTGCTATTTTTGACAATATACTCTTTGTTTTTTGCCAACAAAAAGGGCAAAATAGATGTTAAAGAAAAATGCTATTTTTGACAGCGACCTAAATATACTGTTGTGGCTAAAATCAAAAAAAATTCTCATAAAATTTTATACCGTAAATATTCATCCAGCCTGAAATATATCATGATGGTATTTGCTGTGTTTATTATTACACTTTTTTTGCCAAAACAGCCCCGGTTTAGGTACGAATTTGAAAAGGGCAAGGAATGGATGAACAAAGACCTGGTTTCGCCTTTTCCATTTGCTATTTTAAAAACAAGCCTGCAGATCAGTGCAGATAAAAGAGATGCTTTAAAAAATGTACTTCCTGTATATAATTATGATAAAGATGTTACCAGCGGAGCTTTAGAGGGGTTTTTAAATGAATTTGACATTAAGTGGAAATCAGCCCAGTTGGATGAAAAGGATAAAGCTGGATATAAAAGTGCAGCGTATAAGCTGTTGCAGAGTATTTATGCAAAAGGCATCATTGGTTTAAATGTGAAGCATCAGGGTACGCAGAAAGATTACGATTTTTCATTGCTCGAAAACAGCGTTTCTGAACACAGGAATACCCAGGATGTTTATACGGCAGAAAAAGCCCTGAATTATTTTAAAAGCAATTTCAAAGAATCTAACCAAACCATTAAAGATTTAATAGATAATCTGGCAGAAGACCATATTACACCCAATATTATTTTTAATGAACGTTTAACCCAGGTGATACAGGATAATACGGTGAACAGTGTATCAACAACGAAAGGCATGGTTCAGAAAGGCGAGCTTATTGTGGCCAAGGGAGAAACTGTTGACGATGAAATTTATCAAAAATTAGATTCCTATAAATCTACTTATGATGCACAGACTAAAACAATAGGCAGCCGCTCTTTGGTTTATTTGGGGCAGGTTATTCTGGTTGGCTTTGTAATTACGATTTTAATGGCTTTTCTCTTTCTTTTCCGTAAAGATATTTTTGCCGATAACCGCCAGCTGAGTTTAATTCTTATTGTCACTACAGGCATGCTGCTTTCGCTAACCTGGGCCTTAAACATGAATATAGGGAGCTTGTATTACATTCCTTTCTGTGTGGTGCCAATTATTATAAGGATTTTATTTGATACGCGTTTGGCACTTTATATGCACATGCTGGTGATTTTAATTGCCGGTTTTTTTGTAGCCAATAGTTTTGAGTTTGTTTTTTATCAGGTTACCGCCGGAATGGTTGCAATTTTTAGCATTAAAAACTTTGTAAAACGTGAGCGTTTCTTGGTTTCGGCACTTTATATTTTATTGGCTTATTTTGTTGCTTTTGTTGGTATTGCACTGTTAAGAGAAGGTTCTTTTACGGCTATAGACTGGGTTAACTTTTTGCCCTTTGTGTTCAGTGTACTCTTATCGCTTTTAGCTTACCCTTTAATTTATGCTTTTGAACGGGTATTCGGTATTACATCAGATGTAGCCTTAATTGAATTAACCAATACAAACAATAAGCTATTGCGTGAACTGGCGTATAAAGCACCAGGAACTTTTCAGCACTCATTGCAGGTGGCCAATTTGGCCGAAGCCGCTATTTTTAAAATTGGAGGCAACTCTGTGTTGGTTCGGGCGGGTGCATTATACCATGATATTGGAAAAGTAGATAACCCTCAGTACTTTATCGAAAATCAAAATACAGCAACCAGTCCGCATGATAAGCTGCCTTATGAGCAAAGTGCACAAATTATTATTCAACATGTACACAAAGGCATTGAAATATTAAAAAAATAACAAATGTCAGGGGCCATTATTGATTTTATAAGAACCCACCATGGAAATACACGGGTAGATTATTTTTACCAGTCATTTTTGAAAAATTCGCCTGAAAAGTTTGTTGATGAAAATATTTTCCGCTATCCCGGGCCTATACCTTTTAGTAAAGAAACAGGCGTGTTAATGCTGGCAGATTCAGTAGAAGCAGCGTCGAGAAGTTTAAAAAATCCCGATGCTCAGGGGATAAATGACCTGGTTGAAAGGATCATTAACTATAAATTGGAGCAAAATCAGTTAGATAATTGCGATTTAACATTAAAAGATATTGAGACTATCAAATTGATTTTCAAGACGATGCTAATGAGTATTTATCATGTTCGGATAGATTATCAACAACTATCGTAATTTTTTTTTGAAGAATAGGTTGTTTTGCTATATTTGCAAACCTAAAAACAACGACGGTTGTTAAGTTTTAAGGAATAGGAGAGGTGCCTGAGTGGCCGAAAGGAACAGTTTGCTAAACTGTCGTACTGGCAACGGTACCGCGGGTTCGAATCCCGCCCTCTCCGCTGAAAGGGATGATTGTAAAATCATCCCTTTTTTTATATCTGAACAGTTGTTTTGTCATGATGTGCCCGTGTATCTGGTACAAATTCATTTAGAAGTCGCTGTTTCTTAAATAATACATCTTAAGGAAACCATTTGGCTGGCCAGGCCAAAATCAGGATGGACCATCAGCATCCAGCCGGAAGGCTCCCGGGAATTATCGTTTACTTCAATCTGCAAAACTTGATGGGGAGCCATAAAAAACACTATGCCCTCATCAAAATTATGTTCCTGTTGGCCATATCTGTATTTATGGTTCATATTTCTTTTAACAGAAATACAATAAAAACTAAATACCCAGCTTTCTCCGCTTTTTTAGGCTTATTTCATGTCAGCAAAATTAATGATGCTGATGAGCGGATGTTTGAGTTTAGGCAAACCGCATAAAGCATGATGCTCAGAAATTGTTTTGATTCTGACAGGATCCATATATGGGAAAGTTAAAAGCATGTTGGATTGAAGGTTAGACCGTCAAACAATAAGGCGTTCTATTCACTTGCTTGTGTAAGTATAATTTTATATTCTGAAGGAAAAATAAATGTCTCCTTCTAAATCTTCCATTTATTATTATGCAGGTTCAAACTGGCTCGATTTGGGCAATAAGCCTACGTTAAATTCATTGCTGGGGTTTTCTCATCAGCTTACATCTGCATTTTATGTTTTTGCTGAATTTTACCTGTATAAGGCAACAGGAGTTCCTCTTAATTAGGTATCAGGTTTAACCTAACCTGCCAAATCAGAAAAAAACTGCAGTTTGATTTTGCCTGTGGCTTGGACCTCATCAAACCAAGTGTAAATTATTATTTGGAATCTGGAATCACATATCATTTTTGAAGCAAACAATTTGATGGGCTAAATAGTTATGGATTAATGAATAAGGTATTTAATTCAAACAAAATTTAGCTAACTTACTTAATAGGTTGCCGTAGTTTTAGGATAATAATAATATTTAATGATTTGAAATCACAGCCATCATGAAAAAAAACTTTTTCATTTATATTTTAGGGGTACTGGCCATCATCATTTCTTGTACCAACAGTAAAAAGACAAAGAATAATAAAGCTGTTTCTAATGAATACGAAGTGTTAAAGCTTGTAAAAGATAGTGTAAGTACTTTTAATGATTTTCCAGCAACGGTACAGGGAGAAGAGGTGGTTGAAATCAGGCCAATGGTGGATGGATATTTAGAACATATTTACGTGCCCGAAGGTGCTTCAGTAAAAAAGGGCGAGCTTTTGTTCAAAATTAAAAATCCGCAGTACGAACAGGCTGTAATTACAGCAGCTGCGGCTATTAAAAGTGCAGTTGCTGATGTGAATGCCGCAGAAATGGATTTAGAGAAAGTTAGGCCTCTTGTTGAAAATGATATTGTAAGTAAGTACGAACTCAGAGCAGCCCAATATACCCTTCAGTCTAAACAGGCCACATTGGCACAGGCAAGAGCTGCTTTGGCCAATGCGCAAACTAATTTGGGCTATACCTTTCTTAAAAGTCCTCAAAATGGTGTTATAGGATCTATCCCCTATAAAATAGGTGCTTTGGTAAGCAGTACCACTGCACAGCCTTTAACAGTACTTTCCAATACCGGAAATATTTATGCCTATTTTGCAGTTAATGAAAAACAGCTGCAGCTGTTTTCAGATCGGGTACCGGGCATTACCTTACAAGATAAGCTAAACAGATTGCCCGCTGTAAATCTCATTTTGGCTGATGGAACTGTTTACCAGCAAAAAGGAAGGTTAGAAACAGCCAGTGGTTTAATTACCACAGAAACGGGTACAGCCAGTTTAAAAGCTACTTTTCCAAATCCATTGGGGGTAATTAGGAGCGGAGCCAGCGCAACAGTTAGAATACCTCAAACTTTAGACAGTGCTTTGATTGTGCCTCAGGCCGCTTCTTATGAATTGCAGAACAAACAGTTTGTACGGGTAGTTAAGGCAAATAATATGGTGTTTAGTGTGCCTATTACCTCAAAACCGACCAATGATGGACAGTTCCTAATTATACAGTCTGGCTTAAACTCAGGTGATGAGGTGGTGGTTAACGGGCCAAATCTAAAAGATAGCACCGTCATTGTGCCCAAATTTGTCAATATGAACACATTGACCGGAAAATCAAATTAAAATCGCTAAACAGCAATATGATATGCTAAAGATTTTTATTAAACGACCAGTACTGAGTACCGTCATCTCGGTCATTATTGTTTTATTGGGCATTTTGGGTGCGTTAAAACTGCCAATTAATCAATATCCAAATATTTCACCTCCTACGGTTCAGGTATCAGCAAGTTATCCCGGTGCCAGTACTGATGTGATTTTAAAAAGTGTGATCACCCCCTTGGAACAGCAAATAAATGGAGTAGAAGGGATGACTTACATTACCTCATCAGCAACCAATACCGGAACGGCATCCATAAGTGTTTACTTTGATATTGGCACAGATCCCGATCAGGCTGCGGTTGATGTACAGAACCGGGTAGCGGCTGCCACGAGCTTATTGCCACAGGAAGTTACCCAGGCCGGCGTTACCGTAAGAAAACAGCAAAGCAGCAATATCCTTATCATATCACTCAGTAGTGAAAATAAAAATTACGATCAGGAATTTCTTCAAAATTATGCGGCAATAAATGTAATTCCCCAATTGCAGCGGGTAAACGGTGTAGGTGCAGCCTCTGTTTATGGTTCGGCAATGACCTACTCCATGCGGATCTGGTTAAAGCCGGATGTAATGAGTGTGTACGGTATCACACCACAGGATGTTTCTGATGCCATTAGCGAGCAAAACATACAGGCTGCACCGGGCAAGTTTGGAGAAAATGACAACCAGAGCTTTCAGTATGTAATCACTTACAAGGGGCAGTTGCAGTCACCGGATGAATTTGGTCAGATTATTATTAAATCAACCAGTGCCGGGCAATACCTTAGGTTAAAAGATATTGCACGTATTGAACTGGGTGGCCAAACGTATACGGGTTCAACCACTACAGATGGAAAGCAGTCTGTAGGTATTTCGATCAGCCAAACACCAGGTTCCAATGCCAAAGATGTGATTGACCAATGCCAAAAGACAATGGATCAAGCCCAAAAATCATTTCCCGCTGGCATAAAGCTGATTTATCTTGTAAACATCAATACATTTCTAAATGCATCAATCGATAAGGTTATACACACCTTGATTGAGTGCTTTTTACTCGTGTTTTTGGTGATTTTTATATTTCTGCAAGATTTTCGTTCAACTATAATACACGGCATATCAGTTCCGGTGGCCATAACGGGTACCTTCTTTTTTCTATATGTTTTTGGCTTCAGTATAAACCTGCTTACTTTATTTGCTTTGGTTTTGGCGATTGGCATTGTCGTTGATGATGCCATTGTGGTGGTAGAAGCTGTACATGCTAAATTGGAGAGTGGCTATAAATCGCCAAGAAAAGCAGCCATTGATGCCATGTCGGAAATTTCTGGTGCCATTGTAACCATTACCCTAATTATGGCGGCCGTATTTTTGCCTGTCACCTTTGTAACTGGATCAGCAGGAGTTTTTTATAAGCAGTTTGGCATCACTTTGGCCATCGCCATAATGATTTCGGCCATCAATGCACTAACGCTCTGTCCGGCACTGGCCGCTTTGTTTTTAAAGCCCCCTGAGCATGAACCTGATCAGCAAAAAAGAAATTTGTTGCAGCGTTTTGGTGTAGGTTTTAATGCTGCTTATGATACCTTAACCTCAAAATATACACGGGTTATTAATTTTTTTGCATCAAAAATTTGGCTTGTTATATTGATTGTTTGTCTTTTTATAGGCGGTTTTTATTTCCTTATGCGCTCAACGCCATCAAGCTTTGTGCCCAGTGAAGATATGGGTACCGTATTTGTAAATGTAAGTTTGCCCCCTGCAGCAACAATGGAAAGGGTAAAAGCGGTTGCAAATCAGGTAGACCGCATTGCCAGAAGTATTCCACAGGTTCAAAATACGATGGTTACTCTGGGACAAAACCAAATTGCGGGGAGCGGTAGTGCTTACGGAATGGTGGTTTTAAGGCTTACTCCCTGGGATTCAAGGCCCGGAATAACCAATGATGACATTATAAAGCAATTGCAACAAAAGACTGCATCTATTCAGCAAGCTAATGTTGTATTCATGTCTCAGCCTACAATTACAGGGTTTGGTACCAGTGGAGGTTTCTCTTTTCAAATACAGGATAAGGGCGCGCACGCTGTTGCCGAATTTTATAAGGTGGCACAGAATTTTTTGACCGAACTGAATAAGCGCCCTGAAATACAATATGCCTCTACAGCCTTTAATCCCAATTTTCCACAGTATTTACTGGATGTTGATGTGCCAAAATGTAAAGATGCTGGTGTAACAGTTAGCAGTGTGCTCAGCACAATGGAAACCTTTTATGGCAGTTCTTACGTTTCAAATTTTAATGAATTCGGGCAACAGTACCGTGTGATTGTACAGGCTGATAATCAATACCGGGGCACACCAGCTGGTCTGCAAAATATTACTGTTAGAACAGCTGATGGCACCATGGCTCCAATTACGGAGTTTATAACGTTAAAACGGATATATGGCCCAGAAACAGTTACCAGATTTAATTTATTTAGTTCAATTTCGGTAAATGGGTCTCCTAATGTGGGCTATAGTACAGGCCAGTCGTTAACAGCCATTCAGGAAACTGCAGATCATTTTTTGCCTGAGGGTTATGGTTTTGAATATTCAGGTATCAGTAGGGAAGAACAAAACAGCGGTTCGCAAACGATATACATTTTTGCCGTTTGTTTACTGTTTGTTTATTTATTGTTGAGTGCTCAGTATGAAAGTTATCTGCTGCCCTTTGCCGTAATGCTTTCTATGCCTGTTGGCCTATGTGGGGTATACGTTTTTGCTAAACTGTTCGGCTTGGACAATAACATATATATGCAGATTTCTGTTATTATGCTCATTGGTCTATTGGCTAAAAATGCCATTTTAATGGTTACCTTTTCTTTAGAACGGCGTAGAAAAGGCATGCCCTTATTGCAATCGGCTATTGAAGGCGCAAGGGCAAGGCTGAGGCCTATATTAATGACCTCTTTTGCTTTTATTTTTGGCTTAATGCCATTAATGTTTTCAGCAGGAGTTGGGGCCAATGGAAATCGTTCCATCGGAACCGGGGCCATAGGAGGGATGCTGTTTGGTACTTTATTGGGGGTTTTTGTCATACCGCCATTGTATTATATTTTCCAGCATTTGCAGGAAAAACTTCGGGGCGGTATACATCTTGATGATGAAGATGAGGAAACAGAAATAGCCCTGCAACCTAAATAAATAATTTTATGGAAAGGATAAGCATATTTTTGGGTAGGATGAAAATATATGCCTGTATGGGCCCGGTAGCTATGCTATTTTTATTTTCTAGCTGTAAACTAAGGCAAACGTATCATTCTCCAGAAATGGATGACTACAGTAAGCTGTACCGAAATGTTTCGGATAATGATACAAGCAATTTAGCAAGTTTGCAGTGGCGGAAAATTTTTAAAGATACCTTGTTGCAGGCACTTATTCAAAAAGGTATAGATCATAACCTTGATCTTAAAACTGCTGCAACAAGAATACTTCAGGCCGAAGCTAATTTTAAGCAGAGCCAACTTTCATTTTTACCATCTTTAAGTATTAATGCCAGCGCTGAGGCATTAAGGCCCAATGCCATTCAATCTACAAATACACGTATTTATGAGCTGTTTGCCGGCGCAAGCTGGGAAGCCGATATTTGGGGGAAATTGAGGAGCAGCAAAAGGGCAGCATTGGCTTCCCTGTTACAGAGCGATGCATACAAACAGGCTGTACAAACCCAGTTAATTGCAAATATTGCCACAAATTATTTTGCCCTGCAGGCTTATGATGAACAGCTAAAATTAACTTTAGCAACTTTAAACAACCGAAAAAAGGATGCCGAAACGATGAAGCTCCTAAAGGAGAGTGATGTGGTTACCGGTGCTGCGGTAGTGCAGAGTCAGGCAAACCGGTATTCGGTAGAAGTTACCATTCCAGATATTGAGAACAATATTCAGCAAACAGAAAATGCAATCAGTATTTTGTTGGGCCAGAGTCCTGCCGAAATAAAAAGAGACAGTCTATTTAGCGAGAATATAAAGACTCAGTTAAATATAGGTGTACCCGCGCAGTTGCTGGCAAACCGCCCGGATGTAAGGGAAGCTGAATACCAATTGCGCAATTCTTTTGAGCTGGTTAATGTTGCCCACGCTTATTTTTACCCAACCTTAACCATAACATCCCAAGTTGGTTTTTCAAGTAATAATTTAAATCAGTTTTTTAGTACTTCCACTTTATTTGCCAATATTTTAGGGGGCTTAACGCAGCCTATTTTAAATAACGGGCTTAATGTACAACGCCTAAAAATAGCACAGGCCCAGCAGGAGGCAAGTTTAATTGCTTTTAAGCAGAGTGTTTTAAATGCAGGTTTAGAAGTTTCAAATGCATTGTACAGTTACCAAACTGCCAGCAAAAAAACAGAAAGCAGAAGACAGCAAATTGCTTATTTGCAGAAATCTGTTGATTATACCAAACAGCTGTTAAAATATACAAGCTCAACCAACTATACTGATGTGCTTACCTCAGAACAGAGCCTACTTGCAGCCCAGCTAAGCAGTATTAGTGATAAGCTGCAGCAACTGCAGTCAATAGTTGAACTGTATAGAAGCTTAGGTGGCGGCTGGCGATAAAGAATTTATTTGGCAGTTGGTTTGGTTTAAATTAAAAATAACTTGTTGTTGTTCAGTATAGAAGCATTTTGTGGCTTAAAAAAATAATATTCTGTTTTATTTTTTAGGTTATTTTTATAGCTTTGTCGTCGAATTAAGAATCGGTGCTTCGGTTGGTTATTCAAGATGAGTATTATTTTTATCCGTTCTTTTTAAGAAAGAAAAAATATAAATAAAAGTTATGGTTTTTAAATTAAAAACCGTTTCTTTGCAACCCCTTCAAAAGGGAATAAGATACCGTAATCGGGGTGTAGCGTAGCCCGGTATCGCGCCTGCTTTGGGAGCAGGAGGTCGTAGGTTCGAATCCTGCCACCCCGACCATTTGCTAATGTAACTGCAAATTTTTAAATAAAAAGACCGATACCATTTTTCGGGGTGTAGCGTAGCCCGGTATCGCGCCTGCTTTGGGAGCAGGAGGTCGTAGGTTCGAATCCTGCCACCCCGACAAACGA
>Ga0116227_10008079_pt1 | contig 20075 bp, 21 predicted proteins | sample S1TSphgellanicum_FD_89693 | JGI IMG/M metagenome (GOLD analysis project Ga0116227, IMG submission 89693) | Host-associated microbial communities from peat moss isolated from Minnesota, USA - S1T2_Fb - Sphagnum magellanicum MG | ecosystem: Host-associated > Plants > Peat moss > Unclassified...
CCGGGCCTCTTCCACTCCTTGTTAGGGGCGAGTTTGGGGAGGGGGGAATGGTGTCGTGTGGGTTGTGTGGGGGTTTGTTTTTTTTTTTGGTGTTTTTTTTTTTTTTTTTTTTTTTTTTTTTAGGGTTATCCAGTTCTTCGAGATTTTTTTATCTTCTTCTTCCCTTCACACTTTCAGTCCCCTCCTTGTGCCTTGTAAGTAGGTGCTTGCCAGACATCTTTGTTGTTCTGGTGCTAGGGCAGCGGAGCGGGATATGCAGGAGTTAATATCTTCACCCTGGTGTTTTGCTTCATTCTGGAATGGACTGGCTTATTATTATTATAGTTGGGGGAGGGGCAGGTGTTTGTGTTTGGGTCGTTCAGTGCAGATGAGGCTGCCTCCTTTCAACTGCGGCCATTACTGGAGCAAAGGCCTCAGAAGGATGATGAAGTATTATCATCATCGGCACAACCTTTGGATGGGGAACACCTGCTGGTGGAGGGATGGACTTCTGGTAATGGGAAGGCAGCAGAGGGAACCAAAGAGAGTGTGATCAAAGGAAATAGCTCTCCTCAAACTCCTACCATTCCTGTGTCAGAGGAGACAGAGGAGGTTGCTCCTGTCAATCATCAGACACAAAATGAGCTCCGGGTACAACCATTTATGAAAGAATCAGAAATAGGTGGAGTGGGTGAAACACGTCACCAACCCAGAGAGGAGGCAAAAATGGATGTCTGGAAGAACAATGGGGTTGAGAAAGTTGAAAAGCCTAATGGTGCTCAAGAGACTGTGCACCATATAGATGAGCAGGAGGAACTAGGCAGTGATGATGTGCCTGCAAAGCTGCTTCCAAAGTCATGGGCAGCACTGGTGGGCGTACAGCAGACTGCTGTGGACAGAGGCATAATGAAGGGAAATGCATTGCATGCTCCTCCCAGAGCAGCAGGGGGAGCCCCACCAGTGACAAGCAGGTTAACAGAAGATAAGCCAGCAGTGCTTCCTCGAGGACTGTTAAACACTGGCAACTCATGCTTTCTCAACGCAACTTTGCAAGCCTTGCTCTCCTGTCCACCCTTCTTACATCTTCTCCTCTTCATCCGCTCACGCCCTATTCCTCAGGTGAGCTTTGACCAGCTTTATGAAGTCTGAGCAAGTCTTGATTTTTCAAATCATGCATTCAGAAATTGGTGCAGATGAGGTGGCTGGTGGGTGATCTGCTGCACTTAAAAGGGTTATCAATTGATCTTATGAGAATCTCCAAGATCCTGAACAAGTTTGACTATGTTCTTTAAGAATTGTATGTTGTCTCTGTGATAGATCCAAGGAAGTTCTTGGGTTGATCAAAGCTGGTGGTTTGTTCCACGCTGGCGGAAACTTCAGTTGGAAGATGATCATATGCACAGCATTTGATCCACATTTTGGAGTTGATTATGCATGGCTTTATGTTATCTGTAGAGGAGTTAGTTGCTTTTCAAGATGGCAGTTTCTGTTGTAAGGGACAGTATTTAGAGCAAGAGGGAGGATGATGATAGATCTAAGCTTTTATGTTGTGGATTCAGACTGGATACCCTACTCTGCGGGCATTTGTGGAATTTGCTGGTGAATTTGATATCAACAGTGCAGCAGAGCAGAAGACTTCAAAAGGTGGACATTTTGAAGATGCAAGAACAAGTTCTTTACACACGGGCGAGCCTTTTGCTCCCTGTATGTTTGATGTCGTGTTACAGAACTTCAGTCCTGATCAACCTCACCGGAGCACTGGAAGGCCAAGGTACAGTCACTTTCATTTTTCCTCTTTTCTTTTCACTGTTCAAGCCATGTGTGCCTAATGACCGGCAGATGGCATTATCTCTTCCGGTGTCCATCTGCTCATCTCTGCTATATTTGCATTGCAGCTGTGTCCTTGCCATTTAGCAGCATTTCCAGTCAATAGAAGTCAGACAAATAGAACAGTCTTATGGGCATTGCAGTGCAAGAAAGGGTGTCTTTCCAGTTGAGTTCCATAATTTATTCTGTAGACCATAACCTGGCTACGTAGGAAGGTGATCACAGGTCATAACCCAAAAGTCCAAGACACCACAGCTTTTGTGGTCAGCCCTTGACTCTAAAATCTGTGCTTAGCTGAGTGTTTCTCCTCATTGTTCAGAAAGTAGTCTCAAGATGTGATGAGTGCTGAACAAACCTGTGCTTGAACATTCTGCAGGTCGTCATGAAGCAGCCATTCCTGAGTCTGACATTCACTGTCTCTAAGTTCTGTCTTACCTTATACTTGGAGAAACACCTTGAACAGCATGCTCCCTTCCATTGAACTAGAAGTTTCTCTTTGTGATTCAGACATAAATTTGGGAGTGGTTGTTCTCAGGTTCAGAATGTCTGTGAGGTGTGTCTCTACATTGTATTTAGTTAGCTCCTCCTTTCTAGGAGCCACAGTTCAAATCCAAACCTCTAGATCTTAGTGGTGTCTGAATGTGACTTCCCTTTCTCTCAAGACATTGTGAGAGAATCTCACGTGACTGCTGATTCAAGACGCTTCTTGTGATATTTTCCACCATGGCAGGCAGGAAGATGCACAGGAGTTTTTGAGTTATGTAATGGACAGAATGCATGAGGAATTGTTGTGGCTAGAAGGCACCAGTCTTGGAGGCCTACAGGCAGCAGTGGATGATGATGACTGGGAAACTGTGGGTCCAAAGAATCGAACTGCACTCACACGTGTCCATTTGTCAATCAAATCTCCTCTTAGTGATATATTTGGTGGCCAATTATGCAGCATTGTGAAGACCAAAGGTACACAATCTAATCTGGTTTAATGTTGTTGACAAGCACTAGGGTTGCACCCACTGCATTGATGAGATTCCAGTAGAGTTTTTGGCAAGTAACAAACCCAGTCATGCATAGTATTGGTTGACATACTGCTGTAGGCCCTAAGAACAGCTTCAGAAGTCTATGTGTCCAACACCTAGATGATGTTGTTATAGTGCTTTTCATGCTGATTGGGGAGATTTCATATTCTAATTTGATGGATGTGCTTCTGCAGGCAACAAAGCATCTGCAACAGTGCAGCCATTTTTGGTGATGCATCTTGATATCCTTCCTGATGCCATACATTCTGTGGAAGATGCGCTCAAGTTTTTTGCAGCTCCTGAGTCACTGGAAGGTTATAAACCTACTTCTGGCAAGGTCGGTGGTCTCCTCCTTGCCTTCTGCTGTGAGATTGTAAAAGAGAAGTTGTCTTCCATGTCTGCCAGGTGTTTCAAACACTGCATGCAGAAAGGCTGGAACCCTTTATCAGGATGTGACACCAGTGATTGCTGTATATGCAATGTGGATTAGTGCCCTGTAAGTGGCTCTTCTGTCATGGTAATCCCTTGAAGCTATGTGATTGATATTAATTATTGGGTTTGATGTGTAGGGCAATGAAGTGGTAAGTGCAAGCAAGGCAATTAAGATACAAGCTCTTCCTCAGGTGTTGCTGCTCCACCTCATGCGCTTTAGCTATGGTGCATTTGGGAGTGGCAAGCTTCATAAGCCTGTGCGCTTCTCACTTGATCTAACTCTTGGACGGGAACTTCTGGCTTCTCCTTCCAGTGCTGGAAGTGAGGTAGATTTATCTTACCATGTTCGAATGATCATTGTGGTTTTTGATCATATTCAATTTGTTACTTGTTTTTAGTTTTGTGATATTCTTCGTGTTAAGTGACTGGAGTGTGAATGCAGACACGCAAGTACGAGCTAGTTGCAACAGTGACACATCATGGCAAGGATCCATCTGGGGGTCACTATACTGCTGATTGCAAGCAGAATGATGGGCGTTGGATCCGGTTTGATGATGCAAAAGTGTCTTTAGTGGGTTTGAATCGGGTGCTGCATGACCAGGCATATGTGCTCTTCTACAAACGGGTGTCCATTTGAAGGTGTCAGCACTTTGGAAGTAATTAAAGACCCAAGTATGTCCATACTGCTGGCATGATGCACTCTTGCAGTGTGTATTGTCATTTCTCATTGACCTAACATATATCCCTCTGTTGCAGTGTGTATGGTTTCAGGCAGGCATGGATGCTATTTGGGCAGTATTCTATGAAAGTCCAATGTATCAGGATTTGTTCATTTTGCCAAAATGGTTCCTTTCATCTCCACTCTGAAGTTTACACTGTCTTGCTGCAGGGTCAGCAAAGTGCTTTGACACTAGAAATGAACCCTTCCAGCGGGATTAAAGATTGGAGTATATGTTCAAGCTGTAAAAAGTGTAGTGAAAAGTTAGAATTTATGACCTGCTTGCAGGTATGGTTTTGTAAGTGAGTTGTTTCCAATTTCCAAAAAGTTCTCTGCTGAACAACCAACTTCTTCAGCATTCAGTGCTCTTGGGTAGGTGAATTCAGATAATGAGTTCAGGTAGAATACATGACCTTTTATTATTCAAACCCTCTTGTTGACTTCCATGACCCAAAGCAGATCCATCCACATGGAGCTTCTTTCCTGCTGGAAAACCCTACATTGCAAGATCTTCAATCTGGTAAAGAGTGACCCAGTCAGGGTTTGTATGACAAATGCACACCATTAGAATTGGTTGGATTTGGCATTGCTGTTAACTCCATTTTGTGTAAAATTGGACATCTTGGACATATTAAAGTATTTCTAGACTATTGTTCAGGATTGATATTTCTGAAATGTTGTATGCTGATCAGAGTTGTTCTCAGGGGTATCTTGTTTATGAATGAATTTCGTTTATGGGACAATGAATCAAATGTTTGTTGAAATATGAGCATGCATGGAATAATTTCATTCAAGAAAGATGGTTTAAATATTGAAATTGTAATATGAAGTATTTCAAAGCTTCTATGAGCAATTTAAGATCTTTGTTAAGGGTCTAAGGATGTCATTTGTGATATCAAATTGGTTGGTAAGACTTGGGTAAGACTTGGGACAAAACAGAATGACCATATGCTTGAGCAGCAAACCATCATGCTTTAAATGAGATTATGTGATGATCTTGGTTGTGCTGTAGACAAATGAAAGGAATTATCATGATAGGCAGACTAGAGATAATTTTTTTCATCTAGCAACATAATGTTTTGACTATTTGCACAAACAAGCAAATGATTTTTCACATGCTAATGTCAACAAAACTTGGGGTATGAACCTTTTAAAGGGTCCACCCTTTTAACCTCAATCAATTTCCTTCTAACAAGCAAATGGATATTCACAAGATTATGTTAACAAAACTTGGAGTATGAAAGGCTCAATTAGGTTCCCCCTTGCAAACCTTGACCCATAGTTTGCACAAGGTGCATGGGCTAGATAACTAGGACATCAAGGTTGGGTCAGGAATCATGATGTGTTGTACGTAGATATACCTATGGTGTAAATATCAGGGTAAAAGTATACGGTATTTGGTATAAATATTTTACTACCTTATGAATCCACATGGTTTGTAAATAGTTCAAATGTACTTTACTTTAACCCAACCCCTGTTTCTAATTGATATAAATATTTGAGATTGTTTTCTGCTTGAGGGTGGGTATGTAATTCTTTCAAGGTGGGTAGAAAGAAAGCATACAAAAAAATCATCCTACGTTCCCACAATTTTCAGTGCATTTGGTTTTGATGGATTTGTTTGAATTTTGTTGATCAATTAATGAATGTTTTGGTTTTTTCTACATTTCATTTGTCCTTTGCACTACATTACCTTGAGCCCGATCATCAACTTGCACATTTGGAATCTCTTAAACTTGTGTTTATGTTCATCATTATATGCCTCGAATCAGGAATGCGTTATTTCAACAGCTGATTTCCTTTTTTCATTAAATTATGCTAAAATTTCCTTTAAAATGGTTTCAATGTCATGTGTTGTTTCACACCTATTCTTTCCCCACCTGGTAATGTGCCTTACTTGTACTTTGTACACACCTCTTAAATACTTCAATTTACCTTATACACTTCCTTTAACCACATGTCACTCCTCTCATCAACAAGCTAACATCGTCCTTTCCAAGGATAAGATTTGCATGCATTGTTGTTGATCCCACCTGCATACTTACTTTTGTGATTGTGTGTTTAGATGATTTCATAACCTCAAAGGTTACACAAGCCAAAGAAAGGAGGGAGTTAGTGAGAATCACACCCAAGAGATCAATTCCTTCCCTTTTAACAGTAGAAATCTTGGGTTGTCTACATTAACAAGTGGATGATCTCTTACTTGATTGAACCAACAAAGATTGGGATATGAAACATCCAATGGGTCTCCCAGTTTCAATCTTGTTCAATTGCTTTTGACAACAAGCTTCAATTCCTCTTGAAAAAATGCACATGTCGAGGTCAGCCAACTCTCAACCTCCCTCTTTAAACATTTTTTTTTCCTCCAACTGAAAATGTGAGGAATGTGGTTATTTGGGTTTTTTATGTCAATTTTTGAATAATAATAATAATAATAATAATAATTTCAACTATACTGATGTAATTGACCCATCATTAGACTGCAAAAAAAATAAATCAGTATACATAAAATTGCTGGAAACCACAATCTCCAAAAAATGCACTTTGACCTAACCCTAACCACCTTCAAGTTTCTTTTGAAATTGTTGTGGGGTTTTCTCAATTATGGCGTTTTATGCAACCAGAAAAAGATTTCCCTATTTTTTTGTGGACCCATATAATCTACAGCTTTATCAAAGTTCATTTACTCCATGTGTAACACATTTCATGAAATGTACTAACTCAAATGCATATATGCCCAAAACATATTGTGAACATATAAAAATATACCAAGAATATATCCAAAATGTGAAAATATATTTGAGCTCCATGCTGCTAGGCACTACCAATGACTATCAACTTTTTTTTTCTTCTTCTTATGTTTTCATATGGTTTTTAATAATTCGTCATTATTTATGTCAATGTCAAATTAAATTTAAATTAATATGCATTTCATGAACATGAAAAGACACATGTTAATTTGGTTTTTCATATCCATGTTGGTGAATAGGGGAAAAGAATGATGTAGTTGCAAAGGGGAGGTAGTTATTAGGAAAGGTGAGAGATAGTTATTAAAAAAGTTAATAGAAAAATGAAGCAGCTATTTTTTTTGTAAATGAAGTAGTTAGGCTTGAAAATGAGATAGTTATTTTTGAAATTGTCTTTGGAATGGTCCATGGACGACCATACGAAGGATTATAAAAAAATCCCCCATATACCAATTCCAATTCCTTGTCATTGAAATTTAGATATTTTCAAAAATCCATTGAAGTTATAAAGATATAAGAATAGACTGAAATCATTAATGAGTCATTGAATCTTCATAAAATATTCATTTTCCTAGGTTCAAAATTGACTATATGCAAAAAAAAAAACACAAAATGTAAATACCACTTTCCATTGGAAAATTACATGGAATGCTATGATTATATTGAACATAACACATTTTGTGTTCTATGTTGCTACACACTACTAGTTATGATGAAATGGTGAAAAAATGGAAACTGAACTTCATTTTGAATGAAAATACCAAATGACATTGCATACAACCTAAATTGAATTTAGATTTAATTTATTTCAATCTAAATTCAATTGAGTTCAAATTCCTAAATTGAATGAAATTCAAATTTCATCAGAATTGAACCCAAATTCAATTCAATTCCAATTGAATTGGATTGAGATTAGTGAATTCAATTCAAATTAAATTGAATTGAGATTTAGCTGAATTCAATTCAAATTCAATCAAATTTAGATTTGATCGAATTTACTTAAAAATAAACAAGATGCAAATCAATGCAAGAAGATATTGAAATTTGCTCGTCATTTTCATTGTTTGTGATTGTGGTGTTAGAAAGAAAAACAACTCCGAAAAGATGTAGATTTGAAAAAACACATTTCCATTCTATTCAAAGAAAATTCAAAACCAAAATTTATTTGGATATGACAAAAGTTATTGACCCTAAAGTTGCCCCTCTATACCAACTTCAATGTTACCATAGTCACTGGTGGAATTTTGAGAAACAAGTTTTCAATGGACTAATTTTAAATGCTTGAATTTGTTCGCATACAAAAAATAAAAAACACTTTGAAAAGTCCTTGTTATCAAATAGGTAATGTAACAAGCCTATTATGATTCATTTCAAATGTAGAGGATGGAAATTTTTAAGATTTATCAAGGATGCACGGTTTTAAGTGATTCGTTATGTACATAATTCAAAAAATTATTATTCAAATTTATTTTTTATTTCGATAAATATTCAAAAAAACATGAAAAATGGTAATAACATTTTTTTTTTGTGGGCTACATTACTTCTTTCTTAATAACTATTTCATTATTTTCTCATGCCACCTACATGGACATGAAAAAACACATTATCATCTCCATATTGTATAATAAAATCAAAATTGAGATTGACATAAATAATGATGAACTATTGAAAACCATATGAAAACCAATGTTTTTTTTTTTCATTTTGTCCTGGTAAGGTGTTTGGCTACCATCTACCCATATTAGGGGTGTTAGGTGGCATATTTTTTTAAAGACTTGTAATTCCAATTGGCTATGCACAAATTTTTTCTCTCTCAAACTAGCTATGTTAAGTAGTTCATGTTCAAACTTTATGATGAACATCTAAAGAGTGTTATGAGATCATGGAGTGACAATTTTTTTCACACTTAAGTTTATGAGGTTATTAATGCAAAACAATGTCAAATATGAGGTGGCAAGCAACCTAACATGATAAAATTTGTGGTTACAAACTAATGTGAAGAGGTGTCAAGATATGTGCTTGGGTCCTACCTATTGCTAATATGGATCTTATCTTGTGGCTTCCATCTTTTCACCATTTTTGTTTAAGAGGGAAACAATTATGACTCACAATGCAACGTGCAAGCAATTATAAGTAAAGAGTGCAAAGATTCAAATTCTAAACATAAGTGCCAATATAAAAAAATGAAGAAGAAAAGACACAACAAAAAATAGCAAAAGATAAAATGAAAACAACATTGGAAAGGGAAAAAAAAACATACCCAAAAATGAAAATTCTGAAGTAGAAGGGACTGTTAGTAGACCCCATGAAAAGTTGCATCTAATTTATTCTAGGCATTCCATAGCTCAAAATCTTAACATTTTGATAGGCCTAATGCTTGTAAACTTCAATACATGAGCAACAAGCTTTCTTGTAGCATGCACACCACATCTTTAACTTGTATGACAATGTAGAGTAGAACATGATTGATCAAGTGTATCTATAGTATGGTGAATTATTAGGAATAGAGTAAGTGCATGTATCATAGAAGAAGTGAAGTGCCATCTAGCAGTAAGCGAAGCTTGAACACTAAAAAACTTGAGGTCACATAGAACAAATCCTACAATACCCAATTTTGGATTCTCCATAGTTCACATGACAAATGCGTGTCCTCGATGTTGTACCATCATGTATGACATACACATATGTATGTTAATCACAAAATTTTAACATGCCCCAAACTGGATAGCATGACTTCATATGCAAAAACCAAGTTACCAATAATAACAAACTATAACACACAAATTGTTACAAATTGGGGTTCAAAATGTAGAACGCCTATGTTATGTATATGAAATTAAATGCAAAAGACTATGTGGCCATTCTATTGTCCAACCAATGCTTGCTACTAAATCCAATAATTCTCTAGCTAGAACCAACTACAACACCTTTGGAAGTTTAATTTGAACTTACAAGCAAATGATTAAATGTGCATCCATCAATGCATTTCTCGCTCATTGCCCATCCCGCACTAGATGAAAAATTCTACAACACAAAAGGACCAAAACTATATGATTACCAACATACTAAAATTTAATTGACTGTTCATTAAATTAATTAAGAAACCTAAATTTTAATTAGAAGTCTAAAAATTGGAAATGTTCAAAACTTGCAAAACATGAAGACACCTAAACTTAAATAACTCAATGGTGATTTGAACCCCAACCCTGGAAGGATGCTATCCATGTTGCAATTCAAAGCCCTTACTTGCACCCCAAATCTACTTAGAAACAAAATCAAAGCAAGGTGATAAAAATTTATTGAACTTGCAATTTAATACTTGAATCCATCAATGTGCAATCATAAGCCAACATTGACAACCATGTGAGATTGTGATGTGAAGTATAAACTAGCCAACCACCATATACAAAACATATCCATCAAAGAATTTCTTTTAGTGTCACCATCCAAGTCTAAACAAAAACCCCAATACATACTTGGTTTCCAAAATTAACAACTTGCCCTTGATGCATCCTACTAGTAATTTATGAACCCGCTAATGTAACCTAACAATAGAGCTAAACATTGAACCCATATTGCAATTGGGCCTCACAAATAGCAATGTAGAAAGGGAATGATTCTAGATTGTCAAAAGACTAAGCATACATCCAAACAATGAGGTTCAAATGTGTAGTAAAGCGATTTTGCAACTTTGATTTTACAAAGGAAAGGTTGGAGAAGATGTGTTCATCTTCCACACTACCTAACACCATGACCAAACATAGCTTCACCAAAATAAACCACTCTAAAATACAATGGTAAAAATTTGTGTTAGATTTAAACAATTACCACATCCTTGTAATCGGGTTATAGTCATGAGGAGGCAAGATTGCGCCTCGGCAATGATTTTGCATGGTCAGTTTGAAAAAAAAAACTACTCATCAAGAAGGCAGGGATTTAATATTGGACCACCAAAAGCATTAGAAGACACCCAAACCTTGGGGCCCAAAATGCACTTGAAAAATAGCCAAGTGGCCCATAAATGTTATTTCCACCTCAAGAGCCATCCAATAATGTGGGTAGATCGCCCTAGTTGCATTCCAAAATTCCTAAGCTATAAATTAGACCTATAGCAACTTTTGAACATTGTTATTATACATCTTCCACACATGTAACCCACAGTTTCTAGTCACTATGCTCATGACCTTCTTGATTCAGTTCATGATATGTAACATATAAAGCTTGCCACCAAAATAAAAGGCAACATGTTCAATTCTAGTGGTAGGTTTTGTCCACCAAGTTAGGCACAACTAGTCATTGGCATGTTCAACAAGGTCATGAAAGAAACTAAACTGGTGATGTGAAAACTTTGATGAACTTTCACGATACATTGTAGAAAGATCTGCTTTAGCTAGTTTCAAAGCAACAATAAATCACATATGAAGGTCCCATGGCCTTGTGCAAATTTAGAGAAACCTTGCACCACTTCAAAAAGGGGAATGATAATGGATACAAGCAAAGCCCAACAATGTCTCTACATCACATAATAATTCATATTGGTTTTTACAATTTGAACACTTTCATTACCAACTGCCATTTTCACAACAAGAGCCTTGTACTCATCCAAGACCCACTTGGATGGCAACAACATAGAAATCCAATGGGTCAAATAATTTTTTAGAATCTTGTTCCCTTTGCATTCTAAAAGTTCAACTAGCTTGGATGCTTCAAAAGCATGCTTAGGGCTATGGGTGAAAAAGTTATACATACCAACAAACAATGTTTCAATCTTTGCCACCAATGTCAAACTGTTAAAAGTTTGAATAGCTAGGCTGGTGCGGGGTGCCATGAAATGCACATTATTGACAAAAAAAACATGCTTATGCATGAGTTGTGTTGTAACACCAAATTTAAGACCTTGGAATATTGTCACTTCATTTGCCCCAAAACAAACAAGTGTGTTTGCCACTTTTGTCTCATTCAACCTTCCAAACTTAATAAGGCTCTCCACAATTAGGTAGGTCAGATTATCAGATGTGGTTCCATCAATAATACAGTATAGGTTAAGAAAAATAAGAACCCTTCTCCACTACTCAACCACATAAGCACGAATTAATAACTATGACTAATTGTCAAGGGTCGTCACTTCATCACAACTCACCAAAATAAATTGTGTTGTTTGAACAACAAGTTTTATAGCTCGCAAGACAATGCTATGCATTGCTTCAACCATTGTCCAACTGGTTGTATTTGACCAATGCTTCCATGAACAATTTTCAACTTTTAGAAATTCAAAAAGGTTTTTGCATGCCTCAAAATTTGTCATGGGTTTGCCTTGTTGCAACAAGTGAAAAATTGACACAAATTGTAGGTATTTATTCTTTCTCTTTACCTTGTCACCATTTGCAACTTGAACAACAACATTGTCTTGTCCCCTAGATGCATACAACTTTTTGTTTTGCACATGAACATTAGTAGGGCAAATATACAATTATTCAATGACAATTCTAGGCCTAGCTTCTATGCACTTCCTCATACCAAAATGTTTGATGAGGGAGTTTAATTTTGGAACCAAAAACTTCTCCTTCCCCTCTATGTCAGTGCAAATTTTACATCTAACCATATTCATTTTTCCATCCTTCCCACAAACTACTTCAAACTACTTGAAACCTTGTCGCCCACTAATTTTGGTAAAACTTATTTAACTCCCATTCTGATTTTTTTGCCTTTTTTTTTGGGTTTATTGGGTTTAGAATCTAATAAAACATCTACAAATGTTGGTTCATGTTTGGGTGTGCCTTCAAAGACCAGCACAACTCTACCCTTAGGGTTGTAGGAGACACAAATAATGTAGGTGTTGGATTAACATCAAAGCTTGGACATTTTATTTTTGCATTGAGTTGACAAGGATTGGGGATTACAAACATAGACCTTGAGAACAAGAGGTGAAACTTGAAGTTTGGAAGAGGCTTGAAGTGTGCCATACCCACTTAAAGGAAAAACATATTTTAGCAAAAAAAACTAAGGTTTCAACAAAAGGTTTTTGGGTTTTAGATCAATATATTTGGTTCGTTATAAAGACTTAATGGACTTGACAAACACAACAAACTCAAAAAACAATGGAACTTGACGACCCTTGAAAGCAACAAACACAAACACAATGGTGAACAAGACCTGAGTTTCAATGTCACTTATTTAATGAAGTTTGGAAAACAGAAGTTAGTCTACAAACAACGTTCGACAACAATTGACAAACTTGAAAAAAATGCACATGAACAATTTGTGAACAAGGCAAATGCAAGATGTGAACTTTAAAAAAACATAAAAAAACATAGTGGAGATTTTTCTTCCACTTGATGTAGGCAATGAACTTGGAAAAGAAAGGGATAGTCGTTGAGCAATCGAAATGGTAATTGACAAAGTTTGAAAGCAACGAACATGAACAAATGCAAACAAAACTTGAGATTTGAGTTTGATTATCAATTGGAGCTATACAACATGCTTCAACGACAAAAATCATAAGCACAAGTACATTCAAGTAGCACACCTCCAACATGAAGTTCAAAGGCACAAAAATATTCAAGCAATAAAAAAAATGGGAATCTCAACAATTGACAACATAGTCTACAAAGAGGGAAAAACCAAAAGCTTGTTCAATGCATGAAAATTTACTGATATAAAAGTAGATTGAATTGAAAACAAATGTCGTACTTATACCTTGATTGAATGTCCCTTTTTGCATTTTGCACCTCCCCAACTTCTAGGAACACACATGAACACTAGATTACAAATTGTAATCCCCCTAATCTTGATTTCTAACTATAAATGCAAAAGATCCAACCCAAAAAAAAAACTCAATTGAAAAGTTACATCCATACCTTGAAATGTTTTTTTTTTGGATTCTTTGTTGTGTCTCCACTATGTTGTTCAACTTTTGTGAAATTTAAATGGAAATTTCATCCTACAAAGCACATTACAACATAAAATCTAAGGTCCCTATAGGTGGCAATCTCTTCTTCATTGTTTGCATAACTACATGTGATGGTGAGGAGCTTGGAGTGCACTAGGTGGCAAAAAGGTGTAGTCTTTCGGCATCTGACGGACAAGAGAAGTAAAGATGAATGGCACCATATCTAAATTATTTGTCAAGGCATTGGCTCATAAAACCCACCAAAATGTCACATCTTGGCAACTTGAACCTAATTTGATGGCCCAAATCACTCTATGCCATTCACCAAGCCCTTTTTGGATTTGCTAGGGTGCAAAAATTTGCCCCTAAAAAAGACATTGATAGGAACATATGAGGTAAATAAAAAGGGGGGAGGGAGTGGGGATATTATTAAATTTATAACATGTAGCTCTTTTACCATTATTTTAAACCATATCTTACATTTTCAAAGTGAAACTTAAATTTTAATTTAAAGATCTTTTAAAATTATTTATTAAAACACATTCCATAAATCCAAAACTTTTTGTTCAACCACATGGTTCTAGTCTCTAAGATACTAGTATGTGTTTGTTGCTTTGTAACGATCAAGAAGAAAACAATCACATAATTATTTTGAACATATTGTAGGTGGCGTATGATATTCTTGCCTTCCATTGTGTAACATATCAACGTGGCTTGTTGGATGTACCTATTCATTTCCTCAACTCCATGTTCTTTAATTACTTAGCAAATACCTTTTTCAAAACGTTATTATTCTCATTTGTTTGATGATCACCCAAAATTTATTTTATGTAAGACCCCTTCCTTTAAACAAACAAGGAACTTTGTGATCTTCATTGGCAATGTCAACAACTCTATCCATAAGAAACGAGCAAAGTGAGACTCAAGAATGGTAGGAAAATTTTGAATGGTTGAAAAGCAAGTTTCACATATAATGTGACATGAAACTACCATTATCCACTAGCAGAGAAGCTTCATGCATGTTCAATATTTTGTGCCTTGAATGTTAACAATTAACGTACCCATTTAATCTAAGAGTCATAAAATGGTACATTCTTTTTTGGAAATTCCAATAAACACTTTTCTTTGTACTTCCGTGAAATTGAATACCTTAACCACATGTTGATTGTACCATCCATGTGCCTATCACACACAAGCAATCTGTGGAGCATACACACACACAGCTTGAGGGTGAGGAGTTAGATCATGTGAAAAGACCATGGTCTTCTGCTCTTGTCAAATTGGTTCTAGCTGAAGTGTCTCAAGAGCTCATCATGCTTCCCCAGAATGGCCCATTGCACAGTTTCTGTATGAGAGAATGTGGCCTAGGGACAGGCACATTATACCTCCTAACGAATCATTAGGGTAGGCCTCACCCTCAGGAGTAACTGAAGCAGAACATGCCCATGGGGCATGCTCTGTAGTGTGAAGAACTAGCCCAAGTTGGTCATTATGTGTAACACATGAAGATAGTTCATGTTCTGGGGTGACAATGTGACAACCACTTGCAAAATCAATGTCATTTAGACTTTTTTCCATGGCAACCTGCAACTACTGTTGTACAAAGAAGCTATGAAAACACAAGGATAAAAACAGCAAAATGTAGAAGCATAGATCTTCCAACGTCAGAACTTCAGGTGGTGCATTTAAAATTGGAACAATGCAATGCTCAAGGAGGACATCCACCTACCACTCAGACAGCAAATCATAACAGTGATTACTGGGGTTTCACTGTCCTGGGTAGACTGCCAGGAATTGAGACAACTGAGAAACAGCAATCCCACTGCAATAGGCACCACTAACTGGCCACCTCCTATGTAGTACTAAGTGTGTGTGACAAATACAAATTTAGTTACACCTCTCCGATTGAGATCACTGCCCCTTTCAGGATTCCATGAAAGTACACATATGATCTTATAATCCTAGAGAGAAAGAGGGAAGGAGGGTCCATCTCAAATAGAATTTGCACTCAACAGGCCACCAAACTGGTAGCAGATGAGGCAATACAGAAAACAAAAAGTAGAACACACAATTGGGCTACAGACTGTAGGCTCAAACAACCGCCTTCTTACTACTGTGAATGGGTTCGACAGACCCTTCAGAGATATACAAACAGGCCTAAAACACAAGAGGCCCTCTTACAACTGCTCATCTTCTGTGACTGAATGTGGGTAATCACTACGCCAGAAATTGACATCATTGAAATTAGAGTCAACAATTAGATTGTCCTTCGACCCAGAGTCAGGGTCGATCAAATGTGCTGTTTCCTTGGCATGAATGGGACCTGCCTCTCCCACCACACCTTCTTTCAGCATTTTCTCCATTGCTTTAGCTGTTCCATCTGACTCTACGCCTGCAACTTCTTCCCCTGTCAGTGGGTTGATCATGTTGCTGTCCACATGAATGGAATCATGAGTATCTAACACAGGAGAAATCACTGGTGGTTCTGGAGTAATCTCAGCATTCGACAAAAACCCTGATGGAGCTGGGTCCTCGCCTTGAGGATATGGTTTATCAAGGACATGAACCTCAAATGAATTGTTCTCACTGTCCATATCCCTTCCAGATGTGCCCTCCAATGAAGGTGCTGTCTCTCTCAAACCTGACATCCAATCGGGTGGTTGCACAGCTTGAATTGAGTTTTCATCTTGAGACTGGTGAAACAAAGATAAGTTCTCTGACAATCCAAAACTTTGCAGCTTTGAAGCCAGGTCTTTCTCACCAAACTCACTGATCACTGACTCTTGTTTTTCCTCATTGATATCCATTCCATTTCCAAGTTCTTTTAGCTTGGGATTCAAGGATCCCAAGGTATCTGCTGAGGTGGCAGTGTCAACCAAATCATCATCCTCCCCTAGTACCACCTCATCATCACTGCTGCTTCCTTCACTGCTATTTGTGGGGGAGACAGGGCTCATGACCAGTCCATCCTCATTATGACTCAGGGAAGAAGAAATGAAGAAGGTTGGTGATGATTCATCTCTTGTCCTGTCATCTTGTAATGAAAACCAGCTCACATTGCTGCAAAATCAACATACACCATGTAAAATAGCTATTTAAAGCCCACAAATCTCCCACTATCCTATATCAAGGATACTACAACAGACAGTCCTGGTCCTCATGAATTCCATGGAGGTCCATCCAGGAGTAGACAAAAATATTTTTGGAGTAAGGATCATATTTTGATTGGCAAGCATGTTTTGTCTAATCTGCAATGATCATGTCAAGTCAAAGACTGAGTGTTTAGGGGTTGATGTGAAACATAGTTATTTACAGACATCCAGAAATATGAGGCAAGTAAGCCCTGTCAAAATAAGCCCTCATTTAAGCTATCCACTCAATTACTGTATGCAAATTGTCAGGGTGATAGAAACAAGGAAAAACACTATGTTAACAGTTCACCTGTCCTGCTCTTCTCCAAGTCGCAATGACGAAATCACAACTTCTGCTGACTCATCATCAAAGAAAACATCCTGCATACACAAAGATGGTCAGGATTTTTCAAAAAGATGAAGATGCTCAGCCCTACTGGATGATGGCAGGAAGTGTTGTATGAACTACCAAGGGACAGGAGGAGAAGGGTATATACATATTTCTTACCTCCTCATCTCTCTCATTAGCCCCATGTCCCTGAAATACATCACAATTACACATGCCCAGCTAGGTCATACCAAAATTTGGAAACAGAATTGTCAGCTTTAGAAAGGCCTGTGCAAATTGCTCCAGAATACCGGTAAGGGTGTGAAACACAACACCATTTTTGGACCACAGTATCAGCAAACAAAGAAATCAACCCAGATAGCCAAAATGGAGGCAGCACAAACCTCATCTGCATCCTCATTATCAAACATGCTGTAGCGGTAGGCATCATGTGACAAGTTGCTAGCCATGTTGGAAATGTCATAGTCTCTCTCCCGGAAGCCATCACCATCATCACTTCTGACTGTAGGGTCATGTGCACTAGTAGGACGCCTGTATTCACCAGACTCAAAACAATAAAAAATTGCATTCACCCATGACTTGCAGCCAGGTCACACAGGTTCCTTTCTTACCCTTCCTTTTCACCTACTCCACAATACATCCCTCAATATGCAAAATCAAAAATACTTCAAACATGAAAATACTACTTCCAACATATCTGCAAAGGAGTTTGAACAAATCATACCCACAGGACCATTGCAAAACATTCTCAACCACGTTGCGAGGTTGAAGCTTGGAAGAAACCCAATCATTCCATTTTGGATTTGCCTGCAAATGATCACAAAGAGTTTAAAAGCCATTGGAAGTTTGAATCAAACATGATGATCCTTAGCAGCATTTTACCACCTCAACTAGACCACACAATCCATCAATCTATTGGAGATAGAAAACTCTGTCAAATCTGTGACAACTTGACTTGTCATGTCAGCATGCAAATTCCAAAGACAGCCTCTCGCCACAACCTTAATTTTGACACAAGAAAAGCCATGGTATGTCAGGATTTCTTGGTTTTGGCAAATGTATGTTTGGTTCACCAGTTATTGTGACATGTATTGTGACCTGAAACTGATTTAAATGCTGGTATAGACTATAGACCTGTAGGTGGATTTGTATGGTGGAGTTCGATGCTGATGCCTGAATCATCCTGTTGGCAATCCGTGTTAAGTGCCCCAAGTTTCCTATCCTTGTTTTTGCTTTGGTGATTGTTGGTTTCGGCTGTACAGGAACCTGCATTCAATTCATTGCTGCCTATGACTATACTGTACAAATTATTATGCACACAACTGAAGAGGGAGCTACAACTATCCAAACACTGAAGGAAATTGAATAGATCAGCTTGTACCACTGCTTAATTGTTTGCTCATAAGCAAGCAAAATATCAATTGCACACATACTCAAATGTAAAAGAAGTTGCAACCATGATAGTGAACAGATTTTGATCAAAGAAGTGATTACCTCCAACTGTGTGCCAGGAGCAAAAGGGTTCTCCTCTGCAGCCAATAACTTTGCCACAAAATCACAATCCTGGAAAAGGTGATCAAGTAGTGCTTGATTGTTGCTCTCCAAGCAGGATGACACAATACTCTCCACCTGATGATGCAGAATGTTGTTGAAGGGGTAGCTACAACCACCCAACATAGTAAACTGTCCTGTTAATAAAATTTAGCAACAAATCTATTCCACATCTGTCCCAGCATAGCTACTATCTTCAAGTGCAAGGACAGTAGAAAACAACAAAGCTTTAAAAAAAAGTTCAATGAGACTATTGGATAAAGCTGCAAAGAAAAGAGAAGACAGTAAGTTGTAGAAGAAGAAACTAAGAGCTCAATGTCACACTGAAAAATGAAAAGAGAAAGCAGCAGAAGACAGAAAGGAATCTCCGAACCAGACAGAAAAGAGCAAAAGTTCTAATCAACATAGAATCTGCTCAATTTGCCTTACTGCAGAATCTCCTTTTACACTCTACTTAATAGCAAGTAGGAACAATTTCTTCTAACACACATTTCAAAGTGCCTAGGCTATTGGTTGCTGGCCAAAATCACTTACTCAAAGAAGAGCTTCAGGAGAAGTTGAATTGCCCCTGAGGATACCAACTCTTTTCTGGCTCCATCACTATTTGTTCTCAACAAAACGGCAATGAATTCCACAATCTTCCAAAGATGCACATTCATGTAGTTTAGATTGCAATCAAATAAAGAATTAAAAGACAGATGGAAAGCAAGGGTTTCAAGCCAGTGAAATTGATATTCTAGTATCACAATAGTGCAGAAAACAAATATCATCTGCAACAATTGCATGTGATTAGTGCTTAATGGACAAGCTATGACATTGACTCAACACTTTAGTCAATTGTTAGTATAATACACTACTGTAGACAGAGAAGGGTACAAGATTGGACCTTAAGTCGGTGAATGCCAAGAGGAGGCTGGAGCTGCCCATAAGTAGTGGCCAATATGTTGCCATCCGTGGACACATCCAGTACTTTAAGCAAGTCACCTGACATTAAGCCAAAGCCAACAATAAGGCAAACACCTGGAAAGACAGCATCCTAAAAACCTTTCCATTTGCAATGTCAACAGCAGTCCAACATAACAGCCTGAAACATATTCAAATTCACAATAGCTATCCAGTCGTCAGACACAACCAAGCCCAGGTGGTGATAAGCCTTTAGACTTCCAGATCTGATCCTAGCCAACTGATACATATATTCTAGGTACATACATGCTGCAAAGAGAAGAGAGATGATTGATGAAGTTGCAGAGAAATCTCCACAACAAAATTAAAGGTAACATGACAATGAGCGCAGTCATAACCTCATGAGAGTTGCTCACAAAGTGACAGACCATCACCTTCATCATGAACAGCAGTGACAAGCTGCCATGACTACCCACTGAGTTCATCAGCTCCCAACAGTGGGTGTAGATAAGCATATAATAATCTTCCCAAAA
>Ga0116227_10008081_pt1 | contig 20074 bp, 14 predicted proteins | sample S1TSphgellanicum_FD_89693 | JGI IMG/M metagenome (GOLD analysis project Ga0116227, IMG submission 89693) | Host-associated microbial communities from peat moss isolated from Minnesota, USA - S1T2_Fb - Sphagnum magellanicum MG | ecosystem: Host-associated > Plants > Peat moss > Unclassified...
CTGGACCTTTGTTGGCACGAAGGAGTGTTCTGTTGATTCAATTTGTGGGAGCTTGGGACTGGGTACTGGGGTTGGCGGCCTTCCGGTCGCTTCACCACCATGGCGTCAGGGAGCAGGGCTGCCACCATCACCCGCTTCTTTAGCCCTCTTAGCAAGGAGGAAGTGCATGAAAAGATAAAGAAAGATTCGGCAGCTTGGCAGGAGGAGGAGAGAAACAGAGTAGCTCGGAATGAAGCAGCTAAGGCAGTAAAAGAAAGTGCTAGATTGGCAGCGAAACGGCCAGTGGGGAGACCAAAGAGGGTTAGGGCTCAGGCTATCCTGGTGCCTCCAAACATGGGAGCTGAGAAGCAGGGCGATGCTGCTGGGGCAAGCAATGCAGGCTGATCTACGCACAACAGTGAGCAGGTCACCCCACCGGCTAAAAAGTAGCGAGGAAGCTACACCAACTGGTTCGTTCAGGACTTGTGGCCTCATATTGAGGCGGCAGTGAAGCAGCACCCAAAGAGCTTGTATGATGCTCTCTTCTCCTTGCAGCACATTAGGAAGCCTGGTCGGATAGGCAGCCCTTTTGACAAGCTAACCATGAACACCATGAAGAGCTGGTTTGAAAGGGATGTTCAGTCAGGCCATTTCAAGTTGCGTAAGAAGTACGAAGAGGGCGTTGCTGCTCAGAAGGCAAGAGTGCAGAAGGGAAAGAGCGGGAGTTGGGGAATCTTTAAAGATCACCCTCAGGCTTTTGACACGATCCTCTCAACATTGAAAGGCATGCGGGATGTAGGCCAGCTAATGGATGCTAATGTTGCTCAGACGGTGATTCTGGGGATTGTGCAAGCACTGGCACCTGAGCTGCTTCTGAAGCGTACGAGAAGGGGGGGGGAAGTTGTTTCAAATCTCCAAAAGGTTCTTTCGGAAGTTTTTGAACCGCTACCTGGGGTGGACGTGGAGAAGAGCCACCACGGCTGCCAGCAAACTACCAGAAGATTGGGAGCAGCAGGGGGATGAGATGGCATTCAGAGTGGCTGCGCTTTGTAAGACGGAGGGCATCCCACCAGAATTGGTCTGCAATTCAGATTAGACGGCTGTCCATCTCCGCCCCTCCATAGAGCAGATGTACGAGGTTAAGGGAGTGAAGGAAGTCAAGTGTTTGGGGAAGGACGACAAGAGGCAGATCACGACGGTCGTTAGGTCCACTGCAAGTGGGGAGCTTGTGCCATTACAGCTAGTGTTCCAGGGGAAGACGGAAGCAGTAGTTCCAAAGGATGAAGATGCTAAACGAGCGATCGCAGCGGGCTCGCATCTGACCATGTCGGAAAACCATTGGTCCAATTTTGTGACCATGAAGAGCTTTGTTGAGAAGGTGCTGGATCCGTGGCGTGTGAAAAAGTGCGAGGAGTTGGGCTTGGCTCCTGATTCGCAAAAGATGGTCTGGCTTATAGATTGCTGGAAGGTGCACATTTCGGCGGGCTTTAGGGAATGGATGCTCGACCTGTTTCCCCTCATCAAGACGATGTTCATCCCTGCAAATTGCACCAGCAAGCTTCAGGTGGCAGACGTTGTACTACAGCGACCTCTCAAGCATCGCTTCCGGCAGCAGTTTAACACTTGGCAGGCACAACAAGTGGCTCTCCAGGTCCTGGGCAAGGTGGAACCTAACGACATCAAGCTGGATTTGGGGGTGAAAGAGCTTCGGGGAAAGGTTGTGGGTTGGCTGATGACGGCGTGGGAGGAACTAGCGGTGGAAGAACAGATGATTAGGAGGGGTTGGGAGAAGTGCAGACTGGGGAAGATTCACGACTCGACATTCCAGAGCCATGCAATTTCGGAGTGCTTGACCAAGGGGCTGCTCGCAAACTTCGAGCCTTTGGAGGATTGTGAGGAAGAAGCGGCAATTCAAGCTGCCTGTGATGTGCAAATTGATGAGCTCCTGCTTGCAGCTTCGGTTGCTCAGGTTGTGAGCACTTGCTTGGAAGATCAGGAGACATTAGCAATTTTCGACCGGCTAGACATGGAAGATGCAGAACAGGCCAAAGAATTAGATAATCTAGATGAGTTCGATAACATTGAGGACATTGAGTTCGAGTGAGTTGCTAGTAATATCTACGTGGATACTTTGTCACTAGGTATTACTGTATCGTAGCTCAGGCTCAAGTCGATGTCGAAATTCTGGACTTTGTCTACCTGATTGTCTGTATGCAGTTACAAATGACATTTAAAGAAGATGCATGCAGATCATTAAGTCATTCAGGCCGAACTGCAATTGCGTTGATTTCATTTCGAGTTCTGATTTTACCAACACACATCATGTTTCTCTAGAATGTTCCACAAGGCTCAGACCGCATGCATTTGAAATCTCTTGCCTAGTAATGATATGAGAGCCTGTGCCGCGAAAGGGATCCCTGATCAGAACTGCACGTGGCTGCACCAAGTCAGAACTGTAGTGCATCGCGCCCAGCTTCACGATCGCGCGGGCCCGTGTACGGTAAAGTGCACTGGCGGTCGCGCGCGAGCCGTAGATGTCACAGTTTTCATTATAGGTACCTATTTTCCTGGGTTTCGCACTGAATGATCCACAATAATTTATTTATATTTTGCATATTCGCATCGCAGGACGGATTTGTATTATTTTTTCACAGTGGCCTGAAAATAATTAATTTAGTGTGAACAGGGTATGCCACTACGGTATTGCAGATGGGCAAGTTCGGGGTTTAGGGTGAATGAGTCACATTGTCTAGAGATTTTGATGTGTGTAAACATATTTTCCTCGCAGCCATTCAGGCTTCCTTAGACTTCTCCCCGCCTGTTTTTTTTCTTGGACCAGTAGCTAAAACCAATCCTCATAGATGGTGAAGTCAAGACGGACATAATCACAAGAGAAAGAGTGGTGGGGTTTTATTTGACAGGTACAACTCTAAGGATGGGCTCTACTTGTGAACAATTTTGCCACGGATCACCATCACGCACACCAGCTTCGCCACAACACTCCACCCAAATGGCTTTAGATCCTGAACTCTGAAGCAATGAGACAACAAATGATCGTTCCAAGTCGCATGACTCTGAAACCTGAGCTCAAGTGACAAAACAAGGAACATCACTTGTTTACAAGTAAGTCCTCAACAGTTTTTGTTATACCATGTTGATCAAAACCATGGAGTTGTGCACAATAATTTCAACCAATTCACAACGACATATATGCAATTCTGAAGCACACAATAGGTATAGTCTTACAGTATAGAAATTGCTTGCAGATGAACAAGTGGGGTGAAAATGGGTGCATTAAGCAAAGGTGAAAACAAGGTGCAAATATCCACCTATTTTCCAAAATGCACAGGACGGTTTCGGAGAAGCTTGTTGCAATACAATAAATGGAAATGACAACATCCAGATTTGTAAGAAACTTCAAATCACAAAGCAAGACATCTATCTACCTTGCATACTTGGATTCGAAACATGTATTCAATTCATTAGATGACTACCAACTCCTTGTCACCATGGATGCACTGGCTATCCTGAATATTGTAATTGCCATTGATAATCAGTAGTTTTTCGTTGAATTTGAGTACTTCAAAAGTTCAACATCCTCCTCCTATTTTGTTTGTTCATTCATTTTGTTTTTTCATGTTGAGATCTCCCAAGCAACAGCACCCCTTGCTATGCCCTTGGTATAATTCAAAAGCCCTTGATGAGGAGGGATGAACCAAGGTGGTTTTGTAATATTTAGAGCTACAATTACAACCAGGATTTATTGAATTTTAGATAAAAGTTTCATTCAAAAATCAACAAAATAGAATCTCAAATTTTATGGAAAATTGGAGTGTTCTTTTGCTATTCTTGGAAAGCCTTCAATGGGTAGGGTTGCATCGAGGTGATTTCATGATTTTTATACCTTATGTGTGGGTGAGATATTGAATTCTGAGTAACTTTTGTCAAAGAAAAGTTCAGCAAAAATAAAAAATAAGACTTTCAAGGGAAATTGGATGTCAAATTTAGGTTTAAGTAGGTTTATTGTTTCCCTTTTCAAAATTCATTCAATATTATGATGTGGCCATGTTTGTTTGAGAATAAGCATGCAATGTTCAATTGATAATTTTGTGGTTGTTGTGGTAACCCAATGGCAAGGGTTGCAATTTGTTTAATCTAGAGCAATTAGGAGTTTCAATTTTACATCTACTTTAAAGAATTTTAATTTTCCAACTTGCTCTCTTGAGAATTTTGGCAAGTTTAAACAAGTATTTCGTTTTTTCAACTTGAATTTTTGAGAATTATCCAACACTAATCACATTTTTTAAAATTTACATTTTTTTATGTTGTCGTATATTATGTTGATTTAAATAAATAAATAATTCATAAAAATGTTGGTTCTATTAGAAATATATGAAAACATATTGGAGTTTTTGATGTTCATGTGTGATGTAATAAAAGAGGAAAATTGGCGAAAGTAAAAGGGGGGAAAAAAACCAAGAAATGGAAATTTCGATGAAGGTGGTAAGTGGAAGCATTGATCAATTCTAAGGGAGCCAAAAAAACACATAATGGTGAAGAAAAAGTTCAAAAAGACAAAAAAAGAATACAAGCTAAAACTCCAAAACCTAAACACAAAGTTATCTTGAACTTGGGTTTTATATGAAAAACAATCATTGGCGATTGTGATTTTTATAATATGTTAGTTTTTTCAATTTAAAGTCCAAATTCAATTCTTGAACCTAATAGCTTTTTGGTTTTATCTTTATTTCAAATTTGTTTTAAATTTGTAATTTTGGTTTGATTTATAATATTTTAAATTTAACCCATCAATTTTCCCACTTATATATCAAATAACCTTTCAATATTAATTAATACAAACATGTGAATCTTTTAGACCTTTTGTACATTACACATAATTTGAAAAAACATATAAGAATTCATTAGATAATATTTTCAAAAAAATTATTATTATTATTATTAAGAATAATAACTAATCTTTTGAATATTGATCTTAATCATTTTTTTCCTACACTTCAACTACAACTAAAACTATGAAACCAAATGTAAAACTAATTTAGGACAAAATATTTAAATGAATGATACTAAGAATGATAATAATCTTATCTAAAATGATAACCTTATTTTTAAATAGAACAATGTCGATTCATTATTTCAATGTATATAATGTGAAAAAAAATGTAATTATTTCCAAACCACATGAAAACCAACTTTTTTTACAATTAATGCAAAGACATCACAAATGACATCATGAATTTGTAGATGTGTTGGATTCCCATCTACAATATGATTTTTTTTAAAAACCTTAAACCTGGGAAATCCTAAACTTGGACTTGCCCATCTACAACATGTTTATAAATGTTAGAGGAGGACATTATGAGCTGAATCTCCATACAAGCCTTTCCATCCTTAGAAAATGCATAACCTCCAATTAACCTTGAAAGGTGTCAACAACAAAACCTTCTACATTGAACTTGGCCCATTTGTTTGTAGCAAAAGAAAACCTTCTCCCCATGAGCAATCCAAAACCACATTGTTTTTTTCAATTTTATGTTTCAAATTAATTACCCAAGGTTTGAATGTCAATGAAAAAAAATTCACCAACCACAAAACAAATTATTACCACATGATCTTGTAAGTAAACCATTGCGACCTTCACCAAGTTTAACATTTTTTTAATGTCTTTTAGCAAAAAAACTAACATAATTTTAGGGGTACCCCAATTGTATAACTTCACTTGGGGTAGTTTTGGTAGTGTGTTGTAAAAGACATTTCCCATTTTTCAATCCGAATTTTATTTTAGTTCTTTCATAATCAAATCACCCCTTTAACTACTAGTGAATTGATTCAACTCCCACCTTGATTTAATTAAACACAATCCACAAAGGACCTTCCTTCAAATTTTGGTTCACCATGAACTCACTGATACAAAATGCACCTCTTTCATTGAACAAATCAACACAATCATTGTTGCCTCAAGTTTCACATAACTATGCTCCCTTTGCCCACTTGTTCATTGTTCCTCCATGCTTTAACACAAACTTAAAGAAACTTCCTTTTCATAGAAAAAACAATGCAACACAAAAATCCAATAAAAGATTAATGGTTAGAACCATAAAAAAGGAAACAAAAAGGAAGGCCAAAGAAAGGCCAAAAGACACACAACCTGCAGGAACCAATAAAAAGGGAAAGAATTAGTCCCTTTTGTGATAGGAAATGATCTCACCCATGGCCCTTCTAATGTCGCTTACATGTAAATCCTGAAATCTATTAGTAATAGGAGGTCTTAAACAAGCATCACCTACCAACATAATCTTCCTCTCTATAGCAAAAGTTAAAGCATGTTGAAGAACAATATTAACACATTGCTTGAAAAATTGAATGCAAAAAAACAAGGATAAATGGCCTTTCAATCATTTATTGTGAAAAAGACGAGCACACTCCCTAATGAAACGATCCATATCTTGCCAAGGTGCACCATGCACCTCCATGGCCATCAGAATAAAATGTAAAAAAAAATCACACCTTAAACCTCATTGAAAAAGACACATAACAATGTTTAAAAGCCAAAATCTAAAAAGTTAAAAACATATGTTTGCACATATGCATTGTCCCAAAACTAAGATAAAATGCTTCAATGTCTACAACCATTCTTTTAAAGCTCCATCTCTCCCATCTGTCTTCTTCTCTTTCATAACCCTTACTTGTTAAGGGCTCAATAAATAAATAAATAATTAAAAAAACCTTTCATAACGTCAATTATTACTTCCACCATAAGCAATGAATTTGACCTTATTTACAATGAAATGTGGAATGGATACAACAAGTGTACCATAATACTTTAATGGATTCAACATTGGGGTGTTGAATAATTTGTTTATTTATTAAAATGTATTTTGGTATTAATTATATTTAAAATACAAGCCAAGAATTGTGAAAATTTATATTATAAGCCATCTTGCATTTTAATGTAATGAAATAAAATTTCATCCATTTTGATACATAAATCCATGAATTAGATTTTTTGCTTTTTGTTTGCCATGAATACAAGACCAAAAAATGTAATGAATTGCACTAGGATGTGTAAAAGATTTGTGTTTTTATGATGGCCAAGAACTTGAAATAATTTTTTTTGATGAAATGTGTTTTCAAAACAATCTTTAGATTTTGACATTTACACAATGATATCCATCAAACATCTATGCCCACAATCTCCCATACTCCACATAAGCTCAAGACCATATTATCATACAAACAAAGCTTCTACTACAATCATGATAGCAAGAAAAGACAAACATGCTAGTGATCATGACTTATTATCCTTAGGATTCCAAAACTTTTGACACTATGTAACTTGAAATTTCAACACTTTGAGCAATAAATTTTCAAAAATTGATAATTCATTAGAGTTATCCATAAAGTCTTGTGATTAGACAACAAGAATGGTAAGTTTCAGCATAATAGGGTATCAACCGCATAACTGGGAATGAAAATTTTACAAAACGAAATAACTAGTTTTTCCAGCAATTTTGGTGATGAACTGAGTTTCATTACCTCTTTCCTTTTTCCTGAGCGCCTCCACTGCTGCTAGATATATTTTCACTACTATATTTACTCTCAAACCTTGTGCATTAAATGCTGAGTTTCAACTTTTCATACTGAGATTTAATAAAATGTCCTTAACTTTGTGAATACCACTGAAAGAGGGGATACGGGGTGAAAGCCGGCCCAAAGACAAGGTGAAGAGAGGGTGACTTTACAGATAACTCTATTATTTTAAAGAATTACTGCCAAATCTGCTAAGGTACTAAGGTATTATCATTTGGTCAAGAGCTCTTTGTGAAAGGCCCCATCTCATTGAACATTAGATGATGATTCGAATCTTGCACATGTTTGGATTTGGTCAAGCTCCTTGAAGATTTGCTCCTTCTTTTGTTTCTCTCTAATTCTATGTTCAATAATGAAACTTTGTGGGAACAACATGAAGGACATAATAGAACATTGGGAACATGTGGCAAAACATTTGGATAAGGTAAGGAACATGTTTGCTGGATGCATGTGCACTAGTGGAACAAGAAACATTTGGCAAAGCAAATGGAATAAAATTCATGGACACGTGAGAACTGTGGGAACAACATAAAGAACATTGGGCCAAAGTGTATCATTGGGATAAAATCAAGGATCACATTTGGAGGACACATGGGAACTGTGGGGAACAACATCATAAGGAACATTTGACACAACATATGAGATTAAGTTAAATGACCACATGGAGAACAAGTTGGGAACAAATTTGATTTAGAATAAATGGGAACATGTGTGGTGGAACAAATCCACAAAACCCAAAAACATTCAAGTTCACTTATTCAAGTCTGGTATCTGCCATGAAACAGTAAACACTTTCTTCACTATTTCTGTTTGCACTAGGGTCAGCTTTCACATTGACAAGATGAATAATTATTTTTCAAAAAAAAATTTAAATCATTTAATTCTTTAGCATTTACTTGTATTATTATTGTTATTTTCATGATCTATTATGATATTGTTATATGAGGAGTGAAATTATTCAGATTGTAGCCTAAAATGATTATGGATGGTTTTCCATGCCTCACCATTTCATAAAAAATTGTTTCACAATTTTAAGGATTATTTAATGACCTGGTTTCTAACCAAGTTTAAAAACAACTTATACCCAAGTTTCTAACCAACTTAAAACCAAGTTGTTTCCAAAGTTTGATTATAATAATAAATTTAGAGATACTGAAAACTTTGCAGAAAATTCCAAAAATGTTAGCAAATTTGACCAATTTACTCCAGAGAAAAAACATTTCTCCAAAGTTTTCTCAAATTTTCTGTCCCAAAAAAGATCACTCCATATAATCCACTGTAGATAACAAAAGGCTAAAACAAAACTAATTTTACAGACAACACATTTTCACAACAATAGTTTCCAGGAACAACATTTTTGTTCTGCAAATTATGTTGCAGCATTCTAGAATTCTTGACACCAATGCTTCTTCCACTACATAAACAAGCAATCAAAATGAAACCCACAAGGAGGAGGTACATGAAGGAGACACCAACCAAACAAGAAGATGAGTGAGAATTATTACAATGAAGGATGAAGGTTTAGTGCTATTCCTCTGAATAAATTACCCCATTTACACATAGAGAGCTCCAGGGACAAGCATGGAATCCTGAGCCAAAGGCCGCACTTTAAAGTGGGGATTACAATAGCCAATTGTTCTAGTATCGAATTGGTACTCTCCAAAAAAGAGGGCGACAGAGTAGGGTAAAAAGGGAATTGAGGGGTCAATATGCCTGACCCAAAATGGGAGGGGGAGTGTATGCTGGGTAGCAGCCTTTCTGATGTTTTCAACTGGCACTAGTTTTGCCTTTTCTTTCTTCTTCTTCTTCTTCTTCTTCTGTATACGCTTAGATCCTATTCTCCAGTATGGTTTGGTACTAAATACTTCTATGTGATGATGAGGGACTATTGACAAAGATTTTTACCCACAATGGGTGTTGTTCCCCACCTGCTATGCTGTGCTCAGCAAGTGATATGAGAAAATGTCATGCTTTTTGACACTGTAAAATATTAGTTTCGCATTCTGCTGCTGCTTGCTGCTGCTTGGGCTCCACACCAAAGTTGCTGTTTTTTTCCCCCTTCTTCTTGGCACAGCTATGGGTGGGAGTGTGATTCTGTCAAATCTGTTGCTCTAACTTTTTTGTCTTTTTCAGCTACATGAGAGTTTTGGTGCACAAATATGGAGAAAAAGATCCATGTGGTCAGGAGTGGTTTTTTTTTTTTCTTACCCCTACCAAATTTGTCGTGGGCTTGCCCAGGAGGACCATTGTAATGCATCCCTTGTTTCTGTCACTGGAGTCTGCTGTTGCTGCTTGCTGCTTACTATAGCTGCCTGCACACATGCTGGGCACTCCTCATTTCCCACCTGCATCACCTACATTCTTCACTTTCTTACTTTCCCAACACATCCTCCAACACTCAGATTATATCAGAACACGTTGCCTGACACTAAGATTGCTGGAATGGATACATATGTGAAAAGAAGTACAAAAGGAACGAGGCCTCCACTACCTTCAAGATGCACTGGACACAAAAAATGTGGCTGCATTCCAGTTGTATTGTATTCCCTGCATATTCTGGCACCATGACCACCATTTTCTGCTGTCAATTTTCTCCATCCACTGCATTGCATATATCAAAACTTTGGTGACGAAGTAGTAGCTATTGCAGAGCGTTTTGAGAAACACATACCCATGTGGCAGACACAGCAGGTCAGAGCAGGATCTGGAGTTTTGGTTGTGGTAGCTCCAACCTGTGCACTCTGCAAGCTCAGACTATTCATCTTCTCTGACAGCAGAGTTGACAGCTTCTGCTTCCTTGTGCTAAGTGGACTTGTGAATGGGTTTTCAGGCAAATTGTGTGTGTTCCCACTGGATGTACCAAGCACCCAAAACCCACACCAACACAAACCATCTTTGTGTTATAAACATAGGTCAGTTGAGGCAAGAGTCACTTTTCACATCACATAACTCTACAAAGTAAAACAGTTTCTTGGTCTGAGAAATAAGACACTAAACCTTTGCAACAAACCCACCCTTCAGAGAGAGGGGACACATAAAAATTACCCGTCATCACCTCTCTAGTCATAACAGGCAAACAAGAACAAAACCTTGATTGATTGCCACTGAAGCCTTCCGAAGTAGCTGCATCATTCTCATCGACTGGTTCATTGCTGTCAAGGACATCAAGTAAATACTCAAAGGACTTGCTTGAGTGGAATTGTGATAGTCCTGAACCATCACCAACCAGCCAGCCAAAACCAACAAACAAAAACCCGAACATCATCAGAAAACTTCATCATTTCTATAGAACTGATGACATGTTTAGCACCCCCAAGTATGCAACACCCCTCCTGCCCCCGCAGGCATATTATACTAGATCCTGACAACTAACATATCCGACTGTGACCCCTGCAATTGGGTACCTTCTCCAGGCAAAGAAAGGTCATTAGAAGAAAACCCAGCGGTCACCAAAGACCGATTTTGAGCAGCAATCACAGCCATTGAAGCTTCAACTTCCGCATGATGACGCTTTGCATCAGCCATTTGCAATTCTGCCAAACACCTACGCTCCAGCTCCAGGGCTTGCTCTTCCTCCATCCGTCTGGTAAAGGCCTCATCTTCTTCATATAATTTTGGCCCTGCATTCACCAGAACCATCATCTTCTTCTGCTTGCTCTAGCCTCTTGGGTTCATAGAAGAGTTGACAAAACATCCACCCCATGGGCCTATAGAAATTAAACCGTTCCATCTTCAACACCAGCGAAGTCTTCGTAAATCTCACACACCATAGATATAAATGCTCAAAAAAACCCACAGCAACAGGGGCAAGGAGCTACCAGTTCCATGTCTGCCACTTACCAGAGTGGTAGTCATACTCTTTGCCATCAATACTATGGCCCTGTACATATCGAGTATAGTCTCCCCTGTCAGTATATTTTCTGCAATCAAATCATCAACCAGATGATGGTTATATGCCAAATCTAAGTGAAAGGATCATCCTGAAGTAGAGAATCATCAGTTCAGAAGCATAGAGGATGATGGCTCTCAAGTAATAAAATCTGTCTGTGAAATGTCTGAGAACTATATACCAGTTGAGAGAATATTTTCTTTCACCTGTCACCATGCTTGCCTTTCTCTCGGTAAGGCTTCACAAGAACTCGAGCCCCACAGATGTAGTGAGGATTTCCTTCTGTCAAAATTGCTATCACAGTCTCTGAGTATACAAAGGTCACAAAACCAAACATTCGCTTCTGTTGATACGGGATCCGGACATCTTGCACTGGCCCATAGGCTCTGTAACAACAACAAGAAAAACAACCACAACACACTTGGGTCAGGGGTCAAATTCCAGTGTTCTGTGGTGGCAGAGATAGCAACCTTTGAAAAATGGTGTCAAAAAGCACCAATGGAGGGAATGAGAGAACAATAGACAGAAGCATTGTTGTGGGCACGGCACCTGAAATGCGATGTCACGTCTTCCTCTGTGAAGGTGGATTCAGCTGGGAAAGTGAGATAAATCTGCCGTGAAGATGGATTCACCCCGCTCAAATGATCTCCACGATGGTCTGTTCGATATGCAGTGAAGCGATGTGCATCCTCCGCCAGCACAACTGCATGCTGACCATGAGGCCTGTTCAAACACCCAGCAGTGTGCTTGTGTCTGAGTAAACCACTGCCCACACCCCCACTGTAAGAAAGGCTACCCTGTTCTGCTCTGCTCTGCTGCTTGCTGCTGCTGATGCAGTCTTCAGCAGCTCATCCCACTCTTCCCCCCCAGATGCTCGCTCTTGAATCTTCAAAACTACACAATATCCCGACACCCCACTGTCCCCATCTTCCCAAAACTGCCCACTCACAGAACTCGTGTGTGGACAGATGGATGGACATTCTGAATGGCTGATTCTGAACAACAAATGAGAACACATACCTGTCGATGAGGGTAACAGTGTTTTTCAATCGAGCAAGAAGCTTGGTCAGACTGTATCCTGCTTTGCCATGGCGCTGGCTCTCAGTCAAGTAGCCTTCAGCTTGAAGAGTCTTGCCGAAACGTTCGTAATACAGTTGAGGAAGTGAAGCAATTGAGACAGGCGCACGTCTTCCCCTCAGTAGCTCCTGCAACTCCATCTCCAATCTTTCTAAAGAACCTGGAGCTAATCCTTCATCCACCATACGCAACTCACGGTGTCCATTGCTTGAAGCTGGAGAGCCTGAGCTTTCTCTCATCGTTGGCCCATGCAGGAACCTGCAGTTGCTGCCATGTTTACAGTATCCTCTTGCAAAATACAGGCATGGCTTCCAAGCCAGTGCAAGCCCAACATCAGATGGTGACGAGCTCTGCTCCACAATAGGAGATGCTCGGCTACTGCTTGATCTTGAATGGAGAAGGTCCTTGCTGCTACTGCTGCTATTGAGAAAGGCATATGTATCTGAGTAGTAATGGTCAGATGGGTGCAGGAAAGAAGCTTGCTGCTGCTGCTGACCCATTGCATCAGACAAAAGAGAGAGATGGTCATGCACTAGGGGCAACTGCTCTTGCAGGAAAGAGAGCTGCTGCTCATGATGCCCATGTTGTTGCTGTTGTTGAAGTGCCACCTGAAGATTCAGCTGCTCGTGCAAGCTGGGAGACAAGCCATTTGCTCCAGCACCAGCATAGCTGCTGCCATGATAAGAGTCATGGTCTGGGATGTACAGAGGAGCTGGTCGTGGCACGCGCCCTTCCAATCCCAGCTCCATCTTTGCCTTGTTCACCATAGCTTGCAACAGAGCATCAGAACCCATGGACAGACGTAGCATCTCCTGCTCACCATGCTCCTGCAACAACAGATGCAACATGATCTTGCTCCCATTCTCAGGCTCAAGGGTCTGCACCCTCCCATACACATTGCGCGTGGCTTCATAAGGATCCATGGCTGTGATGATGGGTAGTCGTCTTCTTCCAGATCTGCAAGTCCATCTCCGTTCACATTGTCAATGTCTGAGCATCATCATGGTGATGATGTCCCGACCCATCTTCTCATCACTCCGACACAAAGATGGCGGCGATGGCAACAGAAGAGGGAAGAGAGAGAGAGAGAGAGAGAGAGAGAGAGAAGCACCACGTACCTCGGAAGCGGTTGCTGTTGATCCTGCGCTCTTGGGAGATCGGAGTTTGAAGAGTGCGTCAGTCAGTCAGAGAGAGAGAGGCAGCAGTAGTACAATCCTCCTGCTGCAAAAGCTTGTCATTTCTCTTGCCGAAGCGAGAACGGCGGCGGCGGCGGCGATGGCGGCGGCTGCGGTGGGGGTTTGCCGTGAATCCATGGAGGTACCTAGACTCCTTCAGCAGCGTCGCTTGCGAAGCTCGCACGCGCAAGGACCATCAAATGGGTCGCAAACCTGTTGCTGCTTCATCACTGCCGCGCGTATGGGTTTTGGGATGTTGCAAACTCACGACGACACTCTTTTTGTTCCTGGAGCTTGGAGGAGTGGAAGAAGAAGCACCTGCCGTTCCTCTTGATTACACCTCTGTAACAATGCGCGCAACTAGGGAACCTGTGCAACAACAACAACCAAAAACAACCCACGAGATCGCAAGGGATGAGCTCCTGGGTGGTGACAAGAAGCAGGAGGCAGGCAAGCAGCTGGCTCTCAAGCAGTGGTATCGACAGATCTGTAGGAGATCTTCAGGGGAGAGAAGCTCATCATGGGATATTTGTTTACAGGAGGACAGACCCAATGCAGCCGGCACTGCAGACAATCCGAAGCTCTGCAGAAAACAAAGCGTGAACAGCAACGAGGAGCTCTGCAAGGTGGGTGTCTCTTACAGCATTCACGACAGCAGTCTAATAGCACGACAACAACAACATGAAGCAAAGCTTGGGACCACTACTGTCTTTTCTTCTTCTTCTGCAACCAGACAAATCTTCTCCACCTCTTGCTGCTTGCAGTGGGACGAAGTATTCTCAATCTATCCTCACAGTTGCTTCTTCTGTTGTGTCGAACACCTTCCGTTTCCATCTGGACAACCCCAGCTCGTTGTCATGATGCTTGCTTCCCCTTGGCATCTCTTCTTCTTCTTCAGGGGGGTTAAGCCCCCACTTCTCCTTCTCCTCTTCACCCACGAACCCTGGTTTCTCAAAAAGCTCAAAGCTTCTTAAAACACCACAACGCGAAAAAAAACACTCCTGTTCTCGCTACTGGCAGCAAGCACCGCCGCATTCTAGCAAAGGAGGTGAGGATCAAAAAGAGGGGTTGAGCTCGCGAGCTCCGCTTCGGGCTTTTCTCTCTTTTATCTATCTATCTCTCGCTAGCGTCCACTCTCTTCCTCCTCCAGATGATGATCCTTCTGCAAAACACAAGCAGCTGATTTTTTCAAAAACCAGACGCAAAATTCCCACCATCAAAACTTGCTCACAATGCGCAGATCTCTTTCTCCCCCACAAAACTCCTACCCAGCAGCTGACGAGAAAATCAAAACACAAGTCCAAACTGTAACACAACCCCAAACTCTGGCCCAATCCAACACATCGCCACAGCTGAGGACAAAGAGACGGAGGAGCTTCTTAGCAGCTCCAGCGATGGAGCTCCTGCTGCTGCTGCTTCTGCTCCTGCATCTTCTTCCACACAGAGCTGAAACATCGGACGACAGAGTTTTTTCTTCCGATGCAAAAGGGGATAAGGTACTTACGGTAGCGGCAGTAGACGATGACGGCTCACAGCGCCCCCCGGTTCACCGGATCTGCGAAGCACCCGCTGCCCCTTTGTCCCGCGTGGTTATTTGTTTGTTTGTTTGTGTGTTTCTGCTGTTTGATTGTTTGTTTTACTACACTAGGCAGGCAAACCGGCCGGCTCGGGCGGGAGGAAACCCGAATCAAAATGGCAGAGCGGAGAAAGAAGCGGCAGCAGCTAATAGACGATCACGCTACTGCTGCGGTGCAACATGCTAGCGATGGCGATCCGATTGCGACCCCGATCGAGTGAGAGAGGGAGAGAGAGGGAGTGTGCGAGCGAGCGACCGAGCGCGACAGCCGCAAAGCGAGGCCCACCGCGATGCTCGCGGCCGTGTATGACGGACGGGTGAGAGACGCCGCGCTGCCCCTCCCCCCCGCCCCACCGGGCTCTTGGAACCTGACTGCCCGGCCCAATCTGCCCGTCATATGGCCGAACGCTGCCCACTATCTGCCCGGGTTTTGATGAAACTAGAATTAACTATGAACCAGGGATTTTTTTTAATTATAAAAAATCACTTTACTTTATTCTTTTATTTGTATTTAAATTATCTTTAATTCCAATTTTTTTATTTCGAAAATTTGGTGAGGTTTTGAGAAAGAAATATTTCCCAATTTTTTTTGAAAAAAAAAAACTAATTTTTTTGAAAAAAAAAACTAATATTTTTGGAATATAATCCTGGTATGTATCAACAATGAACCCTTCTTTTTTTTTAATTATAAAATTTAGATTGACGAGTTTTCAAAACCATCCATGGTTTTTAAAATAATGACTCAAATTCCTTTTGGAAAATGTATTCTCAAATTTCATGATGACATGTCATTCATCTTATGAACAGGTTTTTTTTTTCCCCCCAATTTTGTGATATAAAACATTTGACCACTTTTTCTCCAAAAAAATAGTAAAATCAATAAAATTTACACTAGAAAAACCAAAAAATAAAATTCAAAAATTTCCAATTGTTTTTCTACTGGGAAAAAAATCAGAATTTGTCCCCAAAAAAACAAAACACACACACACACACACACATTGTTGGTTAGATCTAAATAGTAATTTTGCAATATTAATTATAATAAGTTATTGAAACCGATTTCAAAGTAGTTTTGGGATTCTTTTGTTTTATTTTAATAAATCATCTCCATAACAAATAACATCAATAACCTAATAATTGATATTATTATATTGCAAATGTGGTTCTTTATGTTTCTAACTTGTTAATGTATAGTTTTAGATTATTACTATAAAAAGTGTTAAACTACTCCCAAAGATTGGCTTTTATTGTGAATTACAAATCAAAATAACTGAATTTTCAAGAGACAACCAACCACACCAAGTAATTTGCTTCCAATGTAGCATATTAGTTATTTGATTATTTTTTAAATTATGAAATAAATTTGGAATAATATATATATATTTTTAAATAGTAAGAACACTCAAATGCTATTATTTAATATACTTTTTTTTTCTTTAATGAACATAATAAGAAAAATCATTTAAAAGATTACTATTAGGTCTAATAAGATGATGTCTCAAAGAAAAATAAAATTGCACACCACAAAAAAATTCTTTAGCTTTTTCCAAAGAAAAACATTTCAACCCCCACAAACCAAGCGAGGGTCAGTGAAGTCAGGGCAAGAAAAAAAAAACAACAAAAATCCTGCCCGTAAAAAAATCTCAGAAGAGACAGTAATAAGTAATTACCATAGCTAGCTATTATGGTTATTAGTTATTACCTTGTATTTACCCCTATGCCCTAGTCTAGAGTATAACAGAATTAGGCTTACTGGTAGAAATTATCTTTTACTAGTTGCTAGTGGGGGAAAAAAGGGTGACAGGGCTATAATTACTTTTTTTGTTTTACTATGACTCGCTAATTTCAGTGGTTGTGGGTTCGATTCCTGACCTAATTTATTATTGTTGTTATTATAATAATAATTATTATTATAATAAAAACTTCCCTTCAATTTCTGTGGGAAAGAAAAAGTGAGGAACCCAAAATAGGGAAACCCCATTGTGTGTAATTAAATTAAATTAAATTAATTCATTCATTTTCCCTTTATTTTCTTGGTATAGGGAAAATACGTAAGTTACTTGTGACATGGCTAACTCGGTTATGTTACATTCAATTATTTGTGCTATTTTATGTGATGGTTTGGAATAATATATTTTATTTGACGGTTAATATATATTTTTGGAAATTTTAATACATTTTCTTAAATGCAAAAGTAAGAAAGAGAGAGTGTGTGTGTGTGTGTATGAAATTGTATATAATTATTCTTCTTCTTCTTCATGTTAACTCGATGTTAACTTGATGTTGGTTATTTCACTATTGTGTGGCAAAATGTCCATGGTCCCCTAGAGACCATGTGAACCCATTTTGCATAACCAAGAAGGGCAAAAAAATTATTTTTATTTTTATTTTTTATTTTTTAAAACCCTGCAAAATGGGTTGATGAGATTATATTTCTTTTGGGATATTTTTTAATGTTAAAAACACTAAAGAAATAACACAAATTATTTGGTGAAATCATATTTGGTTATCATATTTGGTTCTGTAGTGAAGAATGTTGTGAGAGGCACTTTGACGCACTAGGGCACAAAAGCTTGAGAGCGGGGTGTTATTATTTGAAGGAATGTTAACTTGGGGAGAGAGGGGGGGGTGGCCGGGTGGTACATTGGGGCTTCTCGTTTACATTTATTAATATTGAAAACCTTTGAGTCGAATAACACACAACTTACAACATTGGGGGAAAAAAAAAATGAATCCCACTTTATCAAACAAACCAATGCCCATCTTGAAAACCCTAGTTCATCTTCCTTTTACCGGCTTCGGAGTCCGGAACCCAAATGAACTTTACCACAAGAAGCGGGGAAAAAAAAAGAGTTTTTTTTTATGGTGGCCCGTGACCTCCCCAACTCATCGGAGGGGTGCATCAACAACTCGTCTGGCTACAAATACTTGGTGTTTGCGGGATCTCCGCTCCACAATATATATATTTTAAAAGTAAGTAGACTATAAAATTTCCTATAGCATAGAAAATAGGCCTTTTTGTGTTTCTAGGTTTTTCCCAAAATGCATTGAAGTCCAAAGAAAGGGGGGGGGGGGCAAGGCAAAATGGGGTTACCATTCCTGAAACAATATTGGAAGTAAACTCTACAACATACATACCAAGGGTCCACCCACGGTGGGATCATTGGCGGAAATCCTTCGTTTGTGATGGTCGAACTGAGTCACATCTCATCTTCTTTCCTCCATCACTTGTACTCACATCCGTTCTTAAATGAGTAGCCAAGTGGATGGTCGTAGACATATCGATGTCCATTTTCCGTCGGTAGAACATTGGAATTGTCAAACCCCAAAAAAAATGGCCAAGGTGGGGGGTGGGGGCGGCAGGTCGAAAGCTTACGATCCTAGTGTTATAGCCAGTTTCCAATGGAATAGTAAGTTAAATTGTCCGCAATGAAAGGTTTCATGAATGAAAAATGTTGTGAAAAAACCACAGCATATTAGTTATTTTGTCAAGTTTTAACCCCCTAAAATTTATTGAATTTTTTTTTGGGGGCAAAGAACGATTAATTGTAAACCTAAGTCCTAAAATTTTGACCATAGGACTTAGGTTTTTTTTTTTTATAAATTTTTAAATTTAGTAAAATTTTGACCTAAGCTCTTTTTTTTTTTCCAACTTATATGTGATTTTCTTCCAAAAATTCTGAATTTGCACCCAAATTTTTTTGATTTAACTAAACTTTGGGACGACTATTTGGGTGTGTTTCTTAATTGATCTAAACTATAAGACTCGAGTTATGGTCTTATGGTTAGGAAAACTACGGTGAGTTATGGATCATTTCAAAGCAATTATATGTAATCCACAACGAAACCGTATTTTTCATCCATGACCCAAGATGAGATTTAATTTTAAAGCTAAATTAGTCAGTTTAATGGTTATCGGACATAGTGTTATTATCCCCAAACATTACGCAATTTTATAATAATTTATGCAAGTATACTAAGTTTTAAAAAATTCTAACGGACCAATGGAAAGAGTGTGGTGTCTCAAGTCAACCATCTTCGTGGAGGGATCTCCCCCTCCATAGCCATGAGTTGAGATCAAAACCCTCGGCCACATACCGTATCCGTGAACATATGGCCATTTGTGACCCAGCAGCACCCATGAACGCACCACCCTCCGTTTCCAATTTTGAGGCCATCCGGTTGGATTCTAGTTTAGGGTGACCCCAAAGTTTTGAGTTTTTTTTTTTGATGGGCCAATCAAAATGGCTCATTCCCAAGCTTTTGAGTTCACCCCCAACCAATTAATAGAAGTTCAATGTACACCCATACTAAAAAGCTAAGGCCCGCCTTATTTGGCAAGGGTCAAAAAGGGTGACAAACAGTTTTGGAAATAAAAATTTCAAGTAGCCAATGAACATGCACTTAGGTGGGCTTAAAATTTTATTTTATTTTTAGGTTTGGGGAGGAAGAGGGGAGGGAGTTTTTTTTTTGGCTCCCAATGTGTTCCCATCAAGGTACCATGGGGTTCCCATAGAAAATAGACAAAGGGTTCCCAATGTTTTCCCCCAAGATGTTCCAAATAGCACCACACTTTTAACCCATACTCTTTGCCCAAAGTTGTTCTTAGGTGGGCCAAAGGGGAGGCACTCCATATCTCAATAGAAAGTTTTATTTTGAGGAGCCTAAAAGAAATTCAGATTTTTTTTTTTTTTTTTTTTTTGGTTTTTTTTACCAACCAAATTTCTTTTTTTCACCCACAAAAAAAAAAAAAAAAAAATTTTATTAAAA
>Ga0116227_10008082_pt1 | contig 20074 bp, 11 predicted proteins | sample S1TSphgellanicum_FD_89693 | JGI IMG/M metagenome (GOLD analysis project Ga0116227, IMG submission 89693) | Host-associated microbial communities from peat moss isolated from Minnesota, USA - S1T2_Fb - Sphagnum magellanicum MG | ecosystem: Host-associated > Plants > Peat moss > Unclassified...
AACATATTTTTCCAAATTTGTTTAGCCATGCAAAAAATTTTTTAAACCAAAAGACTCTAGGATTGTTTGAAAAGTTTTTATTGTTTTTAAATTTTTTTTTTTTTTTTTGGGGTTAAAACTTATTGGAAATGGTTTTTTTGGGAAAAGAGACAATTCCCATCAAAAACATTTCTATTTGTTGTGATTAATAAAAGAGAAATAAATTAAAAATATTATATGAAAAAATAATTTCTAATTTTGAGATTAGTAAAATTAGACTCTTTCAAATATCTAAATCAAAATGAAAAAATAAAAATAAAATAATGGGTAGATTTGGTATAAATTTTTGGTATCTTCTTCCCTGGAGCACTTGAGGTCTCAAGAATTGCGGGCGGGATCCCAAAATTCGGGATCCCCATTAAGATGTGAATTTCCGGACCTCGTCTGGTGGTGGGAAGGTTCCCTCCCCCCAACCTGATCATTCGAGGTCTCAAGAACTGTGAGCGGGAGTCCAAAATTCGGGATCTCCATTAAGATGTGAATTTCGGGACCTCATCCAGCCGTAAGGTTCCTTCTTCCCCCGGCGGAGGCGTGAGGACGACGACGAGGTTCGAAAGGGCGGGAGTTGCTTGAAATTTTGCGCGGGACGGAAATTCTTATGTATTTGTAGCTGCAGAATTTGTTACATGTTGTTGCTGCGAAATCAGAGGACGTTGCGTTGTTAAAGGATGGCTCTTCAGGGAAAGAAGGAAAGGAACGGCGGTGGGAACGATGGAGTTTTGGAAAATCCTAAGCGTCGTAAAGTTGGGGCAATAGCAGGCAAGCAGAAGCCAAGCAAGCAAAGCCAATGTCATTGCTGTTGCTTGTTTCATCTTCATTGTCATGTTGTTTTTCTTCGTCTTCTTAAAATATTTCCTTCTGACTTCCTAGTCAGTTCTTTGTTGATGTTGTTAAAATTCCATGTGAATCCCTCTCCTCTGCATGTATATCGCTGCCCTATTTGCCCGACCTGGTTTTGTTCTAGGGTTTGGTGATTCGTGGCTTGCAGAATCTGTACGCAAGTCTGAATTCATGCGTTGTTCTCGTATTTTAAGCAAGCCATTGTCATTGCTGTTGCTGGTGTCATCATCTTCATTGTGATGTTGTTTTTCTTCTTCTTAAAAGATTTCGTTATGACTTCCTAGTTAGTTCTTTGTTAATGTTGTTAAAAATCCATGTGCATCTCTCCTCTCTGCACATATATCTCTGCCCTACTTTCCTGACCTTGTTTTCCTCTAGGGTTTGATGATTCATGGGCTTGGAGAATCTGTAAGCAAGTCTGTATTAATGTGTTGCTTGTGTGGTGTAAGGAAGCTTTTTCATGCTATAGGAGGCATTTTGAATGCTTCATGGATTGGTTGTGCAGCAATTTGTAACAGCCGACATTAACAAGAGGGTTATTGGATGGGATGCAGATGCTGTCCCTTTCTGCCATGCTGATGAGTGCATCAACTTACGCCTTGGTGAGCATCATCGATATTTTTGCTGTTTTTGTAAAATTCTCTCTTTGCTGTTGCCATTGCACATGCTTAAATGTGTTGGTATATAACCTCCTTTGCACAATGTATTTTTGAGCAATTCTGATGGCAATATTGCTTATACATGATGCAATGGTTGTTGTGAAATTCTCCACAGTAAGCACTGCTGGTGATCTGCAAGACAGTGAGAAGGCAAAGCCATTTCCTCCAGAGTATTCGGAGCGTTACTTTGGAGAAGATGGGAAAATTTATGGCTACAAGGGTCTCAAAGTGAGTGAATGCACACCTGCTGACTACTCCCAGTGCAGCTCATAAGCTGATTTGTTTGAAGAGAGTGATAAGCTATTAATCTGCTTGGTTGTGGCTGCTTGCTGGAGAACTTGCAGATCGACTTGTTCCTGCATGCGGTTACATTCCATGCACATGTGGATATCCAATATTTATCCAAGACACGTGTAAGTATCACCCTCTTTGTCCATTCATAGGCCACATTGGTTTATGCAAAACATACAGTTCTTTTCATGTGAATAGATTCAAGAGCACAGAGTCTATAGTTTTCTGATGTTCACAGCAGTCATCCACTGGTGACATCCATTTCTTGTTCAGTGGGTTCCATTTTGTAGTAGTCATGGGGATACAGTGAGTTCTATTTTGCACTTTGTCCTGGCTGTCCACTTGGTGAGCACCTTTAAAAAAATAAGGGGTTCATATTGCTCACCACACTGTCAGTTGCATTCCATAATGTTGTTAGGTTTGCAAACATGGAATACATGGTCAATTTACCCATTTCAGTGCTGGTGTTATTGTAGTTTGACTGGATGTTGATGTGGTGCACTTCAGGTTGGGGCTGGTGGTCAGTCTACAAATTTGGACTCCAAAGTAAAGGTGACCTTGTTTTGCTCTTACACTGGGAGTAAGCCCTCCAACATGTGTAAACCTTCCCAGTTGCTTGGTATCACAGAATTTTGGAATTTTAAACACATCTTGCCATAGCTGTTAAGGTTTTTTGGTTGGGAGGTCCTGTTACTGTGTTCTTGGACCTTATGGAGCCCACTCTGTTTTGTTCATACCAGAAGGTTGTATAACATGGTAGTCAGTTTTCTCCTTTGTCTTTTTCCAATTCAAAGTAATATGGAGTGGAACAAGTAGATTCCACTTCCCCATACTTTTGAGGAGGTTAAGGAGATTAGACAGCCTTTTGTTGGTGCAGAGATTATGTTATGTGGGGTTGTGGTGAAGTTTCAACCTTTGCTGCAATGTTCAAAGATCCTCTCAATCCCAGAGCTGGGCACAAGTAGCCAAAATATGAAATGCACCAGCTTACAGTGTTGTTTTGTGGTTCAGGAAATTTTTGGCAGTGGACTGGTAGAGGACCAGGATGTCTTTGTTGAAAACTTGTCCAGATACACTGACTCCTTTTTGTATGTACACCAATCTCTAGCTCTTCATGTATTGAAATGATCGCTCTGCTCACTGTTTTGTCTGGCTGCTTTTCTGTGATCCAACAGAGACTCTTGATTTGTTGTGTTCATCTTCTGATCAAAACATGTTGAACCGAGTACCCCTGTCTATTGTCTGCCCTTATGGTTGGAACAGTGATATCTTCCTGTCTTGGGGCTATCTGCCAATGATGGTATGTATTAACCAAGTTAATGCTGTTAATGGCAGGCAACTGATCCATGAGCATGGTGAGGTCATGGCATCTTGGAGAGCTGGGGCAGCTGAGAAGGCAAATGCTGCTGAGGCTAACCCATCACCTGAGCCTTCTGGAACTCTGAGACAGGTCTTTCCACATACTGTATTTCCTGATCAGAAAGAAAGGCCATGCATATTACTTTCTATATTTAGTTCCCTGGAGTGTGTTGTTTTTTCTTCTTGTGTCATCACTGACTTGAGCAGGATTTGGGGAATTTCAGATTGTTCGACTAGAGTTCAGTGACAGCCGAGTGAGAGAGTGGTATGCACGCATGATACCTCTTGTGCTACTGTTTATTGAAGGTTTGTCCATTATTAGGACCTTTCCATCTCTACTGGTGTTTGTGACTCAAAGATGTTTGTTCCTTTTAAAATGAAGCAGCTGCATGTTGAGTTTGGAGTTAGTATGTTGGACATGTAGCTATGCATGCTTGTGTGCATGTGTGGAGTTGGGGACCCTGTAGACAGTCAAGAGTTCCATTAGGTGTTTGGCATGTGACTGTGCTGCAGAATGCACTCTGACAGTTCCCTAGCACCTTGAAGAATGAAATCATCAAATACAATTGTGAATTTAAATTTCTTATATGTACAGTCTAATCTCAACCTGATTTTTTTCTATTGCACATGTTGGAGTGACACTGGTTTATTACATGGTTGGATAAACAGGTGGGCAACCTATTGAAAGTGATGACCCTTTGTGGGAAATTTTTGTCGCTCTGGAAGGAGAAGGTCCAGAAACAGTGGTGACAGGATTTTGCACAGTGTACCGTTTCTATCACTATCCAGACAGCACAAGGTTGAGGATCAGTCAGGTGTGTCAATTGACCCAGTTGTGTGTAGAAACTAGGAACCTGCCTGGTGGTCTCTCATTAACCCCAGTAAGTTGGGCTCCATTTGGTTATGGATTCCTCATACCAGCCAGTTTTGAGGACACCCTTGAGCACTGCAGTATTTGCATAAAGTTCAGCTCAGGAACTACTAGCAGCCTTCCCCACAGTATTCATTGCTATCATGCAATGCTGCTTTTTTTGTAATATATAAGCTATGTCTTCACATGGGTTTGTTGCATTTCCAGCTAGGTTCATTATGCTAGATGGTCACCACCCTCCAACAATGTCTAGCGTGAGCATAAATGGAAGGACACACGAGATTACAAAGCATAGGATGCTGTACAAGTTGGATAATGCTGAGGTCCATTGGGACTTAATATAATTGATCTCTTGCTGATTATAATGTCAGTACTCTCATTTTGTACTGTGTTGTGGACAGATTTTGGTCCTTCCCCCCTACCAGGGACAAGGTTACGGATTTCGGTTGGTGGAGACGATAAACAAGAGAGCTGTGGAACATAACTGCTATGATGTGACAATGGAGGACCCCTCTGAGAGATTGCAAGAGCTGCGAGACTGCATGGATGTTCAGCGCCTACTTAATTTCACACCTTGTGTTTCTGCCATTGACTCTGCTGTTTCAAGGATGCGCACAGTGACAGACCACCGGGGGGTGTGTGAAGATATTGCATCCAAACAGCTCTCCAACAGTACAACTGTTAGTACTTCTTTGAATGGCAAGAGCAGTTGGTTGAAATCCAATGTTACTCACAAAAATGAGAAGAACATTTTGTCACCTCCAGCAAACCTAGTAGAGGATGTGAGAAAAAGTCTCAAGATCAGTAAGATGCAGCTGAAAAGATGCTGGGAGACTCTGCTGTTTCTGCAGCTACAGCATTCTGAGGAGGCTGTTCTGGACAGATTCCGGGAGCTTCTTGTAAAGCAACTGCATTCAGAGATATTTTCAAAGTCTGAAAAGGATGTCGGCCATGGTAAACAGGTGTTTGATACAACAAATGACTACGACAATGAGAAAACTTTCATTATGATGCACATTAGTCACAGAAGGGAGAGCCAGAATGGAGACTCTGCACCACCCTCACAGCAAGAATCTGATGGGAGTGCTGAGGAGAAAAAACTCCAAGCCCTCCAAGATCTCTTAGAGGAGAGAGAAGCTGAGTTGCAAGCTGTTGCTGACAAGGTCTCTCGTCATTGCAAAACTTTGTCGACTGTGACCAAGCAAGGAGACTGAGTCTAGTCATTTAACTCTGTTTGCCATTGGAGTTGTGGCCGTCGGTCGAGCAAGATGTTTCTGAGCAATAGCAACAGAAAAGTGGGAAAAGTGAGAAGAGTGGTGGTCAAGATGGCTCCCTGTAGTTGTGGGATTTACCTTGATTCAACATGGTTTTGTACAAGATTTCCTCTGAACCAGCAGAAATTTACGCTATTAAATGTTGTACTTGAGGCTTTGCCTTGAGACTTGAAAAATACGAGGACATGGTTTTTGATACTTTGGAGAATGACAGTGCCTCGGCCAGAATGACAGTAGCCTTGAATGAAATGAAGCTTCGTCAGATATTTTCAGAAGCTGAATACATTGTGAGTGTACCTCCCTCAAATCCTGTATCTCCTTCAATTGGGATCGGACGAAACATTGCTCAACAGGAACTTGGAATCCTGACTATTTGTGTGCTCTTGATCAGAGTTACACATCCCAAAGTTTCCCATGTACCTGACTCCTATTCAGGAATTTTTGTTGCTTGAAGTCTGATACCCCTAGATTGCAAGTTTCTGATTAAGCAAATGGCAACAATTGATAGATATTGAATTTGACATTTGATTGGAAGAAAGCAGAGAAAATGGGTTGTTATTCCATATGAGCTTTATTTTCTGCAGATGAGGTTGCAACATGTCCAGATGCTAACTGATATCTATTAGTTTTGTTTTCAGCTAGTTTTTGTGAGCTGCACTAGGACCAACATTACAGAGAATGCACCTTGCCAAGATCTGTGCTTCCACTTTGATGCAATTGTAGGACTAATTGAACCAGTGTAAGGAGTTTCCATTATTGGTATGGGATAGAAAGATTGATGATTAATCTATGAAGTTAGAGGGGAATTGTGGTCCAAACATCATAATCTTGAATTGTGGATCCTCACTCTTTTAGACAGAGGCAAGAATGGGAAGAATGCATGCAATTGCTAACTTTCTTCTTCCATATGCTCTTCACTTTAGCAAGCAATTTTGATTTTAAAAATCAGCTTATCTTTGGAAAGTAACCTGAAGTTTTGAGAGTTATGTTTTTTTGTTTTGGGTGATTGGTCAATGAACAAAGCCTATTACAAAAGAAAAAAACTTTGAACATCTGATGCACCCACAACTGATTCACAGAAACAACAGGAGATGCACTCACACAAAGCAAAATAGAGGTACAAGTACCTTAAATCAACCATGTAAAACAAGTCACTCACATCGTGTAATGGCTCTCTCTCTTATGGCAAGTTCATCACAGAAACACTTGAAATAGGAAATGTTCCACAAAGTTCGAAAGAAAATGAACTCACATGTCACATGAACACCTGGTCAAGATTAAGTCATGAGCATTCATCAAAGTGTGGGAGCAAATGAAAACTACTTCATCCAGCACTCAGGTAAATAGTCTTCTCTTGACAGGCAGATCAAATACACGGTGCTTACTGGAGAACTTTGTTCATAGGTGAAAGAAATACATTGCACAATGCAAGTGTAGACTTTTTGTCCATACCCATGTCCATGGATTTATCCAGGTAGAAGTGGTAGCTGCACAACACTGGTTGTTATGACCACCCACCCACTACCAATGAAACCCAATCAAGGGAAAATTGGAACAAAAAAAGGAGGAAAAGGAATGGAATGGATTTTTTGCCATTCAGAAATTGCATTGTGAGCCAGAACCACCGAAATAGAAAAAGGAGCCCCAAGGTTTGTTGTGTCCTGCAACAGCGGTATAGCACAAGGGAGCCTCGGTAGCAACCTGTTCATCCAAGCATGCACACCCTCAAAAGAACATTAGATGATTATTGTGTAAAATGGGTACAGAAATTTGGAGGCCTGTTGGCCTCACGTTGCCAAGCTCAGTCACAGTCTTTGTATCAACTGGAATTGGCCAAACCTTGCCCGCTCTCACACTAATGGATTGTCATGTTCTGAAAAATCATCAATGTTGTAAGTGACACAAACGAGTTCTTTTGTGGAGTGAAAAAAAAGATTTTTACCTGTAGGTCTGTGACATCATGCAAGGCATTGTCAATTCCAACATATTGTAGATTGCGTTGATACGCAGCTCTCTCATAGCCTAAAGCTGCTGGTTCACCGCTACCCATGTCAGTGAATACGCTTGTGTTGGTACCACCATCCCATATGATCTCACCACCCCAGTCGATAGCATCAGCAGCATTCTTCAGAGAATTGAAGAGTGAACTTGGCCAATAACCCACAATCTCATCATTGAACTGAAGCCACCAGTTGCCAGAAGCATGGTCCTGAATAGAATTCACTTCAAAATTCAGGCTCTGGGCCAATCATGTCATGTTCTGAAACTAAAAATTTCTTTTGGAAAACATTTCACCACATTTGGACTCTGATTTTAGTTTGGTAGCATTTTTTGAACTAGTTTTTTGAACTATTTAGACAGGTTCTAAAAACCTGTTGCCATGTCATCCTAAATCCCTCTTTGGGATGCTAGCCAATGATGCAACATCAGAAAATTGAAAAAACAAATGACTGTTTCTGATATATAATTCTGGTTCTCAAAATAAAAGAAGAGATTCTTACATAACTGCAATTCTCTAAAAATCAACGAACTGATCATATAAACTTCTATAAAAACTATCAATTCTTTGCCAATTACTTCATGAAAACCACTGCGGTTTTTAGGGTTATTAAATAAACCATAATTAGTGGTTTCTTTGATTATGCAAATTGAATAAACACCAAAATCAGAGGTTCTTTTGTTCTGAAGAATTTTCAAAAAACTGCAACCTGAGGTTCTTTGATTTCTGAAGTTTCAAAAAGTTGGGAATAGGAGTTTATTGACAAATAACAATCAAATATAACCACCCAACACCATGTTTGCCCTACACTCCTAAAAGCTTCCCCCAACACCCTCAATAATTTGGGTGCTGTGGTGAAAAACTGATTACTGGTCCAGCTATATTGCTTCTTTGAGAATGTACATAGATTTCAGGGAGGAATGATGGGAGAATTCCTCAAATTAGACTCTTGAGCATAAATTTGTGGACAGACAAATATATGAAAATCTGCAAAAATTTGTGGATTTTTGGGTTTAAAAGGGTTCAAGGATTGATATCCAATGAAATAAACTACATTGGATTTTCCTTATTGGTACCTTGAAAACAAGCAATTTGATCTCATACTGTGTTGAGCCAAGACTGGAAGTTGGGTAGATGCTTCCACCTATAAGCACCTTGTTGCTAACCTGGACAAATCCGGGACTATCTGCAGTACAATCTTGGTTGAGGTTGTAACACCCTGTGGATTGGTAATCATCTGCCTGCACCAAACAAAGTTTCAACACTTTTAATTAGGAAGAAGTTTAGAGCAAGCAGATCACAAAGATGTGACAAATATATTTTTTGCTCAAGTCTCCATTTGTGGGATTCATTTGTGTGGCATATTGTGCTTGTTTCAAATTGCTCCCAATTTCCTGATGTATCAGCAGGACACTCCATCATACTAGCCTGCCTTGATTAATACGTCGTGTAATGCACTAGCAGCAGGGCATTACACTCTCGACCTCAAGCTTCACCCTCAGTTCACATGATGTAGTGCACTGCTGCCAGGTATACCCTACACATACATAAGGGGCACCTCGCTTGCTACTGTAGGAATTTAAAGAATTATGAAAAAAGAGTATTTAGCATGAATGATACAACATTCATATGGGTAGTGTTTATAACAGAATGAATGATTTTCAGGGGCATCAACTCTACACTAGTAGGATTCCAATAAGTAATGTAAAACTAGGTATCATCAAACAACTTTGTGACCTAAAAATCCAAATTGTTTTACTAAAATAAATGATTTTCAGATGGGTTATAATCCTGACAATGCAACATCTAAGTTCCAAACACACTTGACTTTGTTGTGAGATTTACAATTTTGAGAAACAGTTATCTCAGCCAATTCTTAAACTTTCCTGAGAATCTAGGAATGGACATTGCGTGAGACATAATTTGTATCAAACAAATATGTCCAAACTTACTGTCCAGTAAATGAAGAGCCGAGGATGGTTGTCACCATAAAGATCTGCATAGGCCTGCGATCTCAAAACATTTCCAAGGGGCGCAAATTAGCTGAGAGTTTTCAACCCTGAGTTGAATCTGTTAACCCCTCAAGTGATGGCCTCAAAATGGGAAAATGGGGGTGGGTGTGTTTGTGGGTGCTGGGTCACACCAGCCAGTACATAGACCCTTGACAAGTAGTTATGAAAATATCAAAGAACTGGGTCAAAGAACCTGCACTAAACTGCCAATTCTTAATTTGCTAGTTCTTTCATGAAAACTGCGAGTTTTTTGAAAATTTTCATAATACCAAAACCAGAGGTTCTGTGATTCTGATTTTTTAATCCAAAATTGGGAACCAGAGGTTCTTTGATTTCTAGTTTTTAAATTAAGAAAAACACTGAAACCAGAGGTTCTTAACAAAATCAGAGAACTGCACAACACTGGTGATGATAACCCAACATTAATTTAGTTGCTGAAAACAATTTGTTGTTGTTGTTGTTGTTTTATTTACCTGCCATCCAGCTTCAATAGTGTTGAGAATGTTGTAATTGGGACTGTTGACAGGGAAGGAAATGCCCGTATTCATAAACCAGAGTTGAGCCAAACTAAAGTCGGAAGGCCCGACATGTGGTTCCCAGACGTTTATAATCACCTCTGTGCCTTCATAAGATGGAGGATCTACAATTGGTATGTATGCAAAAGCATGCTGCATTCAGTTTCTCACCTCACACCACAAATCATGTTAGAAACAACTACAAAAAAAGTAGGCCAATGATTTTTTTTTCTGATTATTGAACTTTGGAAAATCTTTTAGAAATATAGTGAAAGCGGTTTTTCTAATTTCTATATATAATATTATTTTTTCAAAATTTATCATGTTTATATGATAAATAAGAAAATATGTTGACATTATCTTGTTTATAACTACGCAGCAAAATATTACCCTCTAAACTTTGAATGCAAGGGTTACTCAATAAGTACAAAGAATTTGGCCTTGTGCTAAGAGCAACAATAATCCATGTGGCTTAGGGTAAGGCCCAAGCTTGAGGACATAACCAGAAGGAGAGTCCACTTGAGGCAGGAGCCTGGTGCAAGACTGCTTCTGGTAATGCCTGCAACTAAGGGCCTTACCATAAGGGCCGGCCTTACTAAACATAAAGACCTACCAATTTTTTTTGGTGGATGACATTATCCAAAAAGTTACGAGGAGCACCAACTACAAGGCTTAAAAATGGAAAATCCCTACAAAAAAAATGAGAGATACCTCTCAAGAAAGTGCCACAATGAACCAGCACCCACCAGCGCACCATGAAGGATGGATGGTAAGTGGTCGGGAGACAGTTTTCTGTTGGGTTCCAGTTCCCTAGCTAACCATGGTGGTTAGCTCAGTTGCTTTTTTTTTAAACTACCTACCTACTAACAACTCACTAGCAGGTTGTTAGTAGGTAGGTAGTAAAAACAGCCCTTACCTATGTATAAACTATCTAGTTATCTAGTTGGTTATCTATTTTCTTACCTATCTACTTATATATGAGACCTTTTTCTTACATAATTGGTTACCAAGGTGAAACCATACACTAACTCATTTGAGTTTCAATTTATAACTGAGTAATAACAAGCATCCAGTGGATGGTGTGCTGGTGGGTGCTTGGTTCACTGTGGCCAAAAGAAAGAAAGGTACCTTTCCCTACTGAAAATGGAAGATCCTGGCATTTCTCAGGGGAACAAATTCCCCTTTAGAATGTGCCATCCATTTGCAAGTTAGTAAATTTGTGGGTACTAACTTACAATGAAAAGTTCTGATAAATCTCTTTGTATTTAACACTCAGGAGTTGAGTTCTTATGAGAATCAATTGTGAGATTTTTCCCTTCAAAGAACTATTGAAAGAGTTTTAAGCAGTGTAATTAGTAGACATGATTTTGGACATTTTTAGAATCAATAAGGAAACCTCCAATAATCAAAAAAGATATAATGGACAGTGGAAAATTATAATTATATATATATATAATTTGAATGTACCCATTTACTTAAATTACATAAACTCTTGGAGAATTGCTGTAGTATGAATCTATTGTGAGATTTAAGCATGAAAACAACTTAATGTTAAAAGAGTTTTAAGCAGAGTGTAAATTAGTAGACCTAGTTTTTAAGACATCTTTAGAATCCAATCAAAAACCTTGATTAATAAAAAAAGATAGGACATAGATTATGAAGAGAGAAGTTAATCAATCCAAAACCTTAATTAATCGAATTAGAGTTCAGATAGATTATGAGAAGTTAATTAATTTTGAAAACTTAAATTAATCAAATAAGTTACTATTACAAAGTGTGGGTGCAGTTCGCTAGTCCTTGTTCATTAGACTAGTGAATTCACTCAAAATCCAATCTCGTGAAATCACTTGGTGTGTGTGTAGGGACACTTCAAAATCCAATCTCGTGAAATCACTTGGTGTGTGTGTGTGTGTGTAGGGACACTTCAAAATCAAATCTCGTGAAATCACTTGGTGTGTGTGTGTGTGTAGGGACACTTCAAAATCAAATCTCGTGAAATCACTTTGTGTGTGTGTGTGTGTGTGTGTGTGTGTAGGGACACTTCTTGTTTGTACTAAAGACATCAAATAGGATTAAAAAATTAATTAAAAAATACAAAATTACCTTGATTAGTCAAATGGATAGGAATATTAGATTAAAAGAAGTTAATCAATTTTCAAAACCTAAATTAATCAAACTAGACACCTGATAAATTAACAGAATTAGTTAACAAAATACAAAAAAATTACCTTGATTAGTCAAATAGATCTAGGATACTAGATTAAGAGAAGTTAATCAATCAATCCAAAAGGAGCTTGAAATAGATCTAGGATAGATTACGAGAAATTAATTTACACCCAAAATGCTTGATTAGTGGAAGAAGATCTATCGAGGCTAGATGATTAATTAAGAGGAGTTAGTCTATGATCCTTTGAAATCCTTTACAATTGCAGCTCACCTCGTGAGTGTAGTCGTCGAGTACATGAGCAGTCAGTGGCAGCTGAGTGCTTGCTGCTTTTTGATCAGCAGCAGCTCGTGTACTCCGTGGCGGCGATGGCGTTGTCGTCTCGTGTGCAGTGGATGCAGCAGCAGTGGTGGGCGAGAGTGTGGTGTCACGAATGGGAATGGTCCCAACTGGGCATGCACCAAACTCCAAAGCGAATCGTTGAGATGCTAGCTCTGATCCGAGTCCTTGTGCAGTTGAATTTCCTGGCTTTGGTAACATCGATGGTTGTAACTGCATGCATACATATATGGATGCAGCAAATCATCAAACCACCACCAGCTGTTACATATAGCTGCTCCGGCTCATGCACCATGACTATTTGTTCCAACACTTTCCCATGAATTTGATCAAGACATTCATGATCCGGTCGACAATATCATGAATGCACCAGCAGCAGATCAAGACATGAATATGATCAATGTATTGCACAATTCCCTGTTACTTGTGTTTTTAGTCTATTCTTGAAGGTAAAGTTACACAATTTTTTCCGCAAAGGGAAGGAATCATCCAAGAGCTCCTTGTGTTAATGCCGAGATTCAATGCAGCAGATCACTATAAGCTAGCAGGCTGAAATTTTCAATTTAGTTTCTGGAGTACCCTAGCTAGTATTTGCAGCAGACCATATATCGAGATGTTTACAAAATTTCTAGAATCTTGTATTAAAAGATCGATCTGATGATCCGGACTGATATGAAGAGTCGCTCGGGTGGGAAAGGGGAAGATTTGTGTCGACCTACCTGGATAGGTAAATAGTCGGAGTTTTTGTTGATAGCGGGTTGCTCGTTTATGGGGACACAATATACAATATCGCCATCCGATAACTGCAGCCGACTCGCGCCTCAGATGATAATTACTCAAACTGTTTTGGGGATTTGTTACATGTTTGAAATATTCCTCAGCTGGAGCTGATCTTTAGCATGAGCCTTGAGGGTCTCTTCAAGATTACCAAAAGGGGAAATTGTACTACATACGAGATGGAAAATTAGCTAGATCTAGCTAGAGGAATTTGCAAACTGAAGCTCAAAACATATGATTTCCATAATCATGTCGAAATGGAAACCAGAATGCTTACGATTTGTATAGGAAAAAAAAATCCAATCAATTGGAGATCAGTTTGAAAGAGCTTACTGCTGAATGCTTACTGTAACTCTTATGTTTGCAGCTTCCATGGTGCGATGTTGCTGCTCAATATTAGCAGGATCGAATCTCCTGTTCTTCTGGTAGTGCAGATCTGCACGGTTCGATTTTGGTTGCAATTCATGGTCATGAGGGAAACTGGCTGTGGTCGACTGATCGGCTGCTGCAGCTGTTGCGTACGTTATAAATGAAGAGAAAGCTATACTAAGGAATATCAACACTGGTGCAGGTCGAAGCAATAACAATACTATAGGCTGGTTGCTGCTTCCTGTTTTATGCAGGCGCCTGCAATGGGATTCCATTGCTGGATCGAAAACCCAATCGATCTGTGTCTAGTCACATATATACGCACAACTAGAATTCATATGTTTGCCGATGGATCACCAGACAGCAGTTCTAATTCCCTCCCTGTGGGTTGGTGGATTCCGACAACAATAGCTTATGAGTTCATGAGGCACCCGAATCTCGCAGATGCAGGATCCCCGGCCAGACAGCAGTTCCAATTCCCTCCTGTAGAGTGGGCGAATTCCGACTGTAACACTAGTTCATGAGTTCATGAGGCACCCAAATCTCGCAGATGTAGGATCTCCAGACAGCAATTCTAGCTAAATCCCTCCTGTGGGCCGGTGGATTCCGATCAAATAAACATCTCCTCATTCGTTCATCAGGCAGTGAAATCTCGCAGATGCATGGAGGATCACCAGAAAGCTAGCAACTTCTGCACTAGACAATCGATCAATATTATGCTTCGACCAAACTGCGGCTCAACTCAAAACAAAAGGTAGCAGCTAGCTCAGAGCATGCATCAAAGGTAGCAGCTAGCTGAGATCATGGATCATGAGAGGTAGGAATTACTAGCACAGAGCATGCAATAGATCTAGCAGAAGAAGTGGAGAAGCATCGATCATTCAAACAGGAGCTGCTACTGCTGCAGCAGCAAACCTGGAATTCGACAAAATTGGACAAGATTCTCAGTTCAGAATCTCATGAGCTTGAAGATCAACAACATCCGGCCTGGTAAAAAACAAGAAACATATCAAAAAAAAAGAGTGGCTGGTGGCATAATGGCTCGATCTGCCCCTTTAAATGACTTCCATGAGGATGATAAAAGTTCAACACACTAAATTGGAAACACATGGTGGTGGTTAGCATGGTGCAGAAGGCCCAAGTGGGGATCCTTCAGTTATAAATGTGGGAGGAAAATGTTTCTAAAGTCCATGGACTCCACATGACCTGCCTAGAATGGAGGAAAACAAAACTTTGGCCCCCTGGGAAATCACAATGTCTCTACTTTCATGAAGAAGAAGGGCAGAGCCAACAAAATTTGTAGTAAACATGATATCCATCTATTTCCAGGCTTCCTGCAATTACTCTTTACCGACTAAATTGTACCCAAAATATTGTGGCCCTGCTTGAAATTCCACCCATCATCTAACAGTACACTTTGGTTTTGCCTACAGGGGTTTTCATATAAGTACGTCCAATTTGACTAGCAGTTCATTTGGACAAATCCATTTTGGTACGTCCAACTTGACTAGCAGTTAATTTGGACAAGTCCATTTTGATTGGGTCATATTTCATTCACCATTTTCTTTCATATGTTCAGTCTCTTTGTCAAAAGTAAAGGACATCGCAATGCTGGTTTAGAGTTTACATAAAAAATTATAGTAAACAAAATAAAACATCTATTTTTTCAAAAAAAAATCATAAAATTTCCACCATCTGGACTAAGATTCTTTCTATAGAATTCTAGCAACAAAATTCGACTTGTTTGAAAATTTGGACTTCAAAAAGATTGCCTTTTTTTATAAGCTGTTCCACCTTTACAATGAAGTGAAGGTTTTTCCAAAATAATTGTTTCGGCTTTTCTTTTTCTTTTTCCCTTTCATTGTGCTCTTGTGGATCTCACTGGTCTCCTTGAAAATAGGTGCCTAGTAGACTTTCAATTGATGGGGGGATAAAATTCCTTATGGATTGGTTTACAATTTAGATATGAGCAAGCTTTATATGATGGCAGTGGGTGCATGATATTCCAAATCATGTTACAACAACAACAACCAAGCAGTTTCAATATAAATGAAAACACAAGATAGGATAATAAAGACAATATGATTGGCAAATTTGAACCTTTGAATCTATGGATAAGTCAAACATGGCAAGTTGTTGGGGGGATTGTATTTATTGGGTACCCCTTGTGTTTGGACTCTGGAGGGTGTTAGTTTGATACATAAGTATTTATGAGCATGAATGTCAATGTTTACACCTTATTTGTCATTAAATACAATAAGCTTTGATAATTGATATTATGGAAACATATAGTCTTTGGGTGTGTTTGAGGTACCAAAAAGGAATGGCTTATTTTTAAAGACTGTTTAAGATGAATTTAAATTTAATTTTTTTTTTAATATTACAGTTATAATGAATTTTTTTATGTTAATAAATAAAATGATGTCATGTTAAATTAATAAAAATATATTAAAATAATTTGGATATTATGTAAATTTTATTTTTAATTTTAAAAATTAATTATATCAAAATTTTGAATTTCATTAAAAAAAAAGAATCAATAGGATTCCGTAAAATCATATATTTAATTTCATATATTGTGTACAATATTTTTATTTTTATTTTTTCAAATATGAAAGTACATGTTTATTGGGTGAACTTGATGAAAATTCAAAACATACAAAAATTTTAAAGTTTTGAGATTTTGAAAGAAAGAGTTACAAAGCAAATGATTTATTTTTTAAATCACTTGACAAAAACATTATGTTCAATGCGTTCAAAATGTTTAGTTTTAGGCACATGTCGTACGTGTAAAAAATAATTTGATCAAAAAAATGTTTGGTTATCCATTGAAATTCATTTTGAAATTTTCTAAAATTTTATGTGTTTCTAGTTATAAATTAAAATATTAATACATAATTATGTATGCATGTGAAAAATCATCAATGTCACATGAATTATTTTAAATTAAACTATTCAAAATTTCTTGTTTAAATTTATTTCAAGTAAATACTATTTGCAAAAAATGACCTTACAAAAATCCTAAAATCTTTTTTTCTGTTTTTTGAAAATCCAACCTTGAGTAGGCACCTTTATAAACTAAAATATATTTAATAAATGTCCAAATATCTTTTTCAAACAAAAAAATTCAAGATCTAATGTGAGCTTAGTTTAGTTTAAGTGGATGTTTATTAACTTTAGCTTCAAAAGAAATACCTTATTTTGAAATGATATCATTCATTATACAGTGCATATGACCTCCCCATGGGAAAGTCTTGCAAGTGCATCAAAGTATCAAGATTTCCCACTTGCAATTTGAATAGCTTTGATAACCACATGTAAAGCACCTTATTGCCTAGACTAAAAGCCTCCTTCTTTGATCATGGGTGCGTATTTATTTTTGTTGTGTTTTTTGCGCTTTGATAACAAGGAATGGATGTTTTAGAAAAATAATTCCAACCCAAATGAAGAGTCTATGCACCTTGGGTCAATGGGACGATTTAAATTGTTGTGGTTGAAGGGTAGTGCATAACGAAACACCTCTATGGTTGGTGGATGTATGATTGGTACTTTCGATATGTATGATTGTTTGGTACATCCCTAGTTCTCTCCCATTGTCAGGAACCACCAAATGTATGATTAACAATCAGTTGTATGATTGGTGTGTATGCAGAGTATGCCTACATTTGTCATATGGTGGTCAAGCACGTCTTCACCATCCATGAATAAAAAGAATTGACTTAAAGCACTTGGAGAAACTTCCTAAGGTGTTCGGAAGGCACATTATAATGTACTTGAATATCCATCACAATCTTAAGGAGTAGGGGGTAAGATCCCTCAATCTCCTGTGCCTTGCCTTGTGCTCTACATTTGTTGAGCTTGATGATATTGTTCTTCTTGTGTTTTAAGATGGACGGTGCCCAGGGGTGCAGGACGTTCCCAAAATGCAGAGCCAAACTCAGCTATGACCTTGTTTTAAAAACCCGTTCTTTTGGGAATGCCTCACCCTGAGGCTTAAACACCTCCCCTCTCTTTAGTTGATATGCTTCATGCAACTGGTGGAGGGTTCGCTTCTTAGTGGTTTCCCTTTCCTCCTTGTGTAGCCTGCCTCTTTTGGGCTGTTCGCTTGCCTGGACTTTGGTCCTTGCCCCTTGTTTCTTTTTCTCTCCCTTTGCTTGGGTGCTTTCATTTTATAAAGTTTTGCAGGGTTTCATCATCTTCATCTAATTTCGAAAACTGGAAGAAATTTTGAAAGTTCTACTGCTGGGGACAAAGGGTGATTCATATTTAGTTCATGGGAACACTCATAACTTTTTCTTTTGTTCCAAAGGACCCATATAGATTGACCCACCATCATGTTTTTTGGAACATTGGGCACTCCTTCACAGAAGCACCTCTTTGGACATTGATTCACATTTCTTTGGAAAATGTTCTCCTATATAATGAACCTTTTCAGTATATACCCATAAGAGTTGAACTTTGGGCAAACTGTATGGGATAAATTTGAGGTGCTAGTTCAAAATTGCCCGGTTGATTCAAGTTTAGTTTCAGTTGGAAAACAATTGAGAATGTTCAATGGAACCAAAAAAAACTCTTGTAATGCAAATCTGAGGGAACTGTGTAGTATGTACTGAGTGTAGCAAGTGCTCCATTGTGGGTGTTCCTTTAGGTGCAATCCTTTTTGTGTCTTAAACCATAGTTTTAAGAAGCTATTTTTCATTTCTTTTTTTTTTCTTCTCATGTGTCTAAATTTTTCATAAATTTCTTCCTCTTCTATAAATACATGATAAGTTTAACCTTAGTATTAGCACTAAAATAATTTTTTTTGATGAAGCCTTGGATTGCACAAGCATCTTCCTTAGTTAGGCATTTTTTTGCTTTGGAGGTGGGTTTTACCCATCTTTGCAATAGTGTTGTTCTCTTGTGAAGTCACTCAAGTCTCAATGATTTTCAGGCTAAGATGCTTAACTTTGACATTCATATGATATTTGGTGCATCCAACAACCTATCTTGACCATACCTAATTTTAGGTTAAACATGTCAAAACCAAGTACCTAGATATCTATATACACTTGATTTGTATCTTTAGCTAAAACACTGATTTGATGAATTAGATTATGTACTCATTACATTTTAGCACCAAGATACTACCATAGGTAAGATCAACTTGCAATAAAATGAATCTCGCATTTATTAATCTACATTCCTTAAACTAAAAAAGATGGAAACATGTTGAAGTGTACATATGAAATTAGTGAAGCGTTTCCATGGCATATCACCCAATTGTGTTGTTCCCATTAAGGAGCCATTCTTCCTTATCCTTTATCAGGTTGTTCACTTCTTAGTTTTCATCTTATAATCTACTTTGCAAAAGTGATAACATTTTGCACATTCATTTGGTGTTTTGGACAAAGATGAAGACCCAATCAACATATATGACTGATATTGACAAAAATCAGATGTCAGTTCCACACAGAGGTGATAGCAACCTTGTGTAACTCTCAACCTACAATCATGGATTTCTACAATTGTGCATCTTCAAATGTAAGTAACAATTGCCAATTAAGCTTTCATGAATTAGAAGTTGCACAGATCAAACTTTCATGTTTATCACCTTCAGTTCATCACCCATTTTCACTCAAAATCTACCACTCAGACCAAAAGTACAAACTCTTCACACACGTGGTTTCTTTCACTATATTAATTGATTGGATTGAAAACAAATGAAGTTTAAGGGAAATCTCACATTTTGGGTGAATGCATACTCAGGTGAAATGAGAGTAAATTCATGAAAGTTCACAATTGAAAAAAATTACAAAAGGTTTGTGTCAGCTAAGGGGGCATGGATGACCAAGAGGGATCAGTGTATGTTGATAATAAACTAATTTAGGTAGTTGTAGTGTATTTTGTCCTTTATTAATTTCTTTAAACAAAAGCTCCAATTTTATTCACTATAAAAATTAAAAACTTCTTAAGAACTCAACTTCTTTGAAAAAAAACTTGTGCAAATGGGGGGGAAAAAAAAAACATTTGATTTGATCTTATGTTACATTCATCTATCCATGGTATATGTACAAATCCTTGACTACATCTTCATCTTGTGATGCGTTTGGTGGGTTCAAATTTTGATAATTGCAAGAGAAATTTTTGGAATATTTTTGAAAGTTTTTCCCCCAAAAATTGTGATGCTAAATTTTGCCAACTCTACCACATACTTCTTGCCTTCACACAAATGTCCTTGGTTACTAACTTCCCGGAGTCTCAATACAAACTCCCAATAGACAAAATCCACACTAAATTGAAAATAGAATGCACACAAACTGAACCGCGACAAAAAGACACATTATTTAGTACTTTCACAAAAGGCCCATAAAAGAACAATAGACAGATTATTGAACATAGATCATTCCCCTCAAATTTGCGGGCTCCATCTCGAGGTCACTTATCAAATTGCATCACTGAAATTGCATCATTTCCTAAAGGTGTCACCACCATCCATGACATCAAGTCATAGTTTATTACTACATGCACATCACAATACAGCATCGTCTCAAGTGGGCTACCCATCCCATCCAATCCTTCATGAA
>Ga0116227_10008084_pt1 | contig 20071 bp, 13 predicted proteins | sample S1TSphgellanicum_FD_89693 | JGI IMG/M metagenome (GOLD analysis project Ga0116227, IMG submission 89693) | Host-associated microbial communities from peat moss isolated from Minnesota, USA - S1T2_Fb - Sphagnum magellanicum MG | ecosystem: Host-associated > Plants > Peat moss > Unclassified...
AATAAGGACTTTTTAAATATATAAACTTTTAGGGTGAACCATGAGTTTAGGGGTGAAACAAGGGCCCAAAGGTAAAATTACTTTGCATAAATTTTTATTATTTAGCGTTTTTTTTAGTTACAAGTTTTTTTTTTTTTTTTTTTCCCCCCGGCCTTTCACTATGTCAAGACAACTTCTAAAAAGTCCTCTGACATATTAGGTTGGCAAGTTTCTTTTTCACTCTTTCACCCAAAAATAAATAAAAATATATCATATTAATTCACAAATAAGAAATGTAAAGAAATTTCAGCTTTTTACAATTAGTCCAATCAATAACTTAGCATCCTTTGATTTCTCATGTTATGTCACATTTGAACAATGTCTTATATGCTTCATGTTTTTCAACTTGGTGAAGCATAATGACATTCATATCAAAAGATGTAAAAGTATCTATCTTCATGTTAGTTTATATTCTTTTTGTCTTAAGGAACCCCTCTCCCAAATTGCACTACTTGTAGGAATCATAAGTATTTTTGCCAAATGACATAAAAAGTTCAAACATATAAGAAATTTTTGGGTATTTGGACGTAACTCTACATATTGTAACTTTTCATTTACAAGAGGATGTAGGAGTGTCAAAAAAGCAAAATGTGTACTCCTTTGAAAAACCAAAAGCTTACGAGAAGTAGCATTTCACTTTTCAAAATGCTTGCCCTTCATTTTTCCCTTTTTTTTTCCCATGATACCCACCTATATCATGGAAACAAATGGGGAAAAAATCACATATGTTTTATGCTAGTCAATTCCCTCAAAGTGGGGCATACTTGAAATTAAACATCCTTTGACTCCACATTGAATAAGCATTTACTTTGGGAACATTTCAAAACTAGTTTACTAGATAATCAAAATCCATATTTGGTTATGCCATTGAAAGAATATTTTTAAATAAATTGAAATTATATTCTTTGAAAGTACAGATGCTACCATTTTTTGATATATCGATGCACATAAAAATTTTAAAACTTGAATTCATTTCTAGCCAAATTGAAGACATGAATCTATTGAACAATCCTCTATCATCTGGAGATGAAATAATTGATGAGAATTAATTTTTTAATGATCTTGTGAATGAATTAAAGACTATATTAAAATATAATATAATCCACAATCCATGATTTTCTAAATATTTCACAATTTTTGAAGAGTTGAACATAGGAGGAAAAATGTTTACACATTGTCCACAAAGGTTGTTATATGTATTATTGAAGAACCTTTTTTGGGACAAAGCCCCATTGTAGCCAATAGTTTAGAATCAAATGTGGAAAGCTTATCAATTTTGTTGAACATTAACAATGGAACTAAAACAATATAAAATAAAAATTATTACATCATTGGGGATGTATTTTATCAAGTAGATTGTAGACATGAAACCATTCATGTAGAGTATACATGATTACAAGTAGACAATTGCCAAATTTCAAGGAAGCTTGAACTTTTTCCATATTCATTTTCACATGGCAACAATTCATATGATAGAAATATATCATTCAATGAATACATACATTGCATTCATAATGTATAAATTCTACTTGTTGTTGATGTATGATGTAAGACAAGTTTTGCAAATATTGGTTCATACATCACATTGTGTTTGAAAAAAGGTGTGCATGCACTACATAATATACATTCAAACATGTCAAAAGCAAACATCATTAAACATGTTGTGAAACATAAAATACCAAAAAAAATGGTCGGTTCACCAAAATGGCATCATGCCCAACTTTATGATATGATGGCAATGGTGGATACATATGTTTTACTTCAATTATTTCTCACATTTTCTTCAAACAAAACATTAGAGTTCAAGCGGAGTGACATCTTTAACATGAAGACATTTTTGAAAAATCTTGGTGAAAAATTTACTTGAAATTTTTCCCAATTGAATGTGCACATTTATTTCATACAAGGGTGCGTACATTCACAACCAAGTACATAAATTGTGTGAATGGAATCTTAAGATGTGTTGAACATTACATGTGTCGGTATGAAGTTCAACATAAATTATCCTTGCATGCACAAACTATATTATGGTTACACAAAAATGATTTGAATTATGTCACACATGATGTTTTAGCCTTTGTTCATACCATATATGATGAGACCCAAAAATCATTTGTAGAGCCTTTACATCCAATTGGAAACAAACTTTTCAAACTAATTTATAGGAAACAACTTCATAATTGTCAAAAAAAATCTTATAAAACTAGACATGGTTGCAAATACAGTTTCCCATATGTTACAAACAAATAAACAATGAATAAATTAAATTATCACAGTGATAGGTGGGAGTATTTTTTATTGACATTGTGATAGAAATGTGGTACCATACCATGCAATGATACTACTATTGTGGGGTGCACATATTGATTTGCAATTAATCACCTACTCATATTGGTCATACTACATACTAAAATATGCAATTGAAATCAAAACCCAACAACCCTTTGAATTTAAGCATTAAAAATGCAAAGAGACATGGGTTTGACAAATTGAGTGTTATACAATTGCAATTAGTTTTGCCAATGGTACTTGCAAAAATTGTAACTTCAACAAAAGTGGCAATCACATGTTTGGGTATTCTTGTTGTTCAAAAAAGTGAAATTGTGGTATATATTGATTTAAAACCATTTGAATTTTGAACAAATATTGTTTCATGATCAAAAAATGGGTATACACTATACACCCAATTGACATGTATAAACATTGGTTGACATGGCACAAATCCATCACATTCAAATATTATAATAAACAATTTGAAAATTTGAAGAACATGCATGCTACTTCTTAGTATTACATTTGTATTGATAATATCAGCAACTTTGTATATCATAAAAAAAAAGTTGTGCATTTTATAGATTACAATCCCATTATTGATATAAAACATTTCTTTTATAATATTTTTTTTCAACATGTTTCCTTTAGGAATGAGGAAAATCTATGGATGCCACGTAATAACATCAATGATACATATTTGAATGTAAGTCTCAAGGATATCTTGACAATATTGATTCATTGCATGGATACATTACAGATTATTGTAAAGTGAAATTAATTGGATGAATTAAAACAACATCTCATAGATAATGTTTTTGAAGAAATCCATACCTAGATGTCAATTACATTAGGAATATAATATGCCATGAACAATTCATTTTGAAAGATGTAGAGAACTCGTTTGATGTTGAGTGTTTTGCATGTGATTTTATGATTCCATGCAAGATGCAAATCTGACATATCACTAATAACAAATATTCCAACATTTGATATCTTCAATGTCATGTATTTTTTGAAATGAACACTTCAAAGTAAAAAAAATGTTTTTACAAAATATTTAACTAATCACCTTTAAACATTGGGGAAAACAAGTTTTTTAGTAGCAACAACCAATGTTGTAGCTTCTAGGATTTCTTGTAAAGTAAGCATTATTTACAAATATTCTAAAAATTGAACCAATAGATAGATATTTGTATGTTTTACACAACCTAATGGAACATATCAAAATTTTCAAATTTCTAACATCATCATCATTGATGAGATTTTTTTCTCACAAGCATATTGTTGAATTTGGTATACATGTGCATTAAACAAACATCATCTAGAATTAATGGTCCATTTTTTTCAAAAGCTTTATTGGTTGTTAGAAATATGGCATAATTGCCACCAATATATAATCATTTTGAAAACCTCTAACAATGTTTGTGATCTATGTCATATTTATAATTCTTTAGTTTGGAGATTTAGTATTCATTTCATGTCAATGACATTAATTCAATTGTTCAAGATCCTAAATATTTGAAATTCTTAAATATTATTCTGAATTACGACCTTTAGAAACTGAAATGGAATATTACTTAGCAACTTGCATAATTCAAAATAATCAAACTTATTGACTTTGGATGAGAAAACCATAGTTTTATGTTCACACAAAATTGATGTCGATAAATATAACAACATAATGATCACAATTGTTTTTCTCATTTCATCATATATTCAATGCATAATCATTCCAACACATTTGGGGTTGAAGAACTTGATAAAAGGGTCAACAATCCACATTTTAATTCTTTAAAAAAAATTGTCATCAACATTAAGGTTATGTTAAACAAAAAAAAAAACCATTGATAAAGGCATGGTCAATGGTACTTTAACTATTGTGGAAAACATTAGATTTGATATTCACCACAAAGTGGACGTTACTACAATTAAAGATGAAAAGATGCACTATTAAATTCAATTTTACTTCAAAAAGTAGATTTTAGAAATTGACTTTTCCATTTACATTGGGATGAGCTAGGACATGCCATAAACCCCAAGGAGCCACTATTTCATCCAAAGTACTAGTTGACATAGAAAATGCATTTGCACTTGGATTGACAAGTGTCGTGTTATTTAAAGTGATTGAACAAAAATATCTAACAATAGTTTGAGAATTGCATGTTGATGATTTAATTGTAGAATATACAAAGCTCAAATCTATTAAACAATTTTTTTTGGAAAGTTTGTTGATAGATAAATTTCAAGAATATTAAATTACAAAATCAAAAATCAAAATATTTTAGAAAACCACACCAATTACTATATTTGAATGATGTTAAACAACATTTTTAAAAATGAGTTTGGAAAAGACTTGACTACTTTACATGCTTTAAAATAAAGTCCTTGCCAAATTTTTAAACTATTAAAACATGGCATTTCTCACTTTCAATGGTTAGCTTTATGAACCACAATCCTTTAAGAAAGTCCCATGACTCTTGTACATGACTACAAAGTTTTACAATGTTTTAAAAAAAAGGATGGATGATGCCCGCACACACGTTGGGTCTTACATGTTGAAGGCTACCCACCCATTCTAAATATGCATGAGCCTTCAAAGAATCACATAGCCATGAATGCATGAATATGCATTTCTAAAGATTGCCTTATTACCGAAACACAAACATGATTGCACTCATAAACGAAAATGATTAAAAATTAATGACCTAATAAACAATAAACTTTAAAGGTATTCAAAAATAAATGGAAGCAAATGGTCAACAAGGAGAAAGGGTGATACTACATTGAGACGACCATGGATAAACATCATATGTGTGTGCTACATCACTGACAATCGCTATGGAAATAAATCACCCTTGGATTGATATCAATATCTAATTCAACCAAAGATGTTACAAGATAACATCACATGCCTTAATATCACTTAGGTCCAATGCTACAAGATAGCCATTATTTGTCGATGTAACAAACATTAGTATCTTATTCAAGTGGAGGGATGCATTTGTGTATTAAATTAAACCTTTAGGAATTTACTAATTGCCACCTTTTATGAGTTGGTCTGAAGAATTTGCTCATTAAAATTCTTTAACAGATATGAACCATTTTGTAAACAATGTTTATAGGAATGTTGATAATGAACATGAAAGCATGAAATTTCTAAAATTCATGGAACAATTATTTTTCAAAGACCTTATGAAGGCTATTGTGAATCACAATTTACATGGGATGGATTGTCATCATGTATAATTATTTATGATGTTCCTATACCACATCCTTTTGTGAGGTGATTTTTCAATCCCTCTACTCCCGGTTCTACAAGGTGATTATGTTTGAAAGCACAAATGCTACCGATGAAGGAAAAATGCAAGTGCATTTTTAGATGTTAGATTACGTTTGTAGTTGAAATTAAATAGCTTGCCTTTTATGCATCATTTACAATTAAAATTGATAGATATATTTTCCAAGCTCACACCCTCCACATCCTAGGACTTTATGTCAAATTGTCATTCATTTAAACCAATGTTTAAGGACTTAACACCATGTCCAACATAATTGCAGACCACTAGTCACTTGAAATATTAGTTCCAACACATATGTTATTCAAATCCGGCTTGCCATAATTCACTAAAAAGTTAATTACAAGGCGCATTTTGCTACCAAATCCTAAGTTTTATAGTTAAACCAACAAGAAGTTATGCTACAAAACTTGAGAAGGTTTTATAAAGGTGATAATTCAACTTGGCTATAGACCACCAATCACTTGAAATGTTGTTTCTAACACATAGGTTATTCAAATTTGGCTTGCCTTAGTTCACTAGGAAGCTAACTACAAGGCACACCATCCTACCAAATTTTAAGATTTATAACTGAACCAGTAAGGAATTATACTATCAAACCCGAAAGGGTTTTACGAAGGCAGTTGGTTCAACTTGATTATAGACCATGAGTCACTTGTAATATTATTTCTAACACATACATTATTCAAATCCAGCTTGCTTTAGCTCATTAGAAAGCTAACTACAAGGCACATTTTGCTACCAAATCCTAAGCTTTGTAGCTAAACTAACAAGAAATTATGCTATGAAATCCAAAAGGGTTTGTGAGATTTTTTCTAAAGTTCCAACCTCACAACACTATCACTACTCACTTCCATTCCTCCAAAACTATTACAAGATTTCCATTCTACTTTCTTTCCTTTTCCCATCTACCGAGACTAATCATTCTTTCCTCCTCAAGAAGTTTGTAGGAACAAGTATTCAAGATTGGTTTGAAAATTATGTCTGGGGAAAGAGAGAGTTCCCAATGATCTGAAATTACCTTCTAAAGAAAAGGAGAAGGGAGGTGAAGGTAGATCCAAAACTTGGTGACCAATGGATGGTTCCATGCTTGGTGAAGGAAATACACTTTTTCACCTCTTCCCATTTCCCCCCCAACAAACTTTACTTAAACCTTCATTTTTTTCCTTTGACCTTATGGTTTTATTTCAACATGGTTTTAAGCCGTTATTCATGCCTTTCTTTCTTTTTCCTCAATTTATAAATTATGATTGCACACTTCACTATGACAAGTCCTTCAGACCTTCATTATTGATTTGATTTTGATTGAAGATCTGACTTCTATCCTCTCCTTGATTATGGCGTTGCACATGGTCACATCTAACGGGCCCCAAGTCGCACAAGCGAATGAAGAATCCCCTTCAGAGTCATCTCTAGATCTGACCCTAATGTAATATCCTCGTGATGAAGAACTTGAACTTCGAGACATGTTTGCTCGTCTTGAAGTTGAACCCCTTCAAGCCTAATACTATCGTATTTCCTCGAACTCTCACACCTTGGTGATCTTGTTACAAGTCGACCCCGCTTTTGGTAACAAATCTGAGACTATTTGTGAAGGTTATTACGAAACTAAAGATACTTCTATCTTCGCATGGTTTTTAGTTTTCGACATTAGACATTATTGTTGGTTAGGTAGTCCGATTCGTCGACTACCTCCTAATAGCAATGCGGACGACCTAGTTCGCACCATTCAATGCATCCTAGGTTTCTTGCAATTATGAACTATCACTATGGCAGAGCCCATGATTTTACATATACTTATAGCTCCTTGCTGAATTTATCCCTATCCTGAATAAATGTTTCAATCGTTATGAAACTCTTGTTGCTTTTAGCACACTATCACATTATTTACTTAATCGTTAAGTTATTTCGGATTAACCTTATGTTCATACGGCTTGAAGATTGTTTTATTTCTATTGGACCTTCCATTAACATCCTTTTAACTGCTTCAAGAGTTTCTAACATCCTTGCTACTCATTCAATATTAAAATAAGACCAATGTTGTGCTGAACACCACGAATTCTGGTGTCTATTTCTAACCCCAACCCTTTAGAGATTTCTCACCCCTAATTACGTAATATAATTTCTAAAACTATGGTTACCAGCTTTTTGTTGAAGAAAAGAACTAACCCAACACCTTATTCATCAATAACACATTTCATAAAAGAAAACAACCCCTCCATGCACCAATCGCATTCATCATTCCCTATGAAGTTGCTAAAAACCCCTAATAACCTTACCACATTCAAATAACCTTGATGCAACTTTTAAAAATTGAGACTACCGCACATGGTTGTGTCGATATGGCTCACACCTTTTCACCCACCAAAATCATTTAAGTGATGTTCATTAATAGTAACCAAATTGTTTTTTAAAAAATTGAAAATTAATGCACAGAATGTATTGCACAAATGTAACATCCATGGAGTCTTTCTTTAGACCTATCAATATTTTTGCAATGAAAAAAAAATTCATAACTAAACAAAAACATAGTAGAGATTGGAAATTTTAAAATTCCTATTATATCGTCATGAATTGTAACTCCATTTGCAATCTCTAGAATAAATCTAGAGGTGGCATGTTGTTTTTGTATGGTAATGGTGGAAAATTAGCATAAATCTTTTGAATGGAACTATGTAACCCCTTTTTATGTAGAAAAATCTTCTTGGGGAAATGAAAGAAAAGATTGTATTTGTTTACAATATATAGGGGAAATAATGTCATGCTAATTTGGGCAATTTTTAATACCATCAAAGCCATTCACAATGATGATCACATCTTGCACAACAACATTTCTTCACATAATGTCAAGTATTTCATTTTGATGACTGTTTTCACAATTTAATAGAGTTTACAAATAGGTTTGTGATTAGGGTCAATCATTTAATCCAAGTTGAATATGTGAGATCATGCCATAGTTAGAATTTGTAAATCCTAATTTGTAATTCAATTTATTTTATTTTGATTCTAATCATTTCACCATACCACACACATGCACATTTTATTTGGTGCATGGGTTAGTGGGGCCAAGAAGTTAAACATGAAACACATCAAAAAATACACGTGTCATATGTGCTTGGAGTAATAACATATGGTGGTTTCATTGAATGTTAGTCTTATGCCACAATTATGCTAGTGACATAATTTTCATCATCATCTGGTTTTCAAATTTTAATTATTTTGTTTCTACAATTCAATATTTGGGCTCTTTCTTTTAAAAAATTGAACTTGGTTCTTAGATTGGGTGCTATTATTTGATGCATTCAAAGCCTCTCTTATGAACTGAATTTTTTTTTTCACAATATTATTTATGTTCACTTTTTATGTGGATTGTAGGAAAATAACAACATTACATTTTTCCCAAAAGACATTTTGTCAAAGGTTGCTCCCCACTTTGGAAAGAAAAAAACGGAAGGGGGGGGGGACTAATGCATTGTTTGTCTTTCATTTCAAAGTCCATACTTGGAAATCAATATATGCACAAAAGATATCCTTCAAGTTGCATTTAAACCTTGCAAAATAACCAATGTTTATTGTTGTTTGCATGAACATAATCATGTATGTATGTGTTACACTTTCAACACTTGATGTGAGTATGTTAAAGCCCATTTAAGTCTTTAGAATCATTATTGATGATTCAAGATAGAACATGTTAATGCTTAATATTTTTTTAAATATTCAAGAAGCCCACTAATTAAACTTATGTATTTATGTAATAGGTTTGAATGTACCAAATTCCATTGGTATGATGAATAATACATATGACACCCAACAATGTAATATTGACCATGAAGATAAAGAGAAACCCATTTTATAGTTTTGTTTCAATCCATGTTTCAAAATGAAACCTTGAAAAAAAAATGTTGAAAATTGAAGAAATTTTGTGCATTTAAAAATTAGTGTTCTATGATGGCGTTGAAGGATGTCCCCATAAAGTACATAGAGAAATGTTCTCAAATAAAATGATTTCAAGGAAGAAGGAACAAAAGAAACCTTGAGAAGGTGAAGACTTGCACCTAGGTTGTAACAAGGTTTGGACCATTTTATGGCAAAAGTTTTTGGCTTCCTTGGCATCAATCAATGCTCATTTACTTGCTCTAATAAAATCCAACAAATATTTTAATTTGTACCTAAATTGACATTCGTTCATCTTTGTTGTTCTTTTCCCACCCCTCTTTTGATCTATCTAAAATTCCTTTTACATATCCATCTTAAAAAATATATGTGCACCAATGTCAAACTAAAAGATGTCCATCATGACTAAAATCCCATTATTCAATTTTGAACCCAAATATCGAAATTTGTATGATCCCTTAAATTTTATTGGCACTTGTAAATATATTGGAGGAATTTTTAAAAATTATAAAAAATATATAGTACGTAGTATTTGGGTTTGTGCATGCAAAAATAAGGCAATTCACCATGTGTTGATAATCATGGTCAACTATAATACACATAGTATTGTCACTCCTTTTGTTACATTTGCATTCCCGTCTTTTTTTGAGTGTTGAATTTGCCATTCCATTATATCAAAATACACTTTAACATGGAAAAAAATGGCTCCCTTTCCAAACAACAATGGAATGGAATCTAGCAAAATTTTACAAATGCAAATGCACATTTTAATGGAATAATTTCAAATTGTTGGGTGAACACAAAAGTTTAAAAATATGCATGTGCTTGTGTGGACAAAAAAGAAAGGGGAATAAATCCAAATTTTTTTAGTAACACATTCCTAAGCAAAAAACCTAAAAATAGATGTTTATTGTGTAACATGTGCTTGCCATGAGCATTCAAGACAAACTAACGTGGACATATAACCTTAACCATTTCCAAAAAATATGTAGGCACATGTTTGGGTCAAATCATTTTGAGTTCCTTCTTTTGAATTATCACAATATTTTATGTGGTTTCCTTTAAACATCAACTCCTTATCACACATCATGCTTGGATGTAATAATTGAGGTTTCCAATATTTGGTTTAATCGCATATGGAAAATTCTTTCACCAATAGAAATCTTCAAATATATGGCTGAGTTTATGACTAATATTCTAATCATAAAGGACAAAAATGACTAATGGCCCTCAAGTCATTGCGGATGAATCGTTTAAAAAAAAGTCATTTATGACATATGTGAAATCATTAATGATAGTTTTGTGATAGTTTAATTATTTATTATTATTACAAATTGGACCAAAAAACTTGGGAAACATATATATATATATAGAGGATGTAATTTTATTTCAATTATTTTTAATCTCATTATTTTTCATCCTATCAATTGTTGAGACATGTCATTTGTGAAGTTTGATCCTTGGACCCCATTACCACTAAGCCTCCCCACTTTATAGTGTAAATAATCCAATTTTTATTCTATTTAAACCATACTTCATTTAAACATTACACAAAACTTCAAATATAATGAGTCGTAACTTATTGATAATTTGACCAAATGAAAAAAATGGAAACTTATTCATAAATTTCCTTCAATATTGTATACAACTATATAATTTTTTTATTTTTAAATGTAAATTTAGTTCAAAGGACAAATATTTAAATTTTGTTATTGAATAACACTTCAATGACCATACTTTGAAAAAATAAAATTCAAACACATGATTTGTAAAAGAAAAAACCTTTATGGCTAACACATGAATAAATAAAATAAAACTTTCATTTCTTAAACCTTCATTTGGTTTAAGAATTTATATTAATTTTTTCCCCTAATATATCATAATTTAACTAATAAATTTTAATTTACACATATGAATCCATATAATTTATCCATGTAAAATACTTATCAATGGATCATAATCAATTATATCTACATACATTAATTCTTTAATATTAGCCATATTAAATATGAGGTATAATTCAATTTAAATAATTAAAGTAAAATTGAATAATATAAATAAAATAAAATATTAACTACTTTTCTGAAATTATAAAATTTATTAAATCTTACACATAAAAAATAAATATTTTTATTTTTAAATATATATTATAAATTTTCATTTAAATATACGATAAAAGTTTAATTTATAAATAAATTATATATTTCTCACATCCTATACTTTTATTTTATTTTGAATTTGAGATATAATTTTTAAAAAAATCATACTTTTACTATTATTATTTTTTCAATGTATAATATTTAATTTAATCACATTGAATATTTTAAATGGATTATATATCAAGTATTTTTTAAAATGTAATAATTAAAAATATATTACCTATATGTGTAATATTAATCAAAATAAGTTCCTTACATGTTATAGTTGATAATGTCCATTTGTATTCATATTAAATTACTAATATTCATTTTTTGAATCATTGTAAAATAATTGTATGACCACCTAAGGTACCAAATCATGTAAGGTTAATGATTAATAACTATACAAGGTGGCATGTTGTCCATGTAATAGTAATTACTTAATCATATATAAGTCATTTTATAAGTATCCAAAGTTTAGAACATAAGTGGGACCCATTTTCCAACGACACATGATATTATTTAACTAATTAAATATAAAAAATGCCATGACATCATGACAATGTTTTCCACATCATTTGAAGTAGTTGAAATTCAATCATAAACTAAATCTATGTTATTCAATAGTTGAAAAATGGTAGTTAGATAATCCATGTTGATGTCTTATTGTTTAGCACGCACTTGAAAACCATAACAAATGAAATATGGTTAATGAAAAATGGATGAAGTATGTTTATTTTGTAAGTTTTCATCCATTAGTCATATAAATGATTAATATATTATTCATACTTATTTCATGTAAATAATGAAATTATAATATATGACTGTGGTCATTGATAGAGTCATTTAGGACAACTAGTCATTGTTTCCTTGGTTGCAAATGACATAATTTCTATTAATGTTTTGCACTTTTTTCAACATCATGCATGTGTTGACACACGTACCTACTCCATTAACGCCCCAATTCCAATCCCATTGCCTTGGAAGTTTTAACAAAAAGAAAGGTTTCAAGTAAATTTATTACAATTTCAAGGAATGAAAGGATCTCTTTATGCAATGCCACATCAACAACATACCTTCCCTTTGAGTTATCATAAACACATGTTTCATTTCCCATCACCCAACAACTGAATTCCAAAAAATACAAAACATAGATTTTTCAAGTGTTCTAAATTTGTAACGAAGAAAACCACCAAATCAATTTAAAAACTCTTTGGAGATTATCATTACTTCCATATGTGCCTTTACTTTAAAATATTTAAGTATCTATTCTTGCATTATGTTATAATCTCCATGCACAACCAAACATTTTCAAAAAAATTGATATGTGCAATCACAAAAACTTGCCATGAACATTCATTTCAATAACATTCTACACACAAAAGAAAAATTATTAGAAAGATTTTTGCTTAATTGCATAATCATCATTGTCATTAGGAACCCTGTTCCTAATCATTGTTCATTTTTTGATCTCCTCTTATCCTATTCCACATTCCCTTATGGTCTATTTGCAAAGCCTTTCCATCACCTTCATCAAAACAACCTATCTTTCACCACAACTTTATTTCCAAAAACAACAAAAACACTTATATCACACCCAAATTCCACAACAAATCAATTGTTTACAACTTCTTTTTGTCATATTAATAAATCCTTTGATGCAACCTTAACTAAGCTTGTCAAGAAGTTAGAAATATATGCAACTTCTTTTTTTCACCTTACAATATAATGTTAACCCATATAACTAAAACCTAAACCCTTGTGCATCCAAGCACCACCAACAAGACATAAAACTCCAATGTTGAAAGTGGATGTGACCCTTAATTGTACACAAATCATAATTCCACCATGGAAAAGCCTTAATTTAGGGTTGTTTGAAAAACATAGTAATGCATAGGAACCAATATCATTAGAAGTGTGTGGAAGGAACATTGCGATGGTTTAATAAATAATTGCATTGTTAATGAATGCCTGTAGCGAGTAGCATGAAGAAGTAATGGGGTCTTTCCCAAGGAAGGTTACTTTCAATTTTTTCCAAATGACATGCATAAAAATATAAGATTGCAATTTAATGAAAGCAATTTGAAAATAAAATTTATTATTCATTTCAATGTAAATAGGGTGTCAAGAATTGGATTATAAGAATATATTTAAAATATATTTAAAAATTACGAATTTTAATAAGATATTTCCTTAATCATTCCCAAAACCTCATCCATTCAATGTTGGGTGGAATGCATAGTGGAATGAGAACACGTTTTGAATGAATATTCTATTTCTTCATAACACACAAATTTTTTATTTTATTTTATGTGTTTCATAAAATATACAAAAAATAATTTCCATAAAATCTTTTCTACATAAGTGCACATATGTGAATGTTTTGGGTTTTGAAAGTTGTAAGACTCAAGACCAAAGCTCACATTTATCATTAATTATTTTATAACTTACAATAAGAGCTTCAAGGTTTTTTCAACCTTTTGTTTTGATTTAAAGAATCCTTTCAATCCTTTTAAATTAGAATGCTTATAATAATATTGTCTTAAAATTGTTCATTGTTTAAAGCTTGTTTTCGTACAACTTAATCCAAAAGTTTGGATTTGAAAATGACCCCCACCCCCAAATGCATCACTAATAAAGTCTAAGAATAATCTTCCGCTTTAACAAAATATTGGTGCAAATGCCATGTTAATTTTACCCCATTGCTTTGTATACAAAAAAGATATGGTCCAAAAAAGGTGATGGCAATGTTTTTTTGGGTGTTGATAATATATAATTCAAGTTGAGGCTAACCTTTTATGTGTGCAAAAGTTTGCACTTTTCAAAAATTATTTTGTTTTATGTGTGTGTATTGGCAGATTTGTGTAAGTGTCATTATGTTTATGCATTTAGTGTATTATGATGGAACCTAAGGTTGAGAAATCCAAGAATAGGCTGAGATGTGTTAACACCTCAAATTGAACTTGAGGTCAATACAAGTACACAAACTAAACAAAGAATGTCATTGATGTAATTTGAACCAAAATGGAACTTGGGACCCCAAATTCATCACAACCTAGGTTTGGAGGAGGCACTACCTTGCTCATTACAATATACTTTGCAACTCCCTAAGTAAACTACCTCCACTAATAATAAATTCTCAATTTTTCTTTGGACACATTTTTAATCCCAAAACTTGAAACGACAAGTAGCCAAAGGAAACACAACCAAATAGGACATACAACCCCATTTTATTATAGCCCTTATATGGAGTTTTTCAATAACTTATTAAGATCTTAATTTGGACATACTTTTCCCCTACAAATCTGACATTAAATGTGTATCACATTTATGAACATTGGGGACACTTTTGTTAAATTCTTTAGACCTTTTGATAAGGTAGGAAACAACTATGAGATATGATCCCATCTTGACATACCCTTGCAAGACATTTTCAATGATCTAAATATCATTTAATTCAAATCACAAGCATTCATCTTTAAACATTACTTTGAATACAGAAGATTTTTGAAAAGTCCAACTTCCTAGAAAGTGAATTCATATTGGTAATTTTGGGAGCATTTCCCTTGGACTTTCATATCCTTTCCTTTCATTCGGGTGAGAGTATTACTTTGAAAACCTTTTGGCAAGTCTCAAATTTACATTTGGCCTACCCCTTTGCCTCATCCCCAAGTTTGATCCTAAGTTGAAGCTACGATTAAGGTCACAACACTTTGATTTGACTTCATCTTGAAAGTTGATGGTCAATCCAAGTTAGGTTTGTGACCCATTATGGGGCCAACATGTGGGTTGAATTCAAAAGTTCCCTATCATGTGCTACATAAATCAAGTTAATTGATGACAAATTGTTTTATAATATTTTGAAGTTATGTAAATCTTGTTAATAATTTGTATTGAAATGGTAAAACACATTTCTTGTGATGTGAACTTATTGAACTTTATTAAACAAAAATGAAGCGAGAAAAGAAGATGACATTGAAGATGAAATGATAATTGACCCTAAACAATTAAATTATATATTCATTAAAATATTTACTTCAACAAAACCCTATAGATATTGAATTTAATTTGCATGATAGATTATGTACAATCATTTTAGCTTGATATATTTTGGAACAATTTTATAGAGGTTTTTATTGTTAATTCATGTTGTTTCAAAATGAAATACTTCCAATATCAAAAATAATGCTTAATGAAAATTATGTTTCTTATGACCATAATTGCACCATAAATAAGTTTATTGTCTTTATTGAATATTTCAAATGTATTTAATTATTTTATATTGCAATTTTTTAAAAAATCATTAAAAAAAATAAAAAATAAAAAATATAAGTCTTGATTTTCATGCCATGTTACATATATACATTTTTTGGTCAAAAAATCATTCCATTTCAATATTTTATCCTTCTATTTGTTCATAAACTTTGAATTAATTAAAAAAATAAAAAAATGTTAATTTAACATAAGTACGTACAAACATAATTTTTTTTTCAATTCTTTGATCCCAAAAACTTGGTGAAATATTCCATAAAATTAACAAAATTAGTGAATTTACATTTAAAAAAACCTCCAAACAATTCCCAATTTTTTGTCAATAAACATTGTTGAAAAAAAATCATTGTTTACCAATGAAATTTTAGTGTAACTTTGTTTTATGTCTCAACTGACATGATCTTATAACACCTTTGAAGAAATAAATGTTGTATTTTTTGTTCCCAAGTAAGGAACAATGTTAAAATAGTTTGATCCATTTCCAATTGTATCAGATTCAACTTCTTTATTATGTATGAAATGTTGAGAACACAAAAATTATTGACGCACCCCCAAGCTCCTTAATGGACTCAATTGTGAATCCAAAGGTGAAGACAACGGAAGAAGGAAGTTGGGGCGTGCTCCCTGGATTGTTGCACTTGGGGGGTATAGGGGCATGTTAGAGTTTCAGGATCGGGACTAGGAAGATTGACAAGCAAATCAATTACTCACATGGACCTCCACAAACCAAACAACAAGTTGGTTAGTGCATAGCTGGAACACTTTTGGTGCACGAACAAGCCATAGGCAAACACGGATTCACAAGATTCACCACAGCCTAGACTTTGGGGAAGCCACCAACTTCCCCCTTATAGTATACTTTGTGCTTGACCATGGGACTAGCACCCAAATGTCATTTTGTCTTGGGGCTTTTAAGTGATTCTCAAAGTTGGGACTCCCGTGACTTTGGGGGCCCATAATTTTGTGTGAAAATCTTCGATTGAAGTGAGTTCTAAAGAAAAGTTGTATCCCTTGTTGAGAGCTTTCCAACGATATGTGGCATGCCACTTGCATGCAAGGAAATCATAACGATTCCCGACTTTTAATGGTCGGGAGTCAAATTGTCAATTTGACTTCAGACCCTTTTTTTGGCTATAACCTGTGTTTTAAGTGTCCAAATGGGTCATGCGAACGCATTTAAGACATTTACATTCCAAAAGCTTTCCAATGATATAAGGAAATCTTCAATCAAATGGGTTTGACCCTTGTAATTGCTCTTTGAAGATTCGAAAGTCCATCGATATCCAACCCCAAAATGGGAATTCACTTGGGAATGTGGGGTTCATTCGCTCACATTCTCCCACATTCTTGGGAACATGAAATGTGCCTCCCATGCTTCACTCTTGGCTCGCACCTTTGTAAGCCTTTGCTTTGGTCATGAGCCCAAGGCTAAGGTTGTGACAATTATCATGACTAAGGAATTCCCAATGTGCATAAGAATGAAGACACATTCTAACAAATACACATTTCAACATAAATCCATTAACCATTGAACATGATAATTTAAAGCAAGGACACACAATATGTGTTTTAAGAAAAAAAATACTCAAACATAGTTTATTCAAAACATGAAAAGGTTGAAAATATGAAATAAAAAGAAAATATATGAATCCCGCAAAAAGTGCCTTATTAAATGGACTAAAGTATGGTGCACAATAACCCAAAAAAAAACATTTTGCTAATCATAACATCATTTGGACCCTTCTTTCTATACTTAAGATTGTTTGTTCAAAATTTGAAAAATCAAAGATGGGGCCACTGAAGTTTGAACCCCAATTGTTCAAAATGTGAAAAATAAAAAATGGGGCCATTGAAGTTTGAAACCCTTTTGTTGGGAAAAAAAATTATTTTGGCAAAAATTGTTGAATGTTTGTTATGGGTATAATAATGTTTATTATGATAGTTCAAAATAAAATCAAATAAACATAAGAAAGCGAAAAAGTTACAACAATATTAAAAATAACAAAAAATGTTATTAGGTGAGAATGAAAGTAGGAAAATGCTAGGAAAAATGGAGTTTTTTGTGTGTAGGGTAAAGCCTAAGACCTCAGCTTCACCATATGTGGGCCCACATGAGGGGTCAAGGGCTTTACTGATCGTAAAGACATATGATGATAATTTTTTTCCCCTGTGATACTCGATAGATACTTGATGGGTATCAAGAGAGAAAAAGAAAATAAATTGTGCTTCATTTTGAAAAATGGAACATTAATTGTAACAAACAATTTTTGTTTCAAAATGCCTTACAAAGAGTGGAAGAAAAAATAGACTCTAGAAGGAGCTCACCAATTTCCCTAGAAAAATGAGCGTAGGTCTTTACAAATGCTACAAGACAAAATAATTATTCACACAAAAAATGTCTAAAGATTATTTAAAAATTCAAAAAGAGAAAAAAAAACCAACACAATGATGTTGGTATCCCACAATCAAGTACTTTCCCACCACAAATAAGAAATTTGAATAACATCTTGCTTGAATAATTTCAATAAGAACTCTACTTTTTAGTTTGATTATTGTTGTGTTTGTGGCAAAAAAGGATTTGTATATGAATCAATAATATGTGAGATCTCAAATCTACATCTAAATTTGAATAATATGATTTAGCTCTACTCAAACTAAATCTCAAATGTCACTTCCAAAATGACATCAACCTCATCCCCAAAGAGTTAACAAAAGATACGACCCCCAAATTTGGACAAACTTTTACTTACGAAAATTGACATTTCAATCACTAAATGGTGAATTTTGCATATGTAAGACTTATTATATTTCTTTGAAAAATAATAAAATATCAAAACTAGCATTGGCCAATAATTTACAAATTGGCGTCATACTCATAGTGTTAGCTTTGGTAAAAGAAGGCTTTCAATAACACATTACCATTTGCGAACCATATTGTTTAAGATATAATAACAAATACATGAGATGCCAATACACACATAAAAGAAAATCTAATAAGTTTTACACAAGATTCTCATTCTAAACCTCTTATCATTATATAATCAATAAGTGTCTGAGGAGACATCTGATATAATTAGAGCTGTATAATCAATAGAGAAACCCAATCAATAGAGAAATCTGTAAGGTCCACGTGTCTTCACCCTGTGTCTGGGCCTCCTTTCACCACCAAACCCCTCTTTCAGTGTTATCTGCAAAGTAATGAAATTTTATTAAATCTGGGTACGAAACGCTGAGACTAAGCATTTAATGCACAAGGTTTCAGAGTACCTATAGGACCTAGGTATACACGTACAAGCAGTGAAAATATATGTAACAGCAGTGGAGGCGCTCAGGAAAAAGGAAAGACAGGATGAAACTCAGGTTACCAATAAAGTTGACGGTTTTCTGAATTTCATCCCCCCTTGAATGTTAGTGTACTTTTTCCGCAGGTTGTGTTTGAATTTCACCCAGTTTATGACCGAACTCAGGGTTCTCGCGTTGTCTTTTCCATACTTTACAATAACTCGAATATGTGATATGGTGTTCATTTTGTTGGAAGTTCACCCTCCCTATGAAACTAGTTCAACAATTTTATTTTCAGTTTGAAGTATATATCGATTTGGTGGAACTGTCACCAAAGACGCCATGTGAACATCAATCAGGGTCTATGCGTTTGTACTGTCACAGCTAAGTTGGTAATGATTCAATTTTGCAAATGTAGTTTTTTTCGCTACCTATTCCAAAGCTCCTAGTTCAAATTACATGTAGTGCAAAAGCCCTTGGGTGTTCACATGATTTGAAAGTAAATAAAAAATTCAAGACATTCTTTGTGGTAATCACAGTGAAATGTTATAGGTAAGACTCTAGAGAAAACGTACTAGTATTATTTACTGATTATTTTCGGTGCAATGTCTGCCTAAGTAATATTGTAGATAACTGATGCAAAAGTGATGAGGTTTGGCCTTGTACGTACCACAATGAATGAGATTCCACGAACAAGAAAAGAATGTGTAGGGTAAGGAATGGGATGGGGCCACTCTGGGAATGTAGATCTGTTGTGAGCTGAGTGTGAGACCTGAATTCCCAGAACCACCCCATTTGAGGTCCTTACTCAGCATAAAGAATCCTTAGAATTTCGATTGTAAAGCCAACAGAGAGGATAGGAGCACCTTATGCATA
>Ga0116227_10008085_pt1 | contig 20070 bp, 14 predicted proteins | sample S1TSphgellanicum_FD_89693 | JGI IMG/M metagenome (GOLD analysis project Ga0116227, IMG submission 89693) | Host-associated microbial communities from peat moss isolated from Minnesota, USA - S1T2_Fb - Sphagnum magellanicum MG | ecosystem: Host-associated > Plants > Peat moss > Unclassified...
GCTTAGGGTCGTAGGAAAGGTTTTGGTAAGGGCCCCCCCACCCCCCCCACAACCAAGATGGATAAACCAAGACCTTATAAATGTCATAAGGTCCCAGGATTATTTTTTTGGTAAAGCTCCCCACTTGCAAGCATAGGTTGGATGTTGGGGAGGGTGTATTTTGACCCTCAAACAAGATTCTAGTATTCTAATATCCCTAATTTTATTAGCTTAGGTGTGCTAAAATACTTTTCAATACAAAAACAAAAAAAAACTTAAGTATAATAAAAAGAACCATCATATTGACATTACTTTCACCATTAATATATTTGATGGAGTTTTCGCTAAGCCAATAGGCCAAGTGAGGCTACACAATTTTCTGAATTTGTAGTCATGAAAGATAGACCTTTCTCTTGCATAAAATCTTGGGATATTAACCCTTGCTTGACCTTCAAACAGTCCCAATCCAAAAAAAGTGGACAGTCCTCACAAATGTGCCTAAAAGACATGCAAAATGTTAGAATTTTACATTTTTGACTCAGCAGAGTTGTAGAAAACTTCAAGTTGAATGTTTTGGTTTTTTAAAAAAAGGAGAGATTTGGATGAGAAACAAAAAATTGTTATTGTTGAAATTTTAGATTTTCTAGTTTTTAGCAGTTTTTAAAATTGTAAGTTTTTTTGAGACTTGGAGTAAGATGTTGTGCTCCATTTATAGTAAAACATTGGTGGTGGATAGAAGCTGTGCATATGAGTCAAGTGGGAAAAAAAAAGTTATTAAAAAAAAAGTTGAAATGAATGAATAATGGATGGTCAAAATTAGCCATCCAAGAAAAGTTTAGAAAAACCCATTGATTTTCATCCTTCTTGTGGGGGCAAACAAAAATTTGGGAAGGTTGGGATTGGGATTAGGAATGGCACTTCATCACCTCATTCAGCTCCTATTTTCAAAATGCTGAAAACATGAGGCAACAAAAAATTTCATTGGCTTTCACATATGTGTTGCACAAAATTTTCTAAAGTTTCCTATCATACTAATGTACCCTTCACACTTAGTGGTAGCGTTATTCTTTTTCTTTTTGCTAACACTAGGATAGGCTCATCATTGCAGCTTGTGCAGAGTGCCGAAAAGGCCATTTGGTATCATATGTTCACACATGATGCCATGTACCTCTAGAAGCTTCTTTTTACTATTAATGAGCATCATGACTGTTCATGGATGCCATCGACAGTAGGTGCCTTTTTTTTTTTCGGTCTTGCCCTTTTTTTCTTTTTCAATATGCCCTTGTTTCCCAATCTTTCAAGTTCCCATCTCAAGCTCCTCATTTCTCTCTTTTGTTACTCTGCTTTCTTCCTCCCTCCTCTAGCTCCTCTCTTCCTTCACTATCTTCTTTTGCATTCTTGTTCCTCTTATTGTTGGGGTTCTCAACTCTTGAATTTCGATTTTGGTTTTCTAGCATGTTTTCGTTCACTTGCAATGCTCAATGCTTCTTTCATGTGAAACCTTTGAAAGATGGTTCCTCTCCCTAATCTAAAGCCGCACATGTGTCATTTCTTGTTTTTATTTCTTGTTTGCATCTTGTTGCTTTGATAGAAGGTGAAGTTGATTATTTGATTTTAACATTTTACATCACATTGTTGGTTGATGTGATGCAAGAGATGTTTTTTTTTTCAGCCGAGCAAGCTCACTGAGCTTTTTTCACCTAGACCTCTTGACATTGCCACCTAAGCTTACAAAATTCAAGTTATTTCTTGTATTTGCTACATTACATGAACTTTGAATTTCTTATGCTTTGAGTTTGTTGTTAGTCGATCTAGATCACTGGGTGAAACCCATGAATACAACCTAATTTTTCGGATTTTTATTACATGAATTGACAATGACAAATGGGTGGAAATTTTTTGTATGAACAAACCTACCTTGCTTAGCAATGCCAAACACCTAAAACCTATTCTTCAAAAGCAAGACACAAAGTACCACAAAGTGATACCTGTAAAGATTCAAGTTCGTTACATTCAATCTATAAGCTAGCTCAAGGTGTTATTTTTCTTACTTACAATGAATTATTTGCAATAGGTAAATCAATTATTTCTATCATCCTCCATCAATTTGTTGAAGCTTTCAATTATGTTTACATGCATCAATTACGTGGCCCTAGGGATAGACAATGGGAATTATAATGGAAAAATTTACAACTTGGTGTGGTCTTCCTAATATTTAAGGTGCCATTGATGGCACGCATGTTTGAATTGTTAAGCCATCTGCATTTTTTTTAAATTACTACTACCACAAAATAGGTGGGTATAGTGTTGTGGCATAGGTTGTTGGTGATTGCAAAAAAATGTTTACTTATGTGTTTGTGGTCTTCCAAGAACTGTGGATGATGCAAGGGTTTTACGCAAGTTTGCATTATATAGAAATGCCCAATACCATGTCTTTTTGAAAATCACACAAGTTTTCAATAGTTTTTTCCATATCTTCTAGATGACAAAGGCTATCCTCTAATTATGTGGATCATGACCCCATTCAAAGTAAAGGGTCATCACATTATTTTGGAATTGATGTATAACAAAAAGCACAAAAGAGGTTGCTTTGTTGCAAAGAATGTTTTGGCATTCTCAAAAAAATATTTAGAGAGTTCCTTACTAAAACTAAATTACATGTTTCTTTTGTGCCAAATGCATTCACTACTTGTTGTTTACTACATAATTTTTTACAATCTCAATCTAAATCACATATCCAAATATTGATCGGCATAATTGATGTGGATTTGCATGTGAATCCAAAATTGAATGCATCACGAAGAGTCATTGAGGTTGTTGAAGAACAAGGACCAACCCATATAGTTAAAAGTCAAAAAAGATTTGGTGAGGCAATGTGTAAGGAGCTAAGTGTTTATCTTGGATTTATTACATGATGAACACAAAAATATGTTTTTGTACCTTCAACCTACCTCAAGATTTGATTCAAAGATGATCAATCAACATTGTTATTTTATTATAATGTGAAATACTTCCTTTTGTAATTATGTCTCCTAGTGTTTTGAGTCATCTTTTCTTCATTACTCATGGTAGTATTTCTTTACCATGTTTCATGACTTCAATCAGGCTTGTAATTGCTTTGACCATGTTCATTTGAGTTTTATTTTCAATTTATTTCTACATTTGAAGTAGTCTAATTATTTTTCCAAGTTAGTTTCTTGAAATTTGGATCGTTTTTCCTCCAAAACCAGATTGGTCTCATGCATGTGGTTGATTGACTCCACTAACATTTGATTTCTTTTTTTAATTACATTAGTTATGGTCTTATGAGATGCAAAGTATTTATGCATTATTTCAATGTTGTTTGTGCTTCTTGTTCCTCCACCTCCTTCATACCAAAATCCTTTGTTGATTGAATTTGGTGTCCAAGGGAGCTTGTGCCCAAGAGTTTTAGTTGCATTTTGCACTAGTGTTTTGATTGCATTCTTCATTGGGGTCTTCATTGGAGTGTGAATTAGACTGTCCATTGGGATGTTGTTGAGGTTTGCAATGCTTCATTCAAAGCCTTTATGAAAAATTGTGAATGTGGAAAAGGTACCATGGTTTGAGCACTTGAAAGGTCATTCATAAATGTGCAACTATTTTCAATTCTTGTTGGATTGTCATACCCACAATCCACATGTTTTGTCCTTGTGCCATGATAAGTGAAATCAATGCAATTTGAAGCTTTGAAGCCAATTACATTGTTGATGTTATTTGAATCATGCATGAGATGTTGAATGTGTAAAGGATTAAATATAAGTCTTTTGCCCATGAATTCCATGATCATGTCATAATGTGTTTTACTGAAACATCGTGACAAGTGGTGTGTAACTTTGTTTTGTGGGTTCATAATTGCCCAATAATCTTCATTATGCCTTATTGCTGAAATGTGATCAAAGATCTTAAATTCCCTAGCTATCACTTTTGATTTATCCTTGCATGTAGAGTCATTTCTCATATGTTAAGAACAACTAAATTGCATGACAATTTGCATAATTATTTTTCCATTTTGTTATAGTTGTTTCAAACTTGTCTAGAGATGCAATGTGTTCATCCTATTTTACATTGATGAGTACCAATACTTCTTTATGCTCCCAATTTGGCTACCTTGGTTTCCTTGACTACATTTCAATTAATGCATATGATCTTGCATTTTTTTTTCATTTTATCTTTTGTTTTTAAAGGACCTCCTTCTTCATAATTGTTGACTATTATAAATTCTACAATGAATTGAAAAATTTAAACTAACATGTGTTTTTTTTCTTTTTGCAAATTACACATTGATGGATTGAACATGAATTGCTTACCTCTTTCAATATTTTGGTCCTTGCAATTCACTATGAAAAAAATATAAGGTTTAACAACTAGGTTTGCAATTGGGTTTTCCAGTTGCAACATATGGTATTTATACAGTCTTGAGTGTTAACAAACAAGTTGTAGTAGTTGTAGTGGACACCCTATGTTGTATACAATATCATATATATAGTGTAATTCACATGCAACAATATGTAACTTCTTTGCAACTAATTTCCACGTCAAATTTTCACACACATTCCAATGTGGTCAACGAAATGCTAACGTGACTTTTCATCCATTTGTCGACGAATGACATATGTTAATACCTTTTGCAATTTATTTACAACTATTTTACAACTAATTTGACAAATATAACATTTAATTATTTCATTTATCCATTTGATGAATGAATTCTGTTCTTATATTTTATAATTTATCTACAATCATTTTACAACAAATATATTTTTTCATTATTTCATTCATCCATTTGATGTGAATAGATTTTATCCCAATCCTTTGCAACTTATTTCCAACTATTTTGCAACTAGTTTGATGAATATATTCCTTCATATTTCATTCATCCATTTGAGCAATGAATTCTGTTCCTATCCTTTGCAATTAACTTATAACTAAAGATGAAATGAAAATAAAGGATTTAGTGACTAATTTGCAACTAGGTGTTTAAGTTTAGGTTTCAAAACAATTGTATGGTAGTTGATTTTAGTAATACTAAACAACTAAATTGCAACTTATAATGCAATTATACAAACTTCACACAACCATTATCATGTTGTCATAATTATAATAGATAATGTTGAATTGCATTAGGCATCATTATTCATAAACATGAAATGGATTTGAAACTTTAAATAAATTTACATTCCATGTTGAAAAATACATTACAAATTTTTTTTTAAAAATGTTTCTATCAAAAAGCAATTTAACTATGAATTTAAATATAATACCCAAGTTATTTATAACAAACATTTTCTCTATCTAAACAAAAGGTCAAATCATAAAATGATGACCCACAATAATCAAATATTGTCATTTTAAACATTATGTTTCATAAATGAATGTTTTCTTCTATTTTTGTTGAAATGGAGCTTGAGCTATGCAATTTCTTCAATCCACCTTATCTACTTAAAATATGCCATGTTATGATATTTAGTTCCACATATGAAATGAAATTAGTAACATATCATAACATTGTAATGTAAAAAATATTTAAATAATCCTTTCAACTTGAATAAAATTTATTTACAATTATACTGCCACTAACATGCAATTTATTTGTCATTAAAATGTAACGTATGTAAAACATTGATATAAACTAAACTATAATTTGTACACTTGCAAACAAAATCAAATATTATGTTTACTATGAGGTAAAGTAAATTAGAATTTGAGATACTTTTGAAATAATCTTACCTTGTATGCATAATTTTATGTTGATGGATTGAAACATAATGAAAGTTCAACCCTATAACACAAAAACAACAAAAGTCATCACAAATGTTCAAACACAAAACACAACATATGTAACATGATTATCATTAAAAAAATCACCTTTCATAAATCTTTCATCATTATAAATTAAACTAAACTTATATAATCAATTTATAAATAAAATGGAATATATTTTCACATCATTTTTTTTTAATATATGCAAATAAACAAAAGACCAAAAATTGACACAAACCTTCAACATCCAAGAACAAAAGTAAGAACCTTCAATATCTAAAAGTAAGAGCAAGAACTTTCAACATTTAAAACCAAAAGTAAGAACTTTGAACATCCAAGAATAAAAGTAATAACCTTTAACATCAAAAAGTAAAAGTAAAAACTTTCAACATCCAAAAATATGAGCAAAAACCTTCAACATTAAAAAAAACAACAAAAGCCTTCAACATTCAAAAGCAAAAACAAAAACTTTCAACCTCTTTAAAAACAAAAACCTTAAACCTCTTTAAGAGCAAACCCTAACAACCTTCAACTTCAAAGAGCAAAAACAAAAGCCTTCAACCTTTTAAAAAATAAGAACAAGACCCTTCAACCTCTAAGAGTAAAAACAAAAGTCCATAAGGATAAGCACATGAAGGTTGTTGATGACGTGTTCCCAAGCTCTTTGATAAACTCAAATGTGAATTTAAAGTGAAACCAGTAAAAGAGCAAGGATGGGGCATGCTTCCTAGCTCATAACACTTTAGGGGTAGAGGGGTGTGTTGGAGCTTTGGGATGGGACTAGGAAGAATGACAAGTAATCAATCATTCACACAGACAACAAATTGGTTAGTGCATAGTTGGAGCACTCTTGGTGCGAGGACGAGCCACGAATAAACTTGGATTCATAAGACTCACCACGGCCTAAACTTGGGGGAAGCCACCACTTTTCCCCTTATAGTATACTTTATGCTTCTCCATGAGGCCCACATCCAAATGGCATTTTGTCCAGGATTCCCAAATGGGAATCCCGAAATTCCCAAAATTGGGACTTCTATGCTTTTGGGGCCTCATAGCTTTATGTGCAAACCTTCGATTGAGATGAAGTTTAAAGTAAACTTGTAGCCCTCATTGAAAGCTTTTCAATGGTATATGGCACACCACCTACACACAAGGAAATCGGGTCAATTTTTGACTTTTAGTTGTCGGGAGTCAAATTGTCAAATTGACTTTTGGCCTTTCTTTTGGTTATAACTTGTGTTTCAGATGTCCAAATGGATGATGCAAGCCCATTTTAGACATCTACATTTCAATAGATTTCCAATGATATAAATTTTTTTTCAATCTAATGGGTTTTGACCCCTGCAATCATTCCCTAAAGATTTGAAAGTCCATCAGGACTCCAACTCCCCAAGTGGGAGTTGCCTTGGGAGTGTGAAGGTTCATTCTCTCACATTTTCTTGCACTCCTGGGAGTAAGATGTGTCTCATGGGCCTCCCTTTTATCCTGCATTCTTGCAAACCCTTGCCTTAATTGCAAGCCCAAGGCAAAGGTTGCGACAGTTGATGCATTGGGGTAAATTTGTTGATATATTGCCATGTGTCACTTGCTTAAAGGTTTCCTGTCGAAATTTTAGATCTTTAACTTTCAAATTTTAAGTTTCAATATAATTGCATATTAGTTGCAAACAAATTGAAATGTTATATATATTGGGCGATGGAAATGTATACATGTGGCATGATCATATGTGTTACTCAAGGCCATACATTTGTTGCAAAGTAATTGTTAATTAATAATTAAATTTATCTTAGTTGTGATGAAGTTGTTACATGTGATTAAAGTGCAACTTGTCAACAAAGTCAAACATGGTTGACTATAATTGTATATATAGTACATGCATTGTATTATATAAATATCCATTTTGCAACTAATTTACAACTACAATATAACTCCTTGATTTTTTGACATGACATTTTATTTATTAATTTGTTGTATTTCCATGGGACAATTGTAATGCAATTGTATATTAGTTGTTTTGTAGCTCTAGTTGTAAAGTAATTTAGTTGTCACGGACATAATTTTTCATAGTGATTTCCTTGATTGTTTTCTTTTATAAAAATGACCATGAGCATTGTTATGTTGCTGTTGGCATTATTATTCAACATTATTGTTCAATCCTAGGGGGCATGCTAGTAAAAAAAAGTAGGAAATACTTGAGTAAACTATAGGGTGTAATCTATTAGTTGTTGGGTAAAAATTATAAGTTAATTAGTTAAAAAATAAGGTACGTTTTATTCAAATAATCAATTTAATTATAATATAAGGTATGTAATGATAAGAAATAATGGATTATAAATAATGTAGGGTGGCTTTTATATGTATATATTAAAAAATTAAATAATAATAAAGTGATAAAAATAGGTTGAACAAATATTTAATACCCCTTTGAAAATGGTCATTTGACACATGTAGATCCCAAACTTTACATTAAATGTCCTCCCTAGGTGTTCAATGTTGTTATGCTGTTATTGGCATTGATGTCTAGTGCTATTGTTGGTGTTACACTTGTGCTGTTGTTCGTTGTGTTATTGGTTCACATTATAGTTCATCATAAAAAAGGCGAACAAGTGGGTTGAAGATGATGGGCAAGGACTTGGACCATGATAGTTGTTTTTACGTAACATTGAATTATAGCCCAATTTTGGGCCACATACATAACATTACATTTTGGGTTGTAAATCTAAACTTTTTGAAGATTTAATGATAACTACCATTTTGAATCTTAACTTTCAAGTAACATCGCATGCCACATAAGATGCCACTTTAGCATTTGTGTTACCAAACACTTTATATATGGACAATCATTTTGAACTCCAAATTTTAACACCCAATTAACAACGAGTTTCCTCCAAGTGTGAATTGTGCTTAAGTAATTGACATAAATCTTTAAAATGGGTAGCCAAAGACAAGAAACTCTCATGGAAAGGGCAGGCCCTATTCAATGATGTGACAACTACTAACCCACCCATGTTTGTTACATTTTGAAACTAGCGCTTATAACTAGGAGTGGTGTGAAGGGGTATAAACTAAATTGATCCTTCTTGACTTAGGCTACCTCAAGACTTGATGAATGCAAGGATTTTAAAACCAGTGTTTATAACTAGGAGTAGTGTGAAGGGGTACAAACTAAATTGTTCCTTCTTGACTTAGGCTACCTCAAGACTTGATGAATGCAAGGATTTTAAAACTAGTATTTATAACTAGGAGTAGTGTGAAGGGGTACAAACTAAATTGATCCTCCTTGACTTAGGCTACCTCAAGATGAATGCAAGGAACGTAGTTAACGCACCAGTGAGAGTATCGTTTACAATTGAAATTTGAAAAGAGGTTTGTTGCACATCAAGCAACCCTTTGCCAAACTAAAAAAAAGTAGATTTGGTGAGTTGTGGGTTCAATGAGTGCTTTCAACCACTACCCTTGACTTACATATACTATGGCATAGGGTTAGTTTTCACATTAACAAACCAAATAAATTATTTTTGAAAATTTGAAAATATTATTTTTTTCATGATCTATTATGATATTTTCAACATGTCAACTTACATTTTGTTTCACTGTTTTGAAGATTATCTAATGACAAAACTAACCTTAGGGTAAGGATCTACGTTTGTGTTCATGTTGAAAAACAATGTTAATTTGGTTTGTTTATACATAGTTATTAAGATCTACACCTATCCCCAATTGGATGTGAGGAATGTGTTCTTGGAGGTGGTTATTGCTACCCCTATTTTTTGGAACCATCGTAATAATCTTTCAATTGTAACTTAATTTGTCTACCACCTTGGTGAAAGGGCTACTATCCATGGTTGTTGGGGATATGCTATGAAAGCTTAAATGTTCAATTCGCAATTCCCCCTTTTGGTTAGTAGTGGAAGACTTCAAGATTATGTGACCTCTTAACTTACTTCCTATTGTCTTATCAATAATAGTGCTTGAAATAGTCTTGGCGTGTAATCAAGATGGAGTCTTATAAGTAATTAAAAACAATATAAAATATATGTATCAACTTATAAAAATCTAGTGCCCAAACATTGATTTTAGGGGAGACATTATTTGTTGACCTTGAATCTTGCACCTATAAAATATTAACATCCATGGGTGAATTATAGTGGGGTTCCAGGTTCACAAGACAAAAATCATAATGTAGCTTGACTCCAATTTATCTTTGGAACTTTCCATTACCTATCCATGTAATGGAAAATTCCACGACTTATCACATCACATGTTGTATTGGTAATGGGTGTTGTACTATACCTTTTAAGTTTGTTCACAATTTCCAAGAAGTTATTTCCTATAAACCAATATGGTGCTGTAGTGAGGATAGCCAAATTCAACTTATAATCTACTCTATTGGGACATCCTTTTTGCATTAGGACGTGCAATCATGTTGGCTGTATCTTTTCACATTACCTTGAGGGTGGGGTTTGCTAGAAAGCAAACATATATTCTTTCATCATAAAATTATGCAATGCATAATTAAATATAAGATTTTGTAAAAGGCGTGCATCAATTGCAATGTAAGGGACATCAAAGGATTTTTTGTAGTGGATTTTCTGTAGTGTCTAAATGTTGTCCCATCCACCCACAAATTTTGCTTCTGTCACAAATTATGCTATCTTTTCTGTTGCTCTACTTGCCACCTTTAGCAAGAATCCTTATCGAGTGCAGAAACTGAAATATTGCACTGCAAAGTGGCGATGTTACTTGATAAGTTCAATTTACCTTGTATATCAGGATTGTTATGTGGGAAGAATTGCAGGACCACATCTGTAGAGTTTGTTTGGGCATTTCCGGCTTGGGAAAGGCCTAAAGAAAAACCCCTGTAGAATCATGACTGTAGTCCCACCAATAGGACCCATGTTGCAATCCTTCAGTCAAGCTACCTATTAGTTTCATAAAACTGGTAGATGTATGAGCTTTTGGGTACCCAGAAGTACCCAGCACTTTTAACGGAAGAAGGTAAAATGTGGCATGCACTCATCATGAACATCATGTAGTATGGAATGTGCATTGTGTTATGTTGACTATCAAAGTTTAGAGCAATCAAAACACCAAGCTTATGGCTTCAGATCACTGTTGGCAGCTTCATCATGGACTTTCCGAGTTCCACTGCATGATACATACTAATTGTGCATGAGAAGGAAATTCTTTGCTTTGGCTTCTGAATACAATCTGCCCATTGACCATCTCTGTAATATAACTGGGCAGAAAGATATCACCACAAATTCAGAGAATGGACAGAAACACGTAAGGGAACTGCAAGAAATGTTGAGTCAGTTCCTGCCAAACTGAAACAAAAACTACAAGAATGAGTGAGCATAACCTTATCAGTCACTCGAATGCTAACAGCCTATCACAGTGCATCATGAAAAGGGAGTGATTATCGGCCATTACTCCCTACTATCTTTGTCAAGAGCCTCTTGACAGTGGGTTTAGATAAGTATATAATAATCTGCTCCAAGCTCAGGGCAAACAATTATGCAAAATCTGTATTCTGGGTTTCTTTTGCATCTTCAGAGGCAAAAAGGGAAGACTAAGTTATATGTTGGCTACTAGTCAAGAGGCATAGTTACTGATAAAAGTCAATTCAAATGGTATGGCCTACGGAATGAGTATCCAAATTTAAGCTGCAACAAGCTTGCTCATGATCAATAGGTCAGCCTCTTGAACCCTGAAATACCCCTTAAGATCATTGAAACAAAAAGAGCAATCACCAATGTTTATCAACAGCTGACCTTAGATAATCTATCTCCAGGGAATAAATATCAACTACTTAAAAGTTTAATAACAGAACATCAGAGTAGAGCAGAAAAGGTAATTTATGCTCATTGACTAGTGGACACATCCTGTTGTCCAATCAGCACCTCAATTCTCTGCATAGACAAAATACACACCATAAAAGAATAACACAAGTACACTATTTTTCCATCATTTGTGATGTGTTTTTCCCCTGAAGAGATGTCCTAGCTGCCATTTCAACTTGGACAGCAGATTACTAGGAACTAGAATTTTGCGTTTGTTATTTGCAGAAGTGGTCTGTTAGAATTTGATATTTTGGGAGCAACTTGTGTTGTAAGAACTGAAAGAAAAACATGATGATTATGCAATCCCTTGGTTGTGCTCATTACCTTAATAGAAGTTTCCAGAGTGTCCAGCTTGTGCAGTATAGCTTCCCCTGTAATGGGTGTTTCAACAATAGTCCCCACCATACCTCTTTGTAGGGTATTTGGATATGTCATCTATTTCACCCACCAGTTTTCATCAAGAGAAATCCAGCAGCGGTCATCCAAGTGACAACAACTAATGTGGGTACATGAGTGTGCTTTTGTGCATACCTGCCAACTGACTCCTTGCTGCCAAGACCAAGGTTGTGATGGGCGAATCTGTGACACTTCTGGAGGTGTAGTCACCTCCCCATTATCAGTAGGAGAGAAAAGTAATCCATTGTCCTCTCCATTTGGAATCTGACCTTGACGAAGCTTTGCAGATGCCATGAGCACCACCTGTAGCCGGGTCAAAATTGTTTGCTATGAGCAGTAAAGGATAGGCGATCTTTTGTCTTTTAGTGCCCAACTTTATACAAACAATCTTTGCAAAAGTTCTAGTATTCTGTTCTGTCAGTTCCACAAAATCAAAACTAAGACTGCAAGAATGAAAGTGCTTATAACCTTTTGAGTGTCCCTCACAAAGTGTGAGACCATTACCTTCGTCATTGATTAAACAATTTCCTTCATGTGAAAACTTTTTACCTTTTTGAATAGCCGGGGATTGACCACCCCTTGAATCCAGAGTTCATTTCCTGGGGCTGGCCACCCAAGCTTGGCATTCTCCACCCGAACTGTGGATACCCCAAAACATGACTGTAACCAACCTGTAGGCACAACCCAAGTGCTCGCTCTAGTTGTGAACAAACAAATTAAAGTGTAAAAGACAAGTACTGCTTTAGTACACCTGACACTAAAGAGGCAACACAGAAGGCAAGAAAGAAGAGATTGCAGAGACTGTATGATGTCCATGAGAGCTGAGGAGGACAAGGAAGGTGGTGACCTAATGGTAAGAATTAGGCTTTCACAATGACAATCTGGGGTTGGTATCTCTGAGGGCTTCAACAAACCTTCTTCAATGGTCATGTCAGTAACCAAGTGCAAGAGCACATGTTTCTCTTTCATTGATACCCCACAACATGGCAGAATTACTGGCTTTTTCACCTACCCACAAGTCCCCATGTTAAAATATGTTAAGATGCATTGCAACGTAAATTAGTCTACAACTTCAAGATAGGAACAACAGGCAGAAAGATGAACAATTGACAACTGTCCATAAGATAAGATGCAGAGAGAGACTGTTGAAACTAAATGAAAATACAATTGGCTCAAAGCTCAATATAATTTGGATATGACTACTTGGTTATTCTCTATTGAACGTACCTTGTACACAACAGCTTGAGTTGTGATGTAAAGCTCACGTGTACGAATATCTCTCCTCACAATGTATCGTCGAATTGGCACATAAAGAAGAAGTAATATTCCAACACCATACACCAGTACAAATACTAGAGCAATTAACACCCATTGCACTGTATCATAGTTCACATATGCATTCTCCAACTCCTGAAATGAGGCCCTGTCAGACAGAAAAAGGAAATTTCTAAGCAAGTTGATGATTTACAACATCCATCTCCTTCTTCACGTGTCAACAACAGATTTCTCCACGATGAGATTACGAATATATCCACCTTTTCGGTATGAGAAAGACAACCTCATTTATACAATGGTGTTGTATAAATGAAAGTGAATCATGTTCTAATGAATTCAGTCCTAACATTTCTTTCAGAATCAATGAAAGTCATATGTAATAATAGTGTATGCAATTTGATGATGGAAAACAAGGGACTCACTGAATGGCAAAGCTATGCCCTGGAACCATACTAATGGAAAACCTCAACATATTGAGTCCATAGTTATAACTAACTGACACTCACCTGTAAATTATTCTTCTGCCATCCTCGTCATTACCTTCATGGGAAATTGGATTGCTCAAAATTTGAGCTTCTAGATAATCACCTCCCTCCAGAAGCTGCTCATCCAGTGACCCCATCCAGTAATCTGGTTTGTAACCCTGTCAAGATGGACGTGAACACATTGTTGGTTGCTTTATGGGTGTCGCTCACAAAGCATCTTGGACCATCATCACATTCATCATTAATGGCACTGACCAGCTGCCATCATCCTCTTCCCCCTGACTTTGTCAGCTTCCGCAAACAAATGACAAATGCTTAATGAACTATGCTTTCAAATGCTTTCAAGCAATCAGTTTAACAAGAATTTGCACACAGAGTTGCTGTTGCAGATTTCCAGAAGCAAAGCAGGAAGAAGACCTAGTCATGAGGATGTTGGTTAAGCACTGAAGAGACAGCAAGCATGAATTGGAAAAAGACAAATAGTGTCCTCATTCAAGCTGCAACAAGGCTATCAGAATTCTATCAGAAGACCTTGCTAGGGTTGCAGCAAAAAACCAAAGTAGAACATGACGAGAATGAATGAGTTCTTCTTGCACCATCCTCCATTAGACTTCAGTGGAAAAACAGAAGGTTTCTCAGAATCGAGTGAGTTTCTCTCTGGTCTTGCAGGTGAATTCCTGCAAAGTTGCACCTGACTGTTTTGATTTGGGAGTTTGAGTAATGACCAACAAGTATCGGAAACCAGCTGAAATTGTAGACTCTTTGGGCAAAACAAGTTTCAGGGTTTTGATCTCACCTCAAATCTGTAATCTTGTGTTGTCGACTCTAGGAATCTGCTGGAGAAAAGCTTTCCTTCCACAAATGAGGAAAGCTACTTCAAGGAGAGCAAGAAACAGCTTGAAAAGCTTCAGCTTCAGCTTCTAGAACGAGAGATGACGCCCGTTTTCTGTATGCACGAACTTGAGAGTTCTTCACCCTTCACCTTTGTGGATCAACAGCTCATGTCTTCGGAAACTCCTGCAGAGCTGTGACAAGGTCGAGCCACTACGACAATCTAACCCTCGGCAGCGATCAGCTCCTTTGCTTCTGCTTTTGGAAATGAACAGCCTCGTAACCTTGAGCCCTAACAACGAAGCTCTTCATTGCCTTCTTCACCTTCCCTAAGAGACCAAAAACTGCTGATGTTACGCATGAGAAGAGATTTAGTTTGGAAACAAAATAAAACAGAATTCCGGAACCGCATATGCTCAAACCGCAAGCGTACCTGGAAATTGGAGTTCAGATCACTCGAGCAGGCTCAGGAAACAAACCGTGAAGATGATTGCCACAAAACTGCAGGGATGGGAAGCATCAAAGATCAAAACTTGGAGTTTTGTGTGCAGGAGGAAGAAACAAACTTGATAATAAGAAGAGAAACACACACTCAAAAGCTCTCGGAATCTAACAGAATTCAGAAGCATATTACAAACTGGAGTATGGGCTTCCTGGGTACAAGAGTGTCCATGCCGATTTCCCCCCCACACACAGGATGAATGTGCCTGGTATGCTGAACGAATACCAGTGTTCAGAGAGTACGGAAGCCAGTCTTTGAAAGTTGGAGAATTTAAGGGCCTAATTTCTGCTTACTCGCAGTAGTATTGCGAGGGTGCTTAGGAGTGCCTTCCAAGGGACGCTTATGTGTCGTCGTCTCTCCGATATTTTTCTCTTGGTTGTGTTGTTTGTTGTTTCTCCGCACACTCAAAGCAACGATTTGTTTATTACTTTTTCGACATCGTGACGTCCGCAGAAATTTTGGGATGAATTCAAATACGCACGAGTCCTGATACCCACTTCGAAAATCGCTTTTCTGTTTTTCGATAGATTCCTTTACAGGAGGAATTTCGAATTCTATTCTGCGAGGATTCCTCTGTGTGTGTGTATGTTGTGTGAATGTATCCAACAAAGATACAGAAGAATGTGCGCAGTTGCTTTCCTTTGTTTTGCGTGGACGATGACCAATTCGTCGAACACATTCTACTCGTCGTTTAGTATGGGACCCGCTCTCTTGCCCTGCCATCGCCACGAAGTCTTCGAAGCTCTTACTACACTAAATGGGGAACAAAGTTGTGTGTAGACAGTGTCAGAGAGCGAACATAGTTTTGGTGATCATTCATTGATGTGCTCGCCATAATAGCCATGACGGGTGCTATCCTTCCCCCAATAGCCAGGGCACCTCCCACACAACAACCCATTGGACCTTTTTAGTTTTCTGATTTTTTTTCGCTCCTCGATGCATCCGTGGCGGTGAAAACCACCATAGCGTCACTGCCTTTCATTTCACCACCACTTCAATTGGCCTCCCTTGTGGTTTTAAAAATTAAAAAATCAAAAAACAAATCCCAGAGGTGTTGTGGAAGGGTGCCTTGGGCTATTGGGAGAGGGACAGCAGCTGCCATGGCTATTGTGACCAACCCATTAATGAGTGATCACCAAAACTGTGTTCGCCGTGTGACAGGTGTATGGCATCAAGCGTTTCTGTTTTTGGCGATTTATCGCATCCTGGGGACACCAAAAAAGAGAAGCCAGTGCAAAAGATACAAAGACTTTTTTGGGAAAAAAAAATTGCCCAAAGACGCCACATCATGAATTTATGAGAATTTTTTTTGAAATTGGCCATATTTAGACAATAGGCTATAGCAGGATTCTTAACCTTTTTAATTTTCTTCTCTGATCTGTAGCCAAATTTGGCTAACTCAGTCCTCAGTGGACGATCGCCAACCCATATACCACACAAATGTGAAAAGGAAAAAACACTAATGGCATCGTGAGGAATGATCGGTACAGAAGCTGTGCGACTATGGGCATGTGTAAAGGCATTTGTTGCTGGCAACCGTGTTTCTCTTTTGAGGACAGAGTAAAAAACACAAGCCCTGATCCGCGGGCGTTATCCTTCGCGAAATCCAAACCAAAAGCCAACAGTGAAGAGAAGGTAAGCGTGCTGATCTTTGCATTGCGTCAAAATTCACACGCAAGGAAAGAGAAAAATCTCGTGATTGATCGAGTGTGGTGGGTATGATGGCAATGTCAGCGTCCTGCTTACCCATTGCGTCGATTGCCTCGACAGCTACCTGCAATGTCAAGCCTGAGGTGCTTAATCTTCGCTCTGTGTTCTTGGCAGGAGTTTCTTCACGCTCCGCCAAGGGAAACAATGAGTTTGCATCCGCTATGCCCACAACTCTCGGGGTGGGTAAAAGAAAAACCAATGCTCAAGGGATTGTCATGGCGAAGCGCGGGGGAGCAGTCGTGGAGGAGCAACAGAAGGACGTCAAGAGTGATGATGGCAGGTTCCGACTAAACAATTTGTCGCCGCAGCCCGGTTCCAGGCACAGGAACAAGAGGAAGGGGCGCGGTATTGCGGCCGGGCAAGGGGCGAGCTGCGGGTTTGGAATGCGAGGACAGAAGTCGAGGTCGGGGTCTGGAGTTCGCCCGGGGTTCGAAGGTGGTCAGATGCCGCTGTACCGTCGCCTTCCGAAGCTGCGGGGCATAGCAGGAGGGATGGGGGCTGGGCTTCCGAAGTACGTTTCAGTGAACCTGGCGGACATATCCGCTGCAGGGTTTCAAGAAGGGGAAGAAGTTTCTTTGGAGGCTTTGAAAGCGAGAAGGATCATAAATCCCTCGGGCAGAGAAAGAAAACTGCCATTGAAGGTGCTGGGAGATGGAGAACTGGAGACGAAGGTGAGGATCAAGGCAGCAGCCATTTCAGTTGCTGCAAAAGAGAAGCTGGATAGTCTGGGATGTAAGTATGAGATTCTTCCAAGCAAGAAGAAATGGGTGAGTGCTGCAGTGAGTAAGAATCTAGCCAGAGCAGAAGCTTACTTTGCGAAGAAGAAGGGTACTACCAGTAGCTCATAGTCTCAATTCTTCTCTCAAACTTTTTCAATCGTCTCTCCACCATTGATGCAAAGTCTTGTCCCTCCTTCAAAGATGTCTTCTAGGAACTCCCTTCACAATCCTTAGTGCTGTGCTGCGAGTATCCACATTGTAGCTCGTGATTGCTCCCTGTGAATGTATGGTACGAGAAATGGGCTTGCTGCAGGAAACAAGTAATTTTAGAATAGATTGTGAGCAGTTGAGGCTCCATTGATTTGGTGTCCTCAGTGCTCCAAATCTTGAGGGGAAGAAGATCAAAAACTTCAATTGTTCAATTGCTGGTGTTGTTAGGTCTCTTTCTGCGGTTCAGATCTGTGTCTGCACATGGACATTGAAATGCTTAAAATGTGTGTGACAGTAAGAGATGGCAAGACGAAGCTTCATTTTGACATTTGATTGATGATCATCTGGGTTCAGCACCTCTCCTTGTTGCTCCTCTAATCAACAATGTGCAATTCTCTAGAGCCTGGTTGTCATGGTAGGAATTTCTTGATCAAGCTCTGCAATTTCTCAGGACTTTGAAAGCACATCTGTGTGTGCATGTGGACAATGAAATGCTGAAAAGTGTGTGTGAAGTCAAAAGATGACAAGAGGAAGCTTCATTTTGCATTCGATTGATGATCATCAGGATTCAGTACCTTTGCTTGTTGCTCCTCTAATCAGCAATGTGCAGCTTTCTAGAGGCAATTGTCACAGTGGGAATTTCTGGATCAAGCACTGTGATCTCCAGGACTTTGAATGCACATCTGTGTGTGCATTTGGACAATGAAATGCTTGAAGTGAAGGTGAAATCAAGAGATGATAACAGGAAGCTTCATTTTGCATTCGATTGATGATCACCAAGGTTCAGTACCTTTGATTGTTGCTCCTCTAATGAACAATACACACTTTCTAGAACCTGTTGTCAGGGTTGGCATTTCTTGATCTTGGCCCTGTGATTCTCAGGACTTTGATTATTGAACTTAGGAATTTTCGACACTTGGTGTTTGGATTTCTTAACCACTATTGCAATATTCATGTCATCTGTAATGATAAGGGGTGTCTATTAATTCAATTTGTCCCCCAAGTTGCCCATGCAAAATTTCAGATCTTTTAGCTGATATGTAATTTTGTAGATGGCACAAGCTGAGGACTGACATTGTTCTAGCAACAACTTTTGAACACTGTAAATTGGTGGTCTATTGCTATGACAACATTGTGGGTGATGTAGCAATGCTGACTAAGCATGAGTGTTGGTACTTTGTTAATTGATAAGTACCCAAGACATCTCAATAGTGTAGAACTTGGCACCTGTTTTGATCAACTTTTTTTCCTCTTTCAATTCATGAAATGTACCCTAAAGTTGTTCCATATTTAATAGGAAATTCATTCTTCTTCTCCTTTAATCCCAGCTCCAAAAAGAAAGACACCACAACATCTGGAGAAATTATCCACATTCATAATTCTTGGTTTTTGCCACAAGTTTTGTTTCGACGTTTTCTACCTCTTCCCACTTCATTTTCCATGTTTCCTATATTTCCTACCTCATCTGGCTCTCCTGCTGTCCAGTTCTTCAAGGCAATACTGTCAGGTGAACAACTAATGTGTTATTGTATTAGCTGCTACATTAGTTATTGTGTTAGCTTTCTTCTTCAGGTCCTCAGATTGTGTCTGCACAATGCCACAAATTATAGAAAAATTCTTTGCACACTGAAATTCCTAGTTGAATGCTAAAGTGCAGGGGTGTAATATACATCTTTCCAGTAGTTCCTAAGCAAATCAAGATGTGAACTGACAGAAGTCTCAAAGAGCAAAGGAACCAGTTCCTCAACTAGTCCACTAGCCAGGATCCTCATCAGCATTAATTAGCATTAAATGGAAATTGTCCTAAGTGGGCTATAGCATTTTTACAGAAGTGTTGCTTCAAGTAGCAACCTAAGAGGTCCTAGGTCTAGATGTGGTTAATTTAATTATGTTTATTTTTTAAAAATGATGAAAAAAGCCCTAAAAATCACACATTTTTCACTTTCTGAAACTAAAAAAACACTAGTGAAATTTTGTCAGGAAAAAAAAACACTACTTGAAAGACCACTTTTTGACACAGGTAGGGTTGATTTACAAAACACATTTACTTTCAAGTTTTTGCACATGTGATCATGCTTTTAGGAAATCTATTTGAATATATTAAGGACTCTGAATGACAATTTAAGGTTCTTGAATCATGAGTCATGGAGTGGTAATGGACTACACTATCAAAGTTGTTTAAAATTTCATAATTAATTTCAAAAACCTTAAATTTTTTTGATCCCACTTGGATTAAGTTTTAATAATTTTAAATAAAAAAAAAAAAAAAAAATGTAAAAATAAAACTTTTTTTTTTTTTATTTTTTTTTTTCTTTTATTTTTATTTTTTTTTCATTTTA
>Ga0116227_10008086_pt1 | contig 20067 bp, 18 predicted proteins | sample S1TSphgellanicum_FD_89693 | JGI IMG/M metagenome (GOLD analysis project Ga0116227, IMG submission 89693) | Host-associated microbial communities from peat moss isolated from Minnesota, USA - S1T2_Fb - Sphagnum magellanicum MG | ecosystem: Host-associated > Plants > Peat moss > Unclassified...
GGTTGTCCAAGGCCTAAATATTTTTTTTCTGGTCTACCAAATCTTTTGCCTCAAAAAATCAGACTACCCCTGATTTCTTTTTTCTCTGGAGTCAATTACATCTGGGGAAGTTACATTTGGGGAAGCTCCACAGGGAACAGGGAGTGACTGGAAGAATCTTCCTGGCACTGTCCACGTAGACAGACACCACCACTGTTGCTTTTCCAAGCGTAACTGAAAATGATCTGCTGTGGGCGGGTGTCTGCCTTGGCCGCCCTGCCCTGCCCTGTTTGTCACCACAGACAGACAGACACCATGTTTGCTTTTATATATAGGATTTTGAGCATCATATGGTTAGTGCGCTCATGAAAGTTATGGTCCCATCAACTACTGTTTCAGGGCAATAAAGGGGCAACCCTTTTTCACTTTAAGGCTCCTTTTAGGTCACACCTTTACTTCATGTCTTCTCCTCGCATCATGGTCACTTCACTTTTTGTCCTTGCAACAAGGGTGACTTGGGTGGGAAGGGTAGGTATGTGACTGAAAAATGGAAGTGAAAAAACAAAATGACGATTAAATGGGTGACCCCAAAAAAGTTACTGGGATGAGGACTAGTTCATCCAAACAGAACTGGTGCAGTCGTGAGGCTGGGTCACTGAAGCCAGAGAAAAAACATTCAGATTCCATAAAACATTCAGGTTCCAAATGGGAAAGCAAATTGAGGAGATTATACAAGGGATGTGGATATTTTCTGTACACGAATGTCCTCCGTTTCCTCTTTGGCGGGAGAACAAGTTTTGCTTCCGTTAGAGACAACACAGTGCTTGTTCGAAGGATACAGATAGCATGTTCTCTAAGCCACAGTTCGGGTTCACATTCTAGGATAGCGATGTTGAAACCTCTGCAGCGGATCCGAGTCTTACTCACGCTCTCTGCTTTGCAAGTGCTGTTATGCCTGGCAGATACTCTTCCAGAGCTGCAGTCTCAATTTGCGGGACGCAAGTACGATCCGAGCCGAATCCAGATGGAGACTGACGAAGTCGAGGAATTGAGATCGGTGCATTTTTCTGCCCGAACAGAGGCAGATCACCATTTCGTGATGTTTGGGTATGTCTTCTGCTCCGCTCGAGAAATAGTACCCTAAAATGGCTGGTTAATTGCAGGAGATCTTCTCCCGTCTTTCTGCTATGCTCATGTCTGTGCATTTTGCATGACCAGTTCGAATTCGCCTTCGTTGTATGCATCCGAAAGGAGTTGATTAGTGAGCCTAGTGGAGAAGGAAAGAGTGGTTGTTTAGGGCAGCATATGCCTGAGGATTAACCGCGTATGGAAAAGCTATTACCCCTGCATTGGATGAAGAAGTATGAGAGTAATTCTGCGACTCTTCTGTCCAGGTCTTGCGACAAATATAGCATGTGAGAAACATTTGCGAGCATGGCTTCCAGTCTGCATTCTGACCTTCAATGCTTAGATGTTCTAGAGCTCCTTGTGTAGAACGAGTTTAGTCGTTTAACTTATTTCCAGCGATCAAGTCATCGTCTCAGTTTTTAGGGACTGGAGACAGATTATAGGACCAAAAGTAAGAAATATTTAGTTCATAAGTGAAGGCCGTTTCCGAAAGTTGAATCTTTTCAGCAGCATGTTAAGGTCAAGAATTCAAAACAAAAGCATGCTACAGAGCTGCAGAACATTTATTAAGGGCATGCAGTTATCGATTGCTGGCTAAGGGAATCTGTTATTGCAAGCTTGCGATCGGCTCAATCACGGTCACTCCGTCATATTCCTACTCACCATGTCCTTCATGTGTTTGTTAAGCAAAGTTATGTTGTGAAGGGGTCGACCTGATGCTTTTATTATTAAAAGTGTTTTTATTTTTGTTCCAGTGGACCATGACTTGCCCCAATATCTTTCTGATGTATACAAATTCACAGGCACCTGCAGTTTTTGTCTGAGGACTGGAGTACAAAAGATTGCATGTTGGAGATATCTGTTGAGATTGAGGACCATGTAAGTTGCATTAATTGCTGCCAACCTAAACAACAAGAAAGAACTTGTTCCTGTGAAGAGAACTCGACACACCTTCTGTTCTCACTCTGACCCCAATCTCTCTTAACATAATTTCACTCATGACCACAAACCAAGGTTGAGCTCCTGGTTCTTACCTTGCTAGCCCCCATGCATTGTTTTCAATCTATTTTGCAGGTATGGAGGCAACAACTTCAGCCTATGTCCTATGCTTTCCAGGTTCCAATGGATGCATTTGGTGGGATGTTTGGTTTGGTATGTGTCCATGATCTTGGAGAGACACATTGCATGAACAGCCTATGGCAACATTTTTTCACTGTGCAAGGTCAATTGGACATTTCCTTTTTCCTCAAGCTTCCAGAATAGAAATGTCTTTAAGGAATACCACAGATATGTTGACAAAAGAGAATATCTGCAGTATATAGTCTACAGCTTAGCCTTCTTGCTGTTGAACAGTCCAAGCAAGGATCCTATAATTGAGTGTTCAAACCTGGAAAATATGTGCTTAAAGTTTTTTGTGGTGGATTTAGTTTTCACCTTATTGAACAGTGCATGAGTGCATGAGTGTCTAGCAGATTCTGGAGCACAACAGCTTGATGCTACAATAGACGCAAACTGTACCAAAAGGCTGAATTCAGGTATTTGAAGCTAGTCAGTTGATCAAATCTGTCACTTTCCCCTAGTTAATTTAAATTGCTATGGTGCATGCTGTCATCTGTGTGTGTAATTTATGTCGTTAAGGGGCTCACTTGACCTTTGTTTCTTGTCCTGCAGCCAATGGTTTGGATAGGGGGACAGGAACTGAACCACTTGCATTGTTGTTCCAACAAAGCACTTCCCTGAAATTCTGCTCTCCCCATACGATATCTGAGGAAGGAATTTGCTCCATCAGGGCAGACTTGGGTATGCAGGAAATTTCCCCACAAACTTGTGCCATGTTCATGTCATGTAAAAGACATTGAATGTTAATCTGTGCAGGTAAAATGAATCCACGTAGAACCTATCTGGATTCAACAGGGTTCAGGTTAGATGCCATTGTAACTTGCAAACAACAATTTGTTGTGACACAGGCAGCACTCATTTTTGCCAAAAGACAGAGAGGTGCAGTGGCATTGCTGTAATATTTTGATAGAGCAGGTCCATCCTTAGGAAGAAGACAATCAATACCCACAGAATGGTTCTGTCCTTGCAAACAATGTATATATGTTTGGTTTATGTTCCAAAATGCATATCACTTTGAATTTGTGGGACTACTGCTAAGTGAAGTGGATCCTCTGTAGATTTTGTTCATGATCATATTGTGTGATTGGGATCTTCTGCAGAGCTTTTCCCTGTACAGCAATATGTGAGCATTAAAGATACAGAGGACCTGTATAGAACTACCTCCCCAATGAGTAGTCCTTGTCAAGGAATCCTGTACCTTGGTGCATTTCAAGAACGGAGTCATAGATCTTGCGAGCACCTTGTATTTGGAGTATTTTGTCTGCACAGATGGCATCTAATCTGGATAATATCTCTCTTTCTCATGATAGAGTCATCCATAGCTGTGCTGAGGAGCTTTGAGATGATTAATAGCCAGCCCTCTGATCAGAGTTGCCTACCCACTGAACAGAATTCTGGAGATGAACTCTTTTCCTGGCAATTGCATATAAGCTGCTCCAGTTCTGGGAGGAGCTTGTGGGGACATTCATCAAGTTCAAAACAAGGCAGCAGTTTGATCCTCTCTGGCAAAGAGTGCTTTCCAGATGCTTGGCGAAGTGCAGAGTATCACCTACTTACTGCCACTGATGCTCCAATAATAGGGTCATGCTTTTATTATAACTGCACAGGTCAGTACTCAGCTGTTGGTAAGCTGATAGTTGCACCATCTGGGAGATGGACTCGCAATAGTGGTGGCCGGCTCACTCGGCATCTTGATCCCTACGACTCCTGCATGCATTGATAACTTGACTGCTCACAATTCATGTTGATCTTACTTAGATCATATGCTCAGAAATTTTGGGGCACCTGTTTTCTGGGATGATGAAAGTACATATCTTGAAGGTGTGCTCCTCTTGTCAAATCAAGATGAACTTTGGTCTGATCAATTTGATGTCACATATCAAAGTTATCTGGCACATATCTCAGTTTTACATATGAAATGTTTAACATATAGTTTCTGTGGATGATGAGATTGCAATTGTAGGTCAAAACATATCTTTGAGAAATGAGAGCAGGGAAGCAGGATGTCTGAGGGAGCTCAGTTTGTGTTAGTTTCTGTATGATCAAGATTCAATGGTCTTAATAAGAACTGCAAGTGCTTTGAGAACAACTCTTTTACTCACAGGAGTGTGTAGGATCTCTAACAAGCTACTCAAGGCAGCTGCAGATGGTGGTTGCAGTCATCAGAATCCAGGTTCTTAGAAGTGCCACCTGGACTTATAGCTCCCAGTCAATACCACCATGGACCCCTCTTCTGGAAGTAGGCTTCTATTTACTGTTATGGGGTAAGAAAGTCAACTTGAAATCTATTTTTGGCATCAAAGCATTTCTATCATGTTTATGTGCAGAGAGCATGTTCAAGGGAAAGAAAGTTGGACAAAATTTCAAGCAGAAATGGTTTTAATGTTGCAAAAACTGTTGCAAATTGATGTCGATGGCTTTCACAAGACAATGTCAAACTATGACACGTAGACCTTCCATCATTCACAGGGATGACACATCTTCTGCACAAAATCTCTCAGGAATTCAGGTTTCAAGCGGCTGTGAATCTCTCATTTAAGGTCAAGGTTGAGCTGGAAGGCTTTGGCTCCTTGCTGCACAGCTTTTTGTATCTGTTGGAGAAAGTAATTTTGCAACCAATTTGCATGAGATAAGCTCAGAAAGTTCCTAGAACACTCTTCACTCCCAGGAAGAAGTCTTACTTCGCATTTTAAATTATTGAGGCTTCTGAACACATCACGAAAGGACCGAAAAATTGTCCTCCACTCATGTTAGCCATTACACATTGTTATCAAAGGTATTCAAACTCTTGCCTCACCTCGTTTCCCTCCCCTTCTACAACATGTAACTTGGGATTGGATTTCCAATTTTGATATCCTAAGGGTATCTAATTTAGGTTTTCCATGGTTGTAGTGTAAATGGATATGGAGTGGCTATTGAATGCCCACAATGTGAACAAGTAGGGTTTAGGGTTTTGGTTTGTCATGGTCTACTTTTTGCACAAAGATGGCAAAAAGGAGTTTGATTGTTGTTTGTTTTCCTAGTTTATCCATCATCATAAAGGACTTCATGAAGGCATGTTAGGGAAAGAAAACTTGTTTGTTGTTTGTGTCTAATGCAAGGCTTATCTTGATGGAACTTTCAATGGAGGAGAATGCAACTACATTTATGATGGAGCTTTGTCTGAAGGAGCTGGAGGTTGTGGTGTTTGCAACATATAAGGAGGTTGAAACTAAGTTAAGCAATCAAATTGTGTAGTGCATTTGTATTTTTTTGTTTCTTGCTTGTAGTTGTTTTACTTTGTTTCGTTGTGCTAGTAGTTGTTTGATGAGAATGAGTGATTTACTTAGGACTCTATATAAGGGGTCGGAGCTGAAATGTGATAATGACTTCAAAAAATCTGAGGTGTAGTTAATTGTGCATGTAGAAAACCATAAAATTTTGCATTTGTTGGAATTACATGTAGGAAATTAGAAACAATTGGGTGGGGTGGTTGATCTTGTTGAATTTTAAAACATGATAAACCTCTTTGTCTTTGGGTATCCTTGAGTTGGAATAGAATGTTGTGGTTGAAGTAAGACTTCGGGTAGTTTTGCTAGAGATAAATTTGTAAGCCAAATTTGTGTCTGTGAAATCGCCCTTGTACTTTTAGTGGTTTTTAAGACAAAACCTCATGTCTCTATCAAATTGGATTGGGATAGTGTACATTCTTGAAGGTATAGAAGGATGGGAATTCCAGTGTTCTAATACTGCCATATAGAGCTTTAATTGATGCATTGCATAATAGAAATAGGTTTTAATAGCTCCATGGACCCAACAAACAATGAGGGGTTTGATCTCCAGCTAGACTTCAATAAAATCATATGGATGTAATTGGAAGATGTTGATGCCCAAATAACTATTGAATGAAGTTAAATTGTGTTTATGAAGGACAATTTGTAGCCAACTAGGGACTTTTTTTTAATATAAATTTCATAGGTTGAGTTAAATGTCTTGAGGGTTGTTTGTGAATGATCCAAGAATAAACAAGGGATTTTGTATTTGTTGTTGATCAAGAAAATAGTCTAGATTGTTGTGGTGACAATTTAGTCATTAGCTCTTTTTTGGTCATAGTAGACACACATCCCCTCTATTTTATGCTCAGAAATACAAGCTTTACAACTTCGAGGACCTCTACAACCCCCACAAGGAAGATCAACATGGCATAAGGAGACCTATAGTTGGTTTAACCATTTTTTAACAAGCAATTGGGAACATTTGTAGGAATAACATTTCATATGTGTACATGTTTTAAAAAGTTCAATCCTCCAATCATTTAGACAATGTGATCCAACCCACCCCCAACAAATGCCTTCATCTTAATTTGACTCTTGAATGTGCATGCAAATATTCTTGGGCAACCTAAAAACTAAGCCCCTTTACCCTCCCCCTCTTCATTCAACACCATTTCAGCCGTCACCACCTTTCATGTGTCCGATGGTGATTATATTTTATTTCTAAAAAGATTTCAACATGAGCAAGACTTTGAATTTTCTTCAGACTATTTAAGGTGGCATTTTCCCCATTTGTTTGATGGCAACCTATCAATCATGGTCTTTGAACATCTTCTTGATCTTGTTTCCACCCAAAGATCTCTTGCAATTATTTGTCACATTTCATAAGGCCATATTCATCATCAAATTGCATGCATATTGGGAGTGTCATGTCTCCTAATGATGACCAAAACCTTTTGGAGGAACATAACTTATTGCAAATAAGAAACATTATACGACCTCACTAATTGCACATTGTGCCTATAGTTTCAATGTCTTTTCCACACATTTTTCCCTTCATTAGTTTGGAATCACACCAAAGGAGGTTGTGAATTAGTGGTTCGTGGCATAAGGTGTAGTTAATTTTGATCTATATTTTCACATCACATATATGAGGCCATATTCATCATTGAATTGCACCCATATTGAGAGCATCATGTCTCTCGACAATGGTAAAATCTTATGTAAGAATAGAACCCATTACGTCAGGAGAAACAATATATTGCCTCGTTAATTGCACATTATGTTTGCAATTTTGACATGTTTTTACCACATATTTTTCCTTTCATTAGTTTGGAGTCACCACTAAAGGAGGTTGTGAATTAATGGTACATGGCACTAACTGCATCTAGACTTCCACCTCGTTTAGGTTGTCTTGCAAGTTGACATGGCCAACATTTTCAATTTTGTGTTAAAAAAAAATGTTTCAAGAGCTATGAATGATAGTAGCTGAAATTGCCCAACTTATTCCTTTCATTTGTATTTTTTATGTTTTCAAATCCCTTTGTGATATAAGAATTCATGGTTTACTTGACCAAAAACATGGTCAAAAGGCACCCCATTTCGACACCCATAAAAAAGATTGTCCAATCATTTAGACAAATCATTATTGACTTGATGTCCAAGCTAACCATTGGTTTTTTTTACTAGGTCAAGGTGGTGTTTTTTCATAGCCTAATTTTAGGGTTCATAATTTCTAAGGAAGGAAAAATACCATATTTGAAGAAGGTTCAAGCAATAGTGAATATGCTAGTACTTACAAACCCATAGCAGATTCAGGTCTTTAATGGTATGGTTCAATTTTATAATTATTTCATCAAGAACTTGGCCTTTATCATGGCACCAATCACAAAGCTAATGAAGAAGACAAAACCTCTTATCTAGACCATGTAGTGTTAAGAAGCTTGGAATCATATCAAGTAGAAATACTTGGAAGCACCAATTTTGATACCCCAAATTGGTAGTTGGAGTTTCATGTGCACACAGATGCATCATTATTGACAATAGGTGCAATGTTGGCATAAAATCCAACTGGTAAATATGACCAACTTATAAGATATGCATCTAGACTGCTAAATAATGCAGAGTAGAATTATACTAATATAAAGAGAGAAACTTTAGTAATGGTTTATGCTTTGCATAAATTCAGACATTTTTTGTTAGGAAACAAATTTGTATTTTATGTAGACCACATGGCTCTAGTATACTTGGTCAACAAACGACATGTGTCTAGAAGGATAGCTAGATGGTTATTATTATTTGGAGTATGAATTCATAGTAGTCTGTAACTTTGTTAGAACACATGTGGTAGTTGATGTTTTATCCAAATTACCAAATAGTTCAGAACCATTGGGAAAACCAAATCAAATTGTATATGCATCACTATTAGCTATATAACCTATATGGATGTAAGAAGTGAAGAGTTATTGGAGACAGGTCATATGCCAAAAACTTTGAACCTAGCTTAGAAACAAAAGTTCGTCAGAAAGGCATAATCCTTTATTCTAAAACAGGGAATTATGTATAAAGTGGGACAAAACAACAAAATGCGTACATGTTTGATGACTTCATAAGCATAAATTATTCTTAAGGAACTACATGAAGGAGTGGTAGGAAGACATTTTATTGTAGATATTACTACAAAGAGAATTCTAGATGTAAGATATTAGTCGCCAACATTATTCAAGGATACTCATGAATTTTACAAAAGTTGTGATAGTTGTCAAAAAATTGGAAGACTTAAAACAAAAAATTTGGCCAAGTTTGTAACAACACTTCTAAAGGAACCTTTTATGAAGTCGGGTCTAGATTTTATAAGTCCAATTAAACCAACAAGAAGATTAATGTGAAACAAATATATCTTGGTAACTACAAATTATGCAACTAAGTGGGTAGAAGCAAAGGCACTCAGAACCAATATTATAGTAATTACAACCAGATTCATGTATGAATATATTTTGACCAAATTTGGATATCCATTCACCATAATTAAAGATCAAGGAGTACATTTTATCAATGATACAATCACATATTTGACAAAACAGTTCTATTGAAGCATGTGAGTTCAACTACCTATTACATAGGGAAATGGACAAGCATAATCTATTAACAAAGTCATTGGTAGCCTTTTGACCAAATTAGTCAATGAGAAAAAAATAGATCAAGATGAACATTTGTCCACAATTTTGTTTTCATATAAGACTGCTTATAAGGTGGCAACATGTTATACACCTTACTAGTTAATTTATGGTTTACACCTTTTAATGCCAATAACATATGTTCTTCCAGCTATTAATGGGGACTACAAAAATGCAGAACCAACCAGAGTACTAACTACTAAAATTATAGAGCCAGAGAAATTATAAGAGAACATATTGGAAGCTCAAAATAATGTTGGAAAAAATCAATGGAATAGAGTTTTGTGGAATCATTAGAAACACATAGAGAAGAAGTTTCAATTTGGAGATTATGTTTTATGGCAAATTCAAGAAAAGATGGTTTGGTTCATTCAAGGTACAATATTGCTTACTCAATAATATTATTCTCTTGTTTTTGTTAACAATTTTGAACCAAATCCAGTATTGGTCATTGTTAACAACTTGAAACCATAAAAATACGTAAATCTGACTTTGAAAGGATTCATAGTTCAAAGAATCAGAAAATTTTTAAGTCTATAGATTTTAGCCACATGGAATTTTTTTTTGATAAGGAGTCAGAAGATCAAAGAAAGAAAAGATCATTGAGATTGATTAAACAATAATATCACAAGAAGCCTTAGTAAATTTAATAAGTTAGCAAGTTATGAAATTATTCACAGATCATGATTATATAATTTCATGGTCACTAGATTATGGGTCAATTAAGTTTGTCACATCAAAACAAAATTCTACTAATTTGATGACTTAGCATAGGACAAAGGAAGTCTGTGGTGTAGACAACATTAAGTTATCATATTTAAAACTATCATAAAAAAAACCCAGTGCCAAATTTATAAAATTTCTAGGTCAACATGCATTTATTGTAGCCCATGTGATTGTTAGTATGAACTTTCATAAGAGACATGTGTCAAAACCAAGAAAAAGGTAAAATTGTTAAAATGTTAACCCTAAAGCGAAAAATGAAATGTCACTTTATGAAATGGGATGATTATGTTTTAGAAGGTGGCAAAGAACATAACACTTTTTCATTTTTGTCTTCTACAAGCAAATTACTATCATTTTTCGTTTCCAAAATGAGTGTAGAAAAAAGTTTTGTGGAGAATTACAAAACCAATCTAGAAAGAAAGTGTAGAGGTTAAGAAAAAAACAAGAGAGACATAGAGAACAATAGAGATTTGAGAATATTTTGCCTTTGTAGTCTAGGTCTCTAGAAAGAGGTTCGCCATTTTTTTCTTTGGTTTATTCTTCTTCTTCCTCTCATAAATCTTTTTCGATATGCAAGTTTGAAAAAGCTTTTGAAGAAATTAGAAAAAACAAGAGAAATTGCAAGGAAACTTTGAGGAGATATAGTTTTAAGAAGCCCAAAAGAGAGGTAGGTCCTAGTGAGCAAGTTGATCCCATTTCCATTTTTGATTCTAAAGAAGAGAAGCAGAAGGATGATTTGCAATAGGAATAGTAAGCGCCATTACATCGAAAAGAGCCTACCCAAGATCATATTCTAAAGAAAGTCCACATTTTAAATAAGAAGCGCAAAAAGAAAACAAATCGGTAAGAAATGGTTGCAAATTTGTGTGGAAAGGTGTAGACTCACCAAAATGATGAGGTTAGGTATGTGTTTACTCCTATAAAGAAAAATTATAATAGTAATCTAAAGAATATTTTGCTTTCGACAAGTTTTGGAAAGGAAGAGAGAGCCTAAGCAAATAGAGATGGATTGGTAGGTTTGTTTAAGGTTGAGTGGAAAACATCCCACCACAACATTCTAGTTGAATTTTTGAATAACCGGAAGTTGAATTTTGAACATAATAGAATCAGGGTCATGTTGGGGGAAGCGTAGAAAGTTATAGACAAACATATGTTGGCAAAGGTTTTTAAAATTTGCCATACATGAGAGACAAAGGCAGACTAGGCAGAGATGTCAAATGCTAAAGTAGCATTGGCATACAGTTTATAGAGTCCCAAACATTTACAACATCAATGAAGAGTGGGTTGTAAAAAAGATGATGTTAAAGTATGCTAATAGAATTGTTGTTATTTTTCCCATTATCTATCAAAAGGATTAAGTGCAATATTTTAACAATGACTTTGTTATGATGATTTATAGAGCAAATCATGGAGAGTCTATCAATTGGTCAAGGAATTGATTAGATGGGGAAAATGTAAGAAAAACATGACTGAAGGAACAATCGAAAGAGCATTGAAAAAGGATGTAAACCATCTTGCCATAGTCCTAGAAGTTTTGTTCTAAAAGTGGTTTCCATTAAAAGGAGTAGAACCATAAGAAAGAAAAAAGCAAGCAGAGTAGCCACAAGAGGACATGAAAAGAAAAGAGAGTTTGAGGGAGAGGTTTATCAAAAACAAAAGACTTCTGAACCCTACACACATCTTTCCTAAAAAGGAAAAACAACCAGAGACTAGGATAACCAAAAGAATAGTTTTAATGTCTCGGTCTAATGATGATGAGGAGGAGACTCTATGGAAGAGGCAAATAAGACAAGAGGATATTGTTATGAGAGGGAAATATTAATCCTCAACATGCAACATAATTATTGAAGAAGCAACAACATCATCATCAAAGACAAAAGGAAAAATCCATATCTCCTAAGTCTAATATAAGACCACATATCTCTCCCAAGCAGGAGCAAAGATTAGATGGGCAAGAGAAGTAGAGGTGGCCCAAAAAGGAGCCAAAATCTTGAGCTTAATAACCAACAGAGGAGCAAACACAAGATCTGGACCTGGATCCACCAGAAGTACAACAATATGTTCTAGTACCATAGAATAATGAAGACATGCTACCTTCGAAACTAAGTTCTACAACATGCATAAATGTATTTGGAAAGATCCAGATTGCACATAGGAGGAAAGAATCCCGTTGAGGTTTTTTTGGTGCCAAGAAAAGCTTGGTGAGATTTTTTGCTGCAAATTTTATCCTTTTCTTCTTCCTCTAAATCATTTTTCTTATTTTTCTCCCTCCTCCTAATGTGCAATGTTCATTGCAAAAAAAACCCATTGAGCTTCCTTTTCACATTAAACTATGGCTTTTGTTGCCAAATGACACCCGTCGAGCTTCTTTCGGTGTTGATAGAAGCTTGCCATGTTTTTATAAAAAAATTCTTGATCTTCTTTCCTCCTTTTTTTTCTTTTTTTCCAATTTCTAATCTGTTTCTTTTCTCTAGCAATTTTCAACCCTCACAACTCAAATGGAGGATGATCACTTGTCATTCGATAGGACAATTCAAGTGGTGCAAAACCAAACAAAGATCAACACGGGGGAGATTTTTGAGAAGTACAAGATCTCCCCAAGGCACAAGGCACGTATGGCTATTCCATTGTGCAAGATGGTTCCCCTGCTGGTTGTGAGGCCTGCTCTCAAGATTGATATCTTGAAGATGGAATAGGCCTTTCACATGGGATACAAGGAAGGGGATAAGGTTTTTTATTTGTTTCCAATGAACTTGATGTTTCTTTACACAATGGAACATGGGATGAACATTGGGTCGTTGAAAATGAGTGATTTGAAAAGGTGATGCAAGAAGCCCCAAACTTGGTGCACTTTTCCAACAAAATGTTTTTTGTGTGCGACAAGAACCACCACATCTAGGCTTGGATGCCATACATTAATAGATTGCACAGTGATGATCCATCTTAGCACATATATGTAGATGTTATTTTACTCAACATTTCTAAATGGCTTGTGGAGTTGCTCATAGCCATGACTGACTTGAACAAGTAAAACCTCCTCATTTTGATTGAGTTTTGAAATCATGGTGCTTTCTTGCTTGTTTCCAAAGTCTGATTTTTTGAATTCATGTGTAGGGGTGTTGAGTTTGATCATGTAAACCAAGCTTGGTGCATGAGTTTTTTTGAATTCAAGGGATTGGAATCATACCTTTGAAGTAATTCAAGGATGTTTTGTCAACAAACGTCTACAAGAAATGTGAAGGCAAGTCAAGGAAGACTTAGCATTCCCTGACATCGAAGGCCTTTTTTGATTATATGTAAAAGGTAATTGTCTTTCCACTTATAACATAGTATCATCTTTGTCACGCTTTATTTCCTGGCATGATCCTATTGAGATTTCTTGCATTCATGTTTTGTCTATAAAAGGAGTTTGCAGCCATCACAAATTTGGTAGTCAAGCTTTATTGTGAAGACATTCCCCAAGAAAGTGACAAATCTCCTGCAAAGATACAAGAATTGATAGAGAAGGCAATGGAACATGTGAAAAAGGAGCACTACTCGACATTTTGCAAACATTTCCCTATTTGTGATTCAAGTATTGGAACAAAATTCTTGCAAGAAATTAAAGCCCACTATGACAACAACCTAGAGCCTGAAATGCTCAATAAAAAACTTTAGATGCTCGTGTATTCTTCCATGAGCAAGGAACAAAAAGTTTCTTGGTTGAGGCAATGGAATGAGTCTAGAGTTCTAAGGGAAGCCAAGAAGTTCCCAAAATAGGGTTTATCGGATGCTCAATTTGACAAATGGTTGCACAAGGCAACATTTTGGTACTAGGTAAGAATTCAAACTTCCTTCAATGGCTTTCCATTTTCAATATGTTGTCCACTTTCTGCATGTTCTTAATACCTTTGGTTTTTGTAGCTTGAAGTTGAGGCACTTGAGTTGTACACTACCACAATTTATGACCCCCAGCTCACGGTAAAAAAGGTCAATGACTTAATGACATTAGAGGAATATATTTGCCACTGGAGACTTGAGGTTTGGGAGGGTTATTTTTTCCAAGATTTCAAGCCCAAGGATGGTATTCATCGTAACAAAACTTGGGAGCAACAATCTAGAGGAAAGGAAACCTTCACAAGATTTCTTTATAGGTGTAAATTTGAACCCTCTTCTCTATATTTAATATATTTCTTTTGTTTTTCTTGCATTGCACTATCATTCATTGAATTTTGAAAATGATGAGAATTCTCATTTGATGTTTTCCTCACATTTTTTTACCATGTTCTGCTCCCCAAAGTACAATCAATGAGCTCCCCCATTTGTTTCAAATTTGGCAAGATCCAAAAGTAAATAACACCATGTATCGCAAGGACCTCTTCAAGGATTGGTTGTCAGACCACCTTTAAAATTTTGACTAATACATTGAGTGCCGCTGAAATGTACCTCGCCATTTAAAGTTACGTTCAGAGAAATTCATGAGTTTAACTTCCAAAAGAAACTTGCAAGTTTTGGGGGTTTGAATGTTCAAGCAAGTAAAAAGAAATCTACTACAAAGGGGAAGCGGATAAAAATAATTCTTCAAGAAATCATGGAGCTTCCAGAAGATGTGTGACGCACCCCCAAGCTCTTTAATGGACTCAACTGCGAGCCCAAAGGTGAAGACATCGGAAATAGAAGGAGTTGGGGTGCACTCCCTAGCTTGTAGCACTTTGGGGGTAGAAGGGCATGCTGTAGCTTTGGGATGGGACTAAGACAAACAACAAGTAGTTCAATTATTCACACGGACCTACACAAACCAAACAACAAGTTGATTAGTGCATAGTCAAAACGTTTTGGTGCACGAACGAGTCACGAGTAAACACGAATTCATAAGACTCACCATGGCCCAAACTTGGGGGAAGCCACCACCTTCCCCCTTTATAGTATACTCTGTGCTTGGCCATAGGACCAACACCCAAATGTCATTTTGTCCCGGGACTCCCAAGTGGGAGTCCCAAAATTCCCATAATTGGGACTCCCGCAACTTTGGAGGCCTATAACTTTGTGTGCAAACATTTAATTAAAATGAAGTTTAAAACAAAGTTATAACCCTTATTGAAAAAATTTCCAATAATATGTGGCACGTCACCTACACACAAGGAAATTGGGGTAATTCCTAACTTTTAATGGTAGGCAGTCAAATTGGCAATTTGACTCCCAACCCTTCTTTTGGCCATAACTTGTGTTTTAATTACCCAAATGAGCCATGCGATCCCATTTTAGACATCTAGGTTTCAAGAGATTTCCAATGATATAAGGAACTTTTCAATCCAATGTGTTTTAGCCCTTGTAATTATTCTTTAAAGATTCAGAAGTCCATCGGGACTCCAACTCTCAAAGTGGGAGCTCACTTGGGAGTGTGGGGGTTCATTCCCTCACACTCTTCTACACTCCCGGGAGCATGAATGTGACTCTTGGGCTTCATTCTTGGCCCGTACCTTCACAAGCCCTTGCTTTGGTTGCAAGCCCGAGGTTAAGGTTGCGACAACATGACCATGGTTGATTATGAGGTCACGACCTCAAAAAGGGATTTCAATGACATCCTTGAAAGAACCAATAGGAGACGTGTTGAAAATTCAAGATCAATTAGTTAGGTTTCATTAGTTACTAGAGTAGGATAATAATTAGGTTACTTTCACAAGGTTGAATTACTTTCTTTACTTATATTTGTTTAGTTATTTGTGGTTTGGTTTTTTAGTTAAATACCTTGGTGTTAATGGTTTGGTTCTATTTTTTTCATTGCACAAGTTTGTGTATTCCATGTGACAAGAACCTTAGAGAGTTATTGATGTTATGTTTCATGTTGTGAACATCATGTTTTAGTTTTCTTTCATTAAAGATTTATGTGTGCACTTGAGTAGATCTTCTATTTGTTAACATGGTATTAGAACTTGGGTTATTTGATGAGAAAGTTGAAAGAAATTTAGATCTAGAAGGTCTTTAAAAGTAGAGTTTGAGAGTTTCTAGTAATATCATAGGAGTTTATCGAGTGCAAAAGAGAAACGAAGAAAGGAAAGAATGTGAAGAAAAAGAAAATAAAAGAAAAGATGTGAAAGGAGATAAACATATCAAGGGTTATGGAAGTCAGATTTTAAAATCTAGATCTAGATCTAGATCTACTGTGAAAAGATCTTGGAATGAAACTTAGAGAGATTGTAAAAAACTATAAGACAAATTTTCAAAAGAAAATGATATGTTTTGTGAGAGTTATGAGCCTTTGAAGACTCTGTGTTAGATCTGGTTTTTTGGTCATATCTCCTTTGTTTGAGCATTTTTGGATCTGCAACTTTGGGATCTTATAGATCATAAAAGAATATATACGTGAGACAAATTTCATTTCATTTGGATTTATATTGAGAGAGATCCAAGCATTTAAAGTTTTAGTCTCAGTTTTGAAGTTAGTTTCTTTTGAAAGTGATAACTCTTTGTGGTCATCATCAATAAAGTTGAAATTTTGAGCAAAATATAGAAGACATATACCTAATGTGTCTCCAAAAATCTCAAGAAGTTTGGAGTTGTTGAAAATGAGTTGTAAGTCATTTTGAGTTCAAGTCCCAGTTTGAAGTGATTTCAAGGAAGTAGCAAGATCTCTCATTTTATGAAATTAAATGAACTGAAATTTTGAAAAATGGTAGTAGACATAATTTTTCATGTTTTATTAAAATTTTAAATCAATCCAAGGTCATATGTGAGTGGTGTAACTTTGCAAAGTTGATGTGACAGAAGTTTATTTTGAGAAGACATAAAAACAAATTTTTGAAGTGAAGCAAGTACAACTTGGGAGAACTTGAAGGAAGGAGTTTGAAGATTGGGAAGCACAAATACATTATCAAAACTTTCATACAAAAATGTGGTATGTAATCATGTATTTAATATCATACGAAATATTATACAAAATATGTACATATACGTAAAACCTATGTATAGTATAAAATTTCGTATAATATTCAAAACATACATACATATGCAAGGTCCATCTTGTTCAACCCTAACCCTAACCCTAATCCTAGAAACCTAAGGAAGGAAAACCCTAATCCTAATCCTAGAAACCCAAGGAAGGAATTAAAATCATTTGTCAAACCCCAAGAAGACATTGAGTGGTGCCTTGAGAGATGGTGGAGAGTCTTTTTCAAATTGTAATTGAGAAACTAGAAAAAAACAATTTCCAAATGTGGAAATTTAGGATTATGAATTTCTTGATGGGGAAAGGCTACTGGGAATTCATAACTGGTGATGAAAAAGAACCTCCTTTCCTAGAAAACCCCACACAACTATAAATTCAAGTTAATAAAACTTGGCGTGAAAAAGCAAGGAAAGTCTTGTATTAGTTTTTTGTGAGTGTGTCCGATTCCATGATTGTGCATATTCAAGATGCAAAATCACCCAAGCAAGCTTGCGATACATTAGTGAAGATGTATAACACCAATACACAAGCCCGCAAAATCAAGCAAGAGTTGCATAATCTATAGAAAAACAAAATGAATATCAATGACTATTCTACAAAAGTGAAAAACCTTGCAGATGCTCTTGCATCTATAAGAGCCCCTATAGATGATGAAGATTTAGTGGCCATCACTTTGAATGAACTTAGAAAAGACTATAGCCAATTTCGTACTTCAATTGTAGTTCGAGAAACATTTCCCGATTTCCAAGACTTAATAACACTACTTATAAGTGAAAAGATAAGAATTGTTGGTACTTCATCCAATGGAGGATCACAAGAAAATGCTTTCTACTCAAATATTAATAGAGGTAGAGGTAGAGGTGGTAAAACTTCATTTCAAGGTCGACACGGAAACTCGCATGGTGGACATCATCAACATGAAGGTCAAACTCATGGAGGTGAACGAGGAAACTTTGGAGGAAGAGGAAGTCGAGGAAGTTGTGGAGGTCGTGCTAGAAGTCATCGAAATCAACAACCAAATAGCAACTCAAATTGCTACTACTGTGGGAAACCTAGGCACATGACAAAGAACTATTATCAAAGGGATCATGATGCACGAAATGGAAAGCTACAACAACGGAATTATGCATCAACTAGCAATCAAGGTGATGAGTAACTGTTTGTGATGCAGCACATGGCAAATTCAATGATAAGAGGTGTATTAGATAATAATGTCTGGTATGTGGATTCTGGAGCTTCAAACCACATGACTAATCATGGAAAATGGTTTAGAGACACCAAGGATTTGAAGACACTAGGGTTTGTGGAAACTCGTGACGACACTACATATCCCATCACATAAATTGTCAAGGTGCCATTGTCTATGCAAGATGGTAAAACAAAGTACTTGAAATGTCGCAACCCCACTTTGGGCAAGGTGGGAGAATGCAACTCCCACTCCCAAAAAGTGGAGACTTGGAGTCCTTTGGGACTCCAGAAAATTCAGAAGACGATTTGAGGGGTCAAATCTCCTCGCCTTGGTGCGTTCTTTATGTCATTGGAAAGTTCTTGAAGAGTAGATGTCCGAAATGGTCTCGCATTGCCCATTTGGACATCTACAGCCTAAGTTATGGGCAAAAGAAGGGCCGGGAGTCAAACTGCCAGTTTGACTCCCGACCACTAAAAGTCAGGAATCGACCTCTTCCCAACGTCGCCTCAAGGAGTGCAACATGGCGTTGGAAAGCTCTCCTTGAGGCGACGTTGGGAAGAGGTCGATTCCCGACTTTTAGTGGTCGAGAGTCAAATTGGCAGTTTGACTCCTGGCCTTTCTTTTGCCCATAACTTGGGCTGTAGATGTCCAAATGGGCAATGCGAGGCCATTTTGGACATCTAATCTTCAAGACCTTTCCAATGACATAAAAAACGCACCAAGGCGAGGAGATTTAACCCCTCAAATCGTCTTCTGAGTTTTCTGGAGTCCCGGAGGACTCCAAGTCTCCACTTTTTGGGAGTGGGAGTTGCATTCTCCCACCTTGCCCAAAGTGGGTTTGCGACACTCTCGCCCACTAGAAGAAAAGGTCAATGTCCTCATTGATACTTAGATTTTTTCCTTCGCACAATTGCAATTGCTTTTCATTTTGGATCCTTGGCCATTTGCCGACTTTTACGGCTTGGACCTTGTCTCAAGCTAATTTAGGCATCCCTCAGATTCCAACACTTTCTTGACAAGTCCAAGAGGGTCTTGTGGAAAACCCTCTTCCAAGGCTTCGTCAAAAGAGGACTGAACTAGCCTAATTGGACGAAGCCCCTCATTTGGGAGGAACTTTTCATTCTTCCCCTCATAAGGAATTCAAGTCAAGTCTACTCTTGATCTAAGCTACCTTTGACATGACTCCTTTTCCTATCTCGTGCCTTGGTCACAACAACCAAGCCTTAACAAAAAAAGGTTTGCTTATCAAGGTACGAGAAGCAACACTTGGGTTTGCCAAACCCAAGTCCCAAACTACACTTAAAGTATGCGAGCGGGGTCATGACTTCCCGCGTTGGCCACACTACCAACCAACCTTTTGGGATGCACTTAAGGCATGTGCATGTCCTCGCAAGCTCACCTTGCTTGCCTCCTTTCTCAGGGCCAAGTTTCCTCAACCACAAGGTAGGAGTCCGATTTTGATTTGAGCCTACGTGAAATAGTTCCATTTGTCCCATGCCATTTGACAACTCTATTTGCCTTATACAAATTTTTCATGATACAATTTCTTGGAAGGTTTTAAAGCTTTTATTTCACTTGCAACTTGATGTGGTACATTTTATGTGACACTCTGCCCCACTAAAAGAAAGGTGATGTCCTCATCACATTCTACGTCTTTTCTTCTTTGCCGGTCTAGTGTGGAACTCTTCTATGGCTTCTTGGGCATATTCCATGTCGGATTCATTCACCTAAGAAGCTTCTATCGGATGGTATCCTTTCCACTTAACTAGGTATTCCCGCTCTCGTCCTCTAAGTTGCCTTGACTTGAGCACGGCCTCCACCTCAAACTCTGGTTCATTATGAACCAAGTCTGGTGGGGGCCTTGAGGTGTGCTCTCGATTAGGCCTTGAGGCATCACAAGCGACCGGCTTCAAGAAAGAAACATGAAATGTGGGATGAACTCTAAGATTTTCTAGTAATTCTAACTTATAAGTGTCGGAAAGTTTCTTTTCCAACACTTTGAATGGACCCGCATATGGGCCCAAAAACTTATGACTTAAACCTTCTGGCAACCGGAAGTTCTTGATGTTCAAC
>Ga0116227_10008087_pt1 | contig 20067 bp, 12 predicted proteins | sample S1TSphgellanicum_FD_89693 | JGI IMG/M metagenome (GOLD analysis project Ga0116227, IMG submission 89693) | Host-associated microbial communities from peat moss isolated from Minnesota, USA - S1T2_Fb - Sphagnum magellanicum MG | ecosystem: Host-associated > Plants > Peat moss > Unclassified...
CGGTCTGGGGCCAAGGTTCTACGTCGTCATCTGATGGCCAGTTCTTCCGCTCGGGCAAACGGGGCAGCGGCGCAGGTGATTTCAATGCCAAATATGGTGTCGATCCGGGTTTCTCGTTCTATACCCACTCCTCCGACCAGCATGGCCCGTACCACGTCACGGTCATTTCGGCTGCGACGCATGAAGCGCCCTACGTCCTCGACGGTCTGCTTCATCACGGTACAGGGCTTGAGATCGATACGCATTACACCGACACCGGCGGCGCGACCGATCACGTCTTCGCGCTGTGCCAGATGCTGGGTTTTCGCTTCAGCCCGCGCCTGCGCGACTTTCCTGATCGCCGCATGGCCTGCATCGAGGCGCCCGGACAATACCCGTCGCTCAAGCCGCTGCTAGGCGCCCGGGTGAAGGTCGATGTAATCCGCGAGCACTGGGACGAAATCGTCCGGCTCGTCGCATCGCTGAAGGCTGGCACCGTCCTGCCCTCAGCGATGCTGCGCAAGCTTGGGACCTACGAACGCCAGAATCAGCTCGACCTCGCGCTTCGCGGGATCGGCCGCGTTGAGCGAACCTTGTTCATGTTGGATTGGCTGGAGAGCCCGGCCCTGCGCCGCCGATGCCAGGCAGGCCTCAACAAATCCGAGCAGCGCCACTTTCTCACGCAGGCGATCTGCACCTTCAAGCAGGGCCGCATCGCCGACCGCACGCATGAAGCGCAGCAGTTTCGGGCGTCGGGTCTTAACCTCGTCATCGCCGCCATCGTTTATTGGAACTCGACCTACATAGCCGACGCGGTTGCTCACCTCCGCGCGATCGGCGAGCCCGCGCCCGAAGAGTTGCTGACGCATACCTCGCCTGTGGGCTGGGGCCACATTGCCTTCTCTGGTGATTTCCTGTGGGACCGTGCCGCTGCTATGCCGATCGGACGCCGGCCTCTAAATCTCGGGCGGATGAGTCTGGCGCCATGATTTTACCTGATGTTCATGATACGTTCTCGGCAACCGCAATTCAGAGAGCATCCGTTGCGATGACCTCACGTTCGGCTTGAGGATCGGATCGCGGCGGATCATCCGCTGCGTGTGATCCGGGGTCTGGTGGAAGAGGTGCTGGGCCAGCTTTCCGGCCGCTTTGCAGAGCTTTATTCGGGAACGGGCCGCCCATCGATTCCGCCGGAACAGATGCTCAAGGCGACCTTGCTTCAGGCGTTCTTTTCGATCCGGTCTGAACGGCAATTGATGGAGCAGATGGATTATAATCTGCTGTTCCGCTGGTTTGTCGGGCTCGACATGGATGCGCTCGTCTGGGACGCCTCGACATTTTCCAAGAACCGTGACCGCCTGCTCGAAGCGGATGTGGCGCGCGAGTTTCTCACCACGCTGATGGACCTTGGCCGGGTCCGGCGCCTGTTGTCGTCGGACCATTTCTCCGTCGATGGCACGATGATCGATGCCTGGGCGTCGATGAAGAGCTTTCGGCCCAAGGATGGTTCAGGCGACCCGCCGGGGCCGGGCCGAAACGACGAACGCAGCTTTCACCGCGAAAAGCGCAGCAACGAGACCCATGCCTCGACCACCGATCCAGATGCACGCCTGTTCCGCAAGTCCGATGGCCAGGCCAGTCGGCTATGTTATCTCGGCCATGCGCTGATGGAAAACCGCCACGCGCTGATCGTTGATGCAACGCTGACCCACGCAACCGGCACCGCCGAACGTGATGCCGCGCTGACCATGATTGACCGGACCTGCAAACCGGGACGCCGCGTGACGCTGGCCGGTGCAAGCTGTTCGACGCCAGCAGTTTCGTCACCGCGCTACGGACGCGCAAAGTCACCCCACACATCGCCGTCAACGGCACGGTCAGCAAGCTGGGCAAAGTCCGCAAGACGCTGATCGACAAACGCACGACGCGCCACGAAGGCTATGCGGTCAGTCTTCGCGTGCGAAAGCGCATCGAGGAAGCATTTGGCTGGGCCAAGACCATTGGCGGCATGGCCAAGCTCAAGGTCAGGGGCCTCGCCAGAGCCCAGGCCGCCTTCACCTTCCGCATGATCGCTTACAACCTGATCCGATTGACCAAGCTATTGGAGACCGGGTGATGGCCGACATCGCAACGCGCATCGCCGGCAAATGGCGGATCATGGAAACCGCAATCTGGGATAAGCAGCATCTCGATCTGTGCGGCCCCGCCTTCATCGAGTTCAATACGCAAGGCCAGGGAGAAATGGCCTTCGGAGCGCTCGAAGCCTCGCTCGAATGCGGCTTCACCGCCTATGGCATCGACTTTGAATGGAATGGGGCTGACGAAGGCGATCAGGTCTCCGGAGACGGATGGGAAGATCTACGCGAGGATGGCTGCCTCGAAGGCGAAATCGCCTACGACAACGGCGACGAAACTACCTTCATCGCTGCGCCATGGGTCGGTTTTTCAGCAGCCTGTTAAGGTTGAAGTTGGCTGACATCGCGGACCGCGCCGCGGGCGGCGTTTGTTGTGAACGCTGCATAAGCTCGAAGCGCTTGCGTGATTACGCGTTTACGTTGTGAAGGTCTCCATGCATATTTCCCCCTCGCTTCCATGGCGGAGCGTCGAGCTTCGATAATATCCTCGTCTAGATCGAGGCGGATGCACCGGTTGGGAATATCAATCAGGATTGGATCACCGGTTTCCACCAAGGCGATCAAACCGCCTTCGGCCGCCTCTGGCGAGACATGCCCAATCGACAGCCCTGACGTCGCCCCAGAAAAGCGGCCGTCGGTAATCAGGGCGCAGGTTTTTCCGAGCCCTTTGGACTTCAGATAACTCGTGGGATAAAGCATCTCCTGCATGCCTGGCCCACCCTTGGGGCCTTCATAACGAATAACCACCACGTCTCCGGCTTCGACCTGCTGCGTCAAAATGCCGGTAACAGCCGCATCCTGACTTTCGTACACGCGGGCCTTGCCTGCGAAGGTGAGAATTGACTCGTCCACACCTGCGGTTTTCACGATGCAGCCTTCCGGTGCGAGATTTCCAAACAACACTGCAAGGCCACCGTCCCGGGAGAAAGGAAATTCGACAGAGCGGATCACGCCGGTTTTGCGATCGACATCCGGTTCTTCCCAACGTTCACTTTGACTGAACGCCATTTGCGTGGGCACGCCGCCAGGCGCAGCCCTGTAAAACCGGCGCACATCTTCGCTATTGGTGCTCACGATATCCCAATGGGCGAGCGCGGCGGCCATCGTGGGAGCATGAACGGTTGGCAGCGTGGCATCAATAAGCCCTGCGCGATTGAGTTCTCCCAAAATCGCCATCACTCCGCCCGCGCGATGCACGTCTTCCATGTGAACATCATCTTTGTTGGGAGCGACCTTGCAAAGGCAAGGAATTTTGCGGGACAAGCGGTCGATGTCGGCCATGGTAAAGTTGACGCCACCTTCGCTTGCAGCAGCAAGCAGATGGAGCACAGTGTTGGTCGAACCACCCATCGCGATGTCCAGGCACATGGCATTTTCAAAGGCAGCAAAGCTGGCGATGGTTCGAGGCAAGGCAGTCGCATCGTCGTGTTCATACCAACGCTTGGCGAGGTCTACGATCACATGGCCTGCTTTGAGGAACAAGGCTTTTCGATCTGCATGAGTTGCCAGCACAGAGCCATTGCCGGGCAATGACAGGCCAAACGCCTCTGTAAGGCAATTCATCGAATTGGCAGTGAACATGCCTGAGCACGAGCCGCAGGTCGGGCAAGCTGAGCGTTCGACAGAAGCTACCTCCTCGTCCGAAAAAGCGCCATCTGCAGCCGCGACCATGGCATCAACTACGTCGATGGAGCGTTTAATACCCTTGATTACGGCCTTGCCCGCTTCCATTGGGCCACCGGAGACAAAGACCACAGGGATGTTGAGTCGCATCGAGGCGAGCAACATCCCCGGCGTGATCTTGTCGCAGTTGGAAATGCACACCATAGCGTCTGCGCAATGCGCATTGACCATATATTCGACACTGTCGGCGATCAGGTCACGGCTAGGTAGCGAATACAGCATGCCGTCATGTCCCATCGCAATGCCGTCATCCACGGCGATGGTATTGAATTCCTTTGCCACCCCTCCGGCGGCCTCGATTTCGCGTGCCACCAGTTGCCCCAGGTCCTTGAGGTGAACGTGACCAGGCACGAATTGCGTGAAGCTGTTGACGACCGCGATGATTGGCTTGCCGAAATCGGCGTCTTTCATGCCTGTGGCGCGCCACAGGCCACGGGCACCCGCCATATTGCGGCCGTGGGTTGTCGTTCTGGAGCGATAGGCTGGCATGATGAAGTCCTTTTGATTTATTTGGATTTTTTTATTTTAAATTGGAGATCACCCGGATTGGCGCGCGCCGGACGGGCGCCCTCAGGCAATCTCGGCCGAATCGGACAAGACTTCGTCGCGGTGTGATGCCGTTTGGTTTGCCTCGCGATATCGCGCTTCGGCCGCGAGCACGGCCACACGATAGTTTGCCATTGCAGCCTGTTTTACAGGACCAAACCCGCGAACCTGGTCTACCATGCCCAGCAGTTCGACTGCTGCATCCAGTCTCGCGTTCGTAAGATCAGCCACGGTGCGTGACACTAGGGCTTCGTACTCGCGGGCGAGTGCCCGCTCTTCTCGTCGTTCCAGCGTCCAGCCTAAGACATCGAACGGGGTGCCGCGCAGTTTTCGCAGATGCCGCAGTACGCGGAAGATCGGCAGGACGGCCCATGCAGGGAACTCCCGCTTTCGGGGCCGTCCGTTCGGCGCTGTGCCGGTAAGGAACGGTGGGGCGAGATTAAAACCGATTCTCGCGCCATCCTCGAATTCCCTGGCAATGCGATCCTGCAGGTTTGCATCGGTCAACAGGCGGGCGACTTCGTATTCATCCTTGATCGCCAGGACTTTCGCCAGGTTGGACGCAACGGTTCGCGTCAGGTCATCAGATCCGGGGCGTCCGTCCAAGAGGGATTCGGCGGCGAATACGGCGTCGACGGTGCGGCGATAATCGGCGGCCAAGGCTTCCGACTGATAATCGGTGAGGTGGCGTGCACGATGCTCGATCAATGCGTGCAGCGTCTTGGGTTGAGGGACAGGCGGCACAAGATTCGCGGCTAATGCGAGAACCTTTTCGCGATCTGCGACGAACAGTCGCCCCAGACCGAATGCGGTGAGATTGAGCCGCACTGCCGTGCGGTTTAGTCGGATGGCCTGCTCTATCGCCTCTACAGAAACGGGCAGCATGCCGCTTTGTGCGGCCATCCCGACGATCATCAAGTTCGCCCCGATGATATTCCCGGTCAGGGCCAGCGCCATTGCTGTCGCATTGGCGCTGAGGAAATTTTCCGCGCCGATCGTTTGCTGGAGACCGGCAAGAAGCACATCCGCATCGGGAGCGGCGTCGCGATCGAACTGAAACTGCAGGGTGGGTGATACGCTGCCGTTGGCAACGGCGCGTGTCTTGCCCGGCGAAATGCAGTTTGCAGCCTCTGGCGCCATGGCGGCGATCGCATCGAATGCGAGCAGGACATCCGCTTCGCCGCGCCCGATCCGCTGGGTGCAGATATCCGGGACCGCGCCGGCGATGCGGATATGACTGAAGACCGCACCATTCTTTTGGGCAAGTCCAGTCATGTCGAACAGTGACGCCGCACGATCATCGATGTGGGCAGCCATGCCGAGCAAAGCGCCGACGGTGATGACGCCAGTTCCCCCAATTCCGGCGACGATGATATTGCAATTTCCCTCCCGCACGGATGGGTACGGCAGGCTGGCGAAAACGTCTTCGTCTAATGTAACCCCCTTCGGCTTGCGGGGTTCCGCACCGTGGATGGTTATGAAAGATGGGCAAAAGCCATCGACGCAGCTGTAGTCCTTGTTGCAATTAGACTGGTCGATCGCTCGTTTGAGACCCAATTCGGTTTCCTTGGGCAGGATGCTGACGCAAGTCGACTGCACCGAACAATCGCCGCATCCCTCGCAAACTGAATCTGCGATAAACAGGCGCTTTGCGGGATCGGGCATAGTCCCGCGTTTGCGACGCCGGCGTTTTTCCGCCGCGCATGTCTGTTCGTAAATTAGCACCGAACACCCCGGAACCTCGCGCAACGCGCGTTGGATCCGATCCAGGTTGTCCCGGTGCTCGATGGCTGTATTCGACGGAAAATTAGGGTTTGCGCGATGGTGATCCGGATTGTCGCTGACGACGACGAGGTGCTCGACCCCCTCGTGACGAACCTGCTGCGCGATCTCTGCAACCGAGATCGGGCCATCGACGGGCTGGCCGCCGGTCATGGCGACCGCATCGTTGTACAGGATCTTGTATGTGATGTTCACCCTGGCGGCCACCGCGGCGCGGATCGCCAACAGACCGGAATGATAATAGGTTCCGTCTCCCATGTTCTGGAAAATGTGCGGCGTGTCGGTGAAAGGCGCAATGCCGAACCAGTTGGCCCCTTCTCCTCCCATCTGCGCCGGAAGCATGGCCTCCTTTGGTCGAACAAAGTTCGCCATGGTGTGGCAACCGATGCCGGTCATTGACAGGCTGCCCTGCGGAATTTTCGTGGAGCGACTGTGCGGACATCCCGAGCAGAAGAAAGGGCTGCGCTTGGGCGCAGTGGCGATCGCTGGTCCCGCCGACCGCAGAGCGACGAGCGTTTCGCGCGCGGCCCGCAAGGTTTCGTCCAAAAGGCCGAGCCGATCCAGGCGATCGGCGATGACAACTGCGATCTCGGCCGGTTCCAGCGGCAGTGTGGACGACAGGAGCGTGCGACCGTCTTCGTCGATCTTTCCGATCAATCGTGGCGCAGTACGGTCGTGGATGAGCGAAACGGCGGCTTGCGCCTCGAGAAAGCTTTTCTTTTCTTCGATGACTAGCAGGATATCGTGATCTTTGGCGAACGCGGCCAGGCCAACTCCGTCCAACGGCCAGATGCACCCGACTTTGTAGAGCGACAGCCCGGATGCCGCGGCTTTTTCGTCGGTCATCCCCAGCAGCCGCAAGGCCTGCCGCACATCGCCGAAGCTTTTGCCGGTCGAAACCACACCCAGGCGGGGGGCCGGCGATCGAAACACCGTCCGGTCGATGCGGTTTGCGCGCACGAACGGGGCAATTAACGCGAGGCGATGCTCGACAACGATCTGTTCGTCGCGCAGCGGATTGAACGGGCGCACGGCGGCGTGGAATCCCTCTGGCGGCGCGTCGGGCATCGTAGGTAGCACGGCCGCGAAAATTTCCAGATCCAGATCGACAGTTGCGGTCTGCTCAACCACTTCATTGACGCATTTGACCGCGACCCACGAACCGCTGTGCCGGGACAGCGCGAACGCAAGCAGGCCATATTCAACGAGCTCGCCGACATCTGACGGATAAAGGCAAGGGATTGCGCTGGCGGCCACCGCCTGCTCGCTCTGGAAGGCAACCGTCGACGATTTGCCGGCGTGGTCGTCACCGTAGAACACGACGACGCCTCCCTTGGCATGGGCGCCAGCATAATTGCCGTGCTTGAACGCGTCGCCGGACCGATCGACCCCGGGGCCTTTCCCATACCAGGCGGCGAACACACCATCGTATCGCGCGCCGGGAACCTGGTCGAATTGCTGGGTCCCGGCCACGGCGGTCGCCGCGAGATCCTCATTCACGCCAGGCTGGAAATGGATCTTTGCCGCTTTCAGGCGCGGTGCGATGTCCCACAAGGTAGTATCGACGTTGCCGAGCGGTGAACCGCGATATCCGCTGATGTATCCCGCTGTGGACAAGCCGTTGCGGGCGTCGAGCATGCTCTGCGCGAGCAGCACGCGCGCGATACCCTGGGTGCCGTTGAGGATTACCCGCCCCTTGTCGATGTCCCACTTGTCGTTGAGGTTTTTTTCCTCGCCAGCCACTACAGATCTCCCGAATTTCCCCAGACGTAGCGGAATTTTTCAGGCGGCGCTGTCGCCTGCGCGACAGCTCGCGAAGGCGCGATCAGCAATGCGAAGAGAATTCCCGGCGGCGACCTTTCAGCTTACGGGCAAGACTTGACGCATTTGGGAAGGAAGTGGATTGATCCCGCATTATGGAATCGAAGTCGCCTTTCGACATGTCGCAGTGGCTTGAGCCATCGGCCCTGGCGGCGATGACCGCGGGCGCGACCATTCGGCGCATACCCGCGAACGGAACGATCTACACCCAGGATGAGCCAGGCCGGGAAATGTTCAGGATCGTTTCCGGCTCTGTTCGACTTTCGGTGATGCAGTCTGATGGACGCCAATTGCTGTACCAGTTGTTCGAACCTGGGGATTGTTTTGGAACGAGCAGTCTGATTGATGGCGAGCGGCGCCCCCAGACCGCAGAAGCGCACAGTGACGTCGTCCTCCAGGTGTTTGAACGCTCCTTTGTCGAACGGCTCCGAGCCGCGCATCCGTCGATTACCGAGGGGCTGCTCAAGCTGCTGTCGCGACATTTGCGCCTTTTGAGTGACTATTATGCTGGGTCGGCGTTTGACGAGGTTTCCTGCCGACTGGCCCAGCGCCTGGTCGATGTTGCCGCCGCCTTTGGCGTCGAAGGCGGCGGACTTGCGATGCCCCTGTCGCAGTCGGAACTGGCGCTTATGGTTGGCGCCAGCCGGCAATCGGTGAACAAGGCCCTGCGTGATTTTCGGGCGGCGGGCCTTGTGTCAATCAATGGCGGCGCATTGACCATTCTCGACATGGCCAAACTCAAGGGCGTGGGAAACAAGGGTTGGCGCCTGCGCTGTTTTGCAGCGTGAGCGACGCCTCGGCGCAAGTTTTTGTGATCCCATTGACCATATCAGCAAAAATTCGCGTGAGAAATTGTCTCTCGGTAAAAGCTTGCGAATCGTATGATTTTGTGATCACATTAGACGATGAAGATTCTTGTTGGCCAGCTTTGGCACGAAAGCCATGATTTCAGCCCTGTCCCTACCCGCGCTGCGGATTTCGCGGTCGAATACGGGGCAGATATGCTTACGAGCAATGCTGACGCGGGCAGCACTCTGGGCGGTATTCTTCGTCACCTGACTCGAGCGGGTGTCGAACTGGTGCCGAGCCTAGCCGCAAGAGCCAGGCCCGGAGGCAGGGTCGAGGCAGGCGTTTATGAGCGGTTCCGCGCCCGTATACTATCTGCCGCAGCGGCGGCGGGGCCATTGGATGGCGTTGTGTTCGAATTGCACGGCGCCATGAGCGCAGAGGGCTATGACAGTCCCGAAGCCGACCTCATGTCTCGCCTGCGCGATTTGCTCGGACCCAATGCCGTGCTTGCGGTCGGGCTGGATTTGCATGCCCATGTCTCGAACGGCCTGATGACGGCGTGCGACATCGTTACGGCATGCAAAGAAAATCCACACGCAGATGTCGTGGAAGCCGGGGAACGCGCCGCGGACCTTGCTCTGTTGACGATACAGGGCAAAATAAGCCCAGCGACCACGGTTATAAAACTCCCCATGCTGCTGAAGGGCGGCACTGAAACATGCGATCGTCCGCTCGCAGACTTGCACGTGATGGCACGGAAAGCCGTAAGCGATACCCCCGGGTTGCTCGATATTTCGATCTTCAATGTTCAGACGCCACGCGATGCGGACGACATGGGGCAGGCCATCGTGGTTATTGCCGATGGCGACACGGCGGCCGCCGATGCAGCAGCACTTCCGATCGCACGATTGATGTGGGAACGGCGCGAGCATTTTGCCAACGATTTTGCCGATATGGACAGCGCGCTCGACATGGTCATGGAACAGCCCGAGCACCGCCCCTTCGTTCTGGGAGATTCGGGCGACCGGGTGCTCGCCGGCACGCCCGGCGACAGCGTCGTGCTGCTTCAGAGGCTTCGCGAGCGGAATATGCCCCTTCGCTGTGTCGTGCCCGTAACCGATCCGGAAACCGCAGCTGCGGCGCTCGCAGCCGGACCGGGCGCGGTGATAGAGCGCAATGTCGGCGGCCACATGACGCCGGGTTTCTCTCCGCTGCATCTCCGCCTGCGTGTCCGAACCACCGATCCCGTCGGTGATTTTGTTCAAAAGGGCCCTTACCAAGGGGGGCAGCGCAGTACCCTCGGCGTTTGCGCCGTTCTTGAAGACGACCGGGGCAATCTGATCGTTGCGACGACGGCTGCCGGCATGACCCAGGATCCAGCGGCCTTCACCTCTCGGGATATCGAAATCGCAGATTACGACTTTCTCGTCGCAAAGTCCGGAAACCATTTCAAGCTGAGCTTCGCCGGGCTCGCAACGCCGCTGGTCGTGACAACGCCGGGCCTTTCGGAGTACGTGCCGGGCTTTTTTCCGTTTAGTCGATCGCGTCTCTGGCCCGAGGTGCCGGATATGGAGCTTGGCGAATTGATCTTGCGCCATTTTGGCCGGCGCGCTGATCCGGACAGGACCGTCGCGTTCGCCGCTTAGTCGCAGTTTAAGTCGGTAATTAAGTGGACGATTGTAGCCAGTAATTCATTTGCTGCATTTGCGTAAGCCACCGGCGGAGGGGCGGTTGGGCTACCGCGGCTGCAGTGTGCCCAATGCTTGTGGTTTCGGCGTCTGATTTTCAATGCCCGCCCGTCCTGCCGTCGGGATCGGGAACGCGCGTTCCATCGATCCGGGAGGCGATCGTTATTCGCGACCAAACCGCTGCGGTGGGAAATGCCCACGAGCTGCACGTGGGCATAAAATCAATAATTCCGCATGATATAAAAATATCACAAATGAAAAATCGCTGTTATAAAAATGTAATAAAAGACAAACATATCAGGTATATATGCCGTTTTTAGAAAACATTTGACATGTGATCACAAAAGTTCATATGTAATGTTGTGTCGGTTTATCCTATCAATATCGATTAATAGGCAGAAAATCGCCCACATAATTGCCAATATAATCAAGTCTCTTAGAAAGCTGACTGATTAAACGCACATATTATCAAAGCAGCGCGATATTATTATGGATTATAGTCTTGAAAATCATTCAAAATTATCGAAGATAAATTAAGTTGTCCGTATAAATATTTATACATGTGTAAAAAATACATCAGGAAACCAAATGCAATAAAATTTTTCAAGTATGGGGGTTACATAAATATGGTCGGAAATAAAAATCGCAAAGACGATCGCATTTTGTCGTTTGGGATTTCGGCGGTTGCCTTGCTCGCCGCCTGCGCTGCGCCAGAGATGGCGAGGGCATCCGCTGATGAAGGCCAGGCCGCGCCAGCAAGCGCGGGCGAAATCGTCGTAACCGCTCAAAAGCGGGCGCAGAATCTCAATGACGTGCCGATCACGATCAGTGCGTTCTCTGGCAAAACGCTGGAAAAAGCGGGCGTCACCAACGCAACCGACCTGGTAAAGCTGACCCCTGCGCTGAACCTAGCTGGCGCATACGGAGGACAGATCCTGTCGTTCTCAATTCGCGGAGTCACACAGCAGGACTTCTCGGAACAGGCTGAAGGCCCGGTTGCGGTCTATGTCGATGACGGCTATTTGGCGCTCAACAATGCCGCTGGCGTTGGTCTGTTCGACCTCGATCATGTTGAAGTCCTGAAGGGGCCGCAAGGAACCCTTTTTGGTCGAAATGCAACCGGCGGCCTGGTGAATATCCTCACTCGTAAGCCTCAGGATACAGCCGACGGCTACATAACCGCCAGCTACGGGTCCTATAATGATTCCCGTATCGAGGGGGCGATCGGCGGCCCGATCGCCAATGGTCTGGATTTCCGTATAGCCGGGGCGCTCGAATCGAACAGCAGTTATATCAAGAATTTGTCTCCTACGGGCGATAACCTAGGCGGCGCGCACTCCTATGCGTTCAGGGCCCATCTGCTGTACAAGCCCTCGAGCGACCTGTCGGTGCTGTTGAGCGCCTCCACCAGCAAGACCGATGCTTCGTGGGCGCCGTACTATATCCTGGCATCGAAGGTCATAACGAACGAGAGCGGCGTGCAGCAAAACGCTGTACTGGTGCCGGGCCCATGGCTGGCAGGCCCCACCACACCAGGCGGCAGCGGCAGCCTCTATGCCGAGGATGCCCGTGGAAGCGGTGATACCAACGAACTCACGACCGGATCGGCAAAAGTCACCTGGAATTTCGGCCCGGCCGAGCTCAGCCTGCTCACAAATTACGCATGGGCCGCGACGAATCTCAGTATCGACGCCACCGGTACGCCGGCGTGGGTAAACAATATTACATCCTCCAAGGTTGGTAACTTCTCTCAGGAATTGCGCTTGTATGGACATAAAGCCGGATTTCGCTGGTATGTGGGCCTGTATTACTTGAACATCAATGCGCGGCTCGATCCCAATAGGAACCAAGAGCCTGCGTTCGGTGTTCTCATCGATGATTTCAATCACGAGACGACCAATTCCTATTCCGGGTTTGGCCAGGTCGAGATCGACCTAATGCCTAAACTGACTCTTATCAGTGGGGGCCGCGTCACTCAGGAAGACAAGCAATTTGCCTATCACAGTGTCCTTTATACGATCGGGGCGGATAACCAGCCGCTGGTTGACCTGGGTCCGGCCCGCTCTCCGTATACCGGGCATCAGGCTTCGACTCTCGTAAACGCGAAGGTGCAACTCGAATATCGGCCCGACACCGGCCTGCTGTTTTATGGTGGATGGTCTCGGGGATCGAAGGCCGGCAACTTCACCTCTCCGTTTTCAGGATCAACTGCGTTTCCTGATAGCGAACTTTCATACAAGCCCGAGACGCTCAATTCATATGAGGTCGGTACGAAATTGTCTCTTGCTGATCGGAAGGTGAATTTAAACGCAGCTGCATTTTATTACGATTATCACAACTATCAGGCCTTCGAATTCATGAATATCTCGGACATTGTGATAAATCGTCCTGCAACGACATATGGCGGAGAGGCTGATATTGATATTCGTCCTTTTAATCAATTCAAGGTCAGCGCCAGTGCCAGCTATACCCATAACATCGTCAAGGATGTGCCGATCAGCGGCGTTACCGCCGACAGAATTGCGCCCTACACGCCAAGATGGGATGGCACGATCAACGCAACGTATGGTATCCCGCTGAAATCCGGCAATATCGAAGTGTACGGTGGCGCCAAATATTCCGGAAAGTTCTACTTCGGTATCAGTAACTTCGACTCGACTTTTGTTCCAGCGTACTGGATGCTGGATGCCCGTATTACGTGGATCGACAGTTCGGCGCTATGGCGGGTGTCGGCCTTCGTCAACAATCTGACCAATACGCGGAACAAGACGGTCGGCTTTGACCTTAGCGGAATCTGCGGATGTACCCAAGTTGCCTATGGGCGACCGCGTTGGGCCGGTGTGTCTGTCACCCGAAATTTCTAACGAAGCCGGACTGCCCCGTTCGCGGGGCAGTCGTGGCGTGGCGATACGTGGAAAGAATTGCTGTGGCTTACCGACAAGGAGCAACGATGAACTTCAAGATATCAGTCGACACGGGCGGTACATTCACAGACGTGATCGTCCGAGATCCCTCCGGGGTTCAGCATATCGGCAAGGCGCTCACGACTTATAACCGGGTATTCGATGGTCTTGGTGAAGCGATAAAGGCGGCTGGTTCTAAGATAGGACTGTCACTGGAGCAGTTGTTGGAAAAGACCGACATGTTCATCTATGGCACGACACGCGCGACCAACGCAATTGTCACGCGAAATGTTGCAAAGACCGCTTTTTTAACAACGCAGGGCTTCCCCGATGTTCTTGTTCTGAAAGAGGGTGGCAAAAAGGATGGCTACGATTTTTCGAAGCGATATCCTGATCCTTACATACCGCGCAGATACACCTTCGAGATCCCGGAGCGGATCGACGCTCAGGGGCGTATCGTATGCGAGCTGGACAAAGCGGCGATTGGCAGGATCCTGGATTTGCTTGAGGAAGGCAAGTTCGAGGCCATTGCAGTATGTTTGCTCTGGTCGGTGGTCAATCCGGTTCATGAGGCAGCCCTCGGTGCGATGATCGCGGAGCGGCTGCCCAATGTTCCGTTCACGCTGTCCCATCAGCTGTCTCCAGTCATCCGTGAGTACCGCCGGGGCTCGGCCACGGCGATCGACGCATCGTTGAAGCCGCTCATGCAAAAGCATTTTCAGGACTTTGAGGCAGATCTACGCCGTGCCGGTTACCGCAACGAACTACTCGTTTCCACAAGCGTGGGCGGTGTCATGACGATCGACCAGGTCATCAATGCGCCGATCAATACGGCCAAATCGGGGCCGTCGATGGCTCCCGTGGCTGGCATTGCATACTCCAGGGCGGAGGGACTGGGGGACAACATGATCGTCTGCGATACGGGCGGCACGACATTCGATGTCGGCCTCTCGCGCGATGGTAATCTGGTATACAGCCGGGACACCTGGCTGGGTGGGCCTTGGGAAGGCGACATCCTGGGCATTTCGTCGGTGGATATTCGATCGATCGGGGCCGGCGGAGGTTCGATCGCCTGGATCGATAGTGGCGGTCTCTTGCGCGTCGGGCCGCAATCCGCAGGCTCCGAGCCTGGCCCCGCTTGCTATGGCCGCGGCGGTACACTGCCGACCGTTTCGGATGCCGCCTGCGTGCTCGGGTATTTCAATCCGAAGAACTTCCTTGGCGGGAGAATGGATCTTGACGGCGCAGCCGCGCTCCGCGCGATAGCGACGATTGCCGGATTGCTTAACCTGACAGTCGAGGCAACAGCCTGGGGCATTCTGCGCCTTGCGGGCGATCATATGGTGAAGGCTATCCACGAGATCACTGTGTTCCAGGGTATCAATCCACTCGATTGTACTCTGGTCGCAGGCGGCGGTGCGGCGGGCATCAACATTATGCAAATCGCCCGTGAATTGGGCGCTTCGAAAGTCGTCATGCCAAAAGTCGCATCCGCCCTTTCCGCATCGGGCATGCAATTCGCCGATATCGTGGTCGAGGAAGCCACGTCGCTGATCGAGTCCTCTGACCGATTCCGCTACGAAAACCTCGCGAGCGCCATGGCCGATATCAAGGCCAGGCTTGACGCAGCATTCCAACGGATCGACCAAGGCAGAGGGGCCAGCTTTACGATCGATTACATAGCCGACGCGCGGTACAAGGCGCAGGTGTGGGAACTGGGCACGCCCGTCCCGGGCGTCGGCATACGCAATCCGGCACAGTTGGCGGAATTCGTCGAAACATTCCACGCGCAGCATGCGCGCGTGCTTGGCATCCGTGATCCCGATTCCCCTGTCGAAATGATCGGCCTGCGCGGTCGTCTCATTGCCCGGCTGGACAAACCGAAGTCCCGAGCCGACAGCGATGTAGCACCGGGTGAACCGGTGCATGATCAGGTCCGTACCTGCTTCTTCGGTGCTGGGCCTGTCCCGACACCAATATTCGATGCGGCTGCACTCTTGCCCGGCATGACCATACCCGGTCCGGCGATAATCGAAGAACCGACGACAACGATCGTCGTGCTCCCCGAAATGTCAGCGTCGGTCAGCGGCGCTGGAAATTATATCCTCCACACGCGTTGATGGATTGATCGATATGACACACGAAATTGAAGCCAATAGCGGCGACGCGATACTCACGGCGGTGCTGGCCAATCGGTTCGACGGTATTGTCCGCGAAATGACGAACACGCTGCTGAGGGCCGGGCGCTCTGCCGTCATCAACGTAGCGCGAGATTTTTCATGCGCCATTTGCACGGGCGATGCAGAGCTGTTTACGTGTGCCGAGGGCATACCGGTTCATGTATTCGGCGTGCACAACCAGGCCAAGGCGATGAAGGACTTCCATCCCCATCTGCGGGAAGGCGACGCATTCATCGACAATGACCCCTACGTGGGAAATTCGCACCCGGCCGATCATGCAATCCTGGTGCCGGTAATATTTGAAGGCGAGCATCTGTTCACGGCGGTCGCGAAAGCACATCAAGCTGATACGGGCAATGCCGAACCGACGACATATCGACCCAGCGCGAAAGACGTCTATGAGGAAGGGGCGCTGATTTTCCCCGTTGTCCAGATCCAGCGCGAATATGAAATGATCGATGATATCGTCCGCATGTGCCGCCGCCGCATTCGCGTTCCCGACCAGTGGTACGGCGATCTGCTGGCAGCGGTCGGTGCGGCGCGCATTGCCGAGCGGCGTTTGAAGGAACTTTGTACCAGGTACGGCAAGGAGAAGATCAAGGCCTTTACCCGCGACTGGCTGAATTATTCGCAGCAACGCATGGCCGACGCGATCGCAAAGACACCGGCTGCGAAAATTCGCGTTTCGGGTGCGCATGATCCCCTAGCCCCGTTTCTGCCCGGCGGCGTCCCCATCAACGTCGCGTTCGAGATCATACCGGATCAAGGTCGGATTATTGTCGATCTGACGGACAATCTGCCAAATCTCGACTGCGGCATGAACCTTACCGAAGCGACGGCGACTGCCAGCGTTTTGGCGGGCATATTCAACGCGTTGGAGACAGGCATTCCGCAAAACCAGGGAAGTTTCCGCTGCATCGACGTGAAGCTTGCCGATGGTTGCGTAGTCGGCAGGCCGAAATTTCCGCATAGCTGCTCGGTAGCGACCACGAATGTCGCCGATCGTCTGATTATGATGATAGGTCGTGGTTTCTCGCAACTCGGCGATGGATTTGGCCTGGCCGAGGGCGGAACAGGGATGGGAATCGGCGGCGCCGTGGTATCGGGCGCTGACGCGCGCCTAGGGGACGATGCGTTCGTCAATCATCTGGTGGTATCTGCCAATGGCGGCCCCGCCAGCCCGTCCGCAGACGGCTGGGTAACATATGGCCTGCCTTGCGTGGGCGGTCTGATGTACCGGGATTCGATTGAGGTCGATGAACTGAAAATGCCGATCCTGTTTAAGGAGGTCCGGCTTAAGTCAGGATCGGGCGGGGCCGGCCGTTATCGCGGCGGGCCGGCCCTCGAGGTAATATACGGACCGACGGAAAACCCGATAACGGTTGCCTATATTCAGGACGGGCAGTTCAATGCCCCTGCCGGAGCCGCCGGCGGGCACGACGGCTCGCTGGGCGCAAGCTGGAAGATCCGCGCGGACGGGTCTGAAGAGCGGATTCCCAACAGCAACATTATCAAAATCGAAAAGGGCGAGCTGGTTCGTGGCCTCGATGCCGCCGGCGGGGGCTATGGCGATCCCGCCACGCGCGATGTCGAAGCTGTGCGGCATGATGTCGCCGAGGGATGGGAGACACTGGATCGCGCCAGCGAGATTTACAAAGTGGCCTTTTCTGGTTGTTTGGAACACGACACCCTGAGCGTGGACATCGCGGCGACAAATCTGCTGAGGAAAAATGCGGTCACGACAATCTGATTCACATAATCGGACCAGGTACGCGAATCTTCTCCTACCCTTAAAATAGCCAATTTCGATCGAAGACAATCGGCCGCTTGTGCGCTGCGCCGAGTCGTTGATTTGAAATTTTTTCGATCGATCCGGCTGCATTATCCCAGGAGTGAGGCATTGGCAGCAAGTCTCGACAGTTTCGATAAAACCGGGCGGGTGATCCCGGATCAAGAGCGCATATCGCGCCTTCCGCTGACAATGGCATGGTGGTCACTTTGTTCAGCGATGTTTTACATATTTATCGCGGCCAGTCTTGCGACGATGTACGGCACAAAGAATGCCGTAATCGGGATACTGCTGACGATTTTGGTGTTTTCTCCGATAAGTGTCATATTGGCCCGCCGGTCGATACGCGACGGGCTTTCCATCGAACTCCTTTCTATCAAATTGTTTGGCGCAAAGGGCGGTGGATTTGCGACGTTGCTGGTCGCGGTAACTGCTGCGTATTATGCGGTTTTTGAAGGGTCCATTCTTTCCGTAGGAATAAACAAGGTTTTTCCTGCGATCACATATTTTTATTCCTGCCTGATTGTCGTCACGGTAACTAGCCTCATGACGCTCAGGCCGGTCAGAGAATTGATTTTAAAACTGAATATCTTGTTGATGCTGGTTTATTTCACGGGAATTGTCATCCTGATCGATCTTGCCGGGAGTCGATTTGGCTGGTCAAGCGATTGGCTTTCACTCCTTCCGTCACAACCGCAGCCGACGGGGTGGTGGCATTGCTTCGCGGCGTATCTGGGCGTCGCCAGCCTGCTGATGGTCGTCCCCGATTTCGCCAGGTCCGGCAAGAAGGACGACGTGCCGTTTCATGTTCGCTTCAACTTCGGATACCTGTTTTATTGCGTTACTTTTCTTGGCAGCGGCCTTGTTGGGATCTTTCTCGTTGGCACGGTAAGGCTCGCGCAGATCAGCGAAACCGCAGTCTTGGACGCAACACTGGCGGTACTGGGCGGAGGTGTCGGGCTGTTGTTTGTATGGGTAACGCAAACAAGGATAAACCTAGCAAATTTTTCGATTTCAGCTATGAATGTCGAAGCGTTTGCAGAACAAATATTCGGCGTGGTCTGCCCGAAATGGGTCGGAAATCTAGTCTGCGCAATCGCAATATTTGGTCTGATGTTGTTCAACGGTGTTTTTAAATATCTGATCGTTGCGTTGCAGTATCAGGCGATCTTTATCTGTTCGTGGATCGGCGTGGTACTCGCCGCCGGCGCGCGCCCGGAAACGGATGGTGCCGGTTCGCGGGACTGGCGTGCCGATGGCCTGATCCCCTGGCTAGGCAGCGCGGCGTGCGCCGCGTTGCTGTGCTATCGGGGAGGAGATGCCGGGGCGATCGCGCCGGCTGTCTCCTTCATCATGGCCACAATCACCGCAAAGCTGATTGCAATGCGGATGGAATCGCGGTTGCGGGCGGAAAGCTGAGCGTTCGGGTTAGGACAGAATTTGTCCGACGGTGTTTTTTGCGTCTGAGTCGATGTCGCCCCGGACGCGGTAGGTGGGATCGCCGTCAAACCCTTGTCCAATCTTTCTACGCATTCTCGCCGGTCGCGCCGCGAGCATCCACCGCGTATCCCAGGTCGGCCACTAGCGCACGGGCTGCGCCAACCAGGATGGCAGCGGCGACCGGGATGATCAGTGCGGGCACCAGAAGGGCGTAGCGGAGCGAAAGATTGCCCAACGAGGGTGCGAAATGATCGCTGACCATGCCTACACAAACAGGCCCGAACCCGAGCCCGATCACCGATTGAAGGAAGATGGTCAACGCACCGCCCGTCGCGCGCATCCGGGAGCCGACCACGCTATAGAAATTGGCCATGACCGTGCCATGTGGAACGAGCAGGCAAAAGACAGTGAGGGCGGAAAGCCAAATTGAAAGGGTTGTGTCGGGCACGAACAACGACGCAATCGCGAGGGGCGCGGCCAGGACGAAAATTCCCGCACAGGCGTACAGTGGTTGCGATCCTCCGCACCGCGCCGCGCCCGCGCTGACAAAGCCGCCGACGAGCAGCCCCATTGCAGAGCCGACCCCATTCGCGAGCCCGAGTTGGACACCCGCCGCAGCAAGCGGCATGTGATGCACCCTGCCGTAGAACGATGGCCACCACTGGCTGAGGCCGAAATGCACGAACAGATGGGTTATGAGATAAAGGGTAAGCAAAACCCACGAACGAGAGCGCAGAAGAGTGGTGATCGTAGCCAGGAGTGCGGGAGTATCGTTGTCAGGCACCACCACGTCGAATTTTCCACGCGTTGGCTCGCGAAGCGTCAGGTACAGGACAAGCGCGAGAAACGTGCCCGGCAGGCCCATCGCGATGAAAGTGTTGCGCCAGCCGATGCGATCGCCGAGCAAGCCCGCCAAAGCCATGCCGGCCATTGTCCCAACGGTGAGCCCCACGGAATGGAGAGAAAACATCATCGGCCGACGAGCGATTGGCACGTAGTCGCAAACTATCGATTGCGATGCGGGCAGGCAGCCCGATTCTCCAATGCCCATGCCGACCCGTGCAAGAAGCAACTGCAGAAAGTTCCGGGCGAAGCCGCTGAGTGTCGTCATCACGCTCCACGTAAATAGCGCGACAGCGATGATGTCGCGGCGGTTGCTGCGATCGGCTAAGCAGGGATTCGTAGCTTATCCAACGGAACCGGCATGCACTCTTCATTGAGGGCGTCGACGGCGTTATGGATGGCTTGCTCGAGCGCGTCGGCATCGGCGAAGGTTTTGTGGGCGAGATGATGGGCCTTGAGATCGCGCCAGATGGTCTCGATGTCATTCAA
>Ga0116227_10008088_pt1 | contig 20064 bp, 16 predicted proteins | sample S1TSphgellanicum_FD_89693 | JGI IMG/M metagenome (GOLD analysis project Ga0116227, IMG submission 89693) | Host-associated microbial communities from peat moss isolated from Minnesota, USA - S1T2_Fb - Sphagnum magellanicum MG | ecosystem: Host-associated > Plants > Peat moss > Unclassified...
CTTGTTTAAACGCTTTTCTGCTTTTCCCCAGATTCACTTCGGAAGGGCATCCCAAATTGATCAAATAGCTGCCGTGGCTCATGATCCGGCTTAGGCCCGTTTCTTCAAGAGTTGTTTTGAAGAGATCGATTTCCTTTTCGGACAGATCTTTGCTTTCCCATCTTTTTTGATTTCTGGTGAAGAGCTGTACCGTTCCGGCACCGATCTCTTTTCCTTCCAAAAGGGCTTCTTGAGGCCCCCCTTGCGCCGATGTGTGAGCTCCGAGCAAGACTTTTGGTTTTGACATAGCGAGATTTCTCTTTGAAAAAGGCTCATTTTAGAGTAATTCCGGGGATTTTGACAACCTTTAAGGTACTCTGCTCGATTTTCTTTAGACGAGGCTTTCAATCTCTCCGAATCCGAAATAGATTAAGAAAAAAAAGAAGCATAAAGAAACCGAACTAAGCAAGTATCCGACAAAAACACAAATCCCGTCATCTTCGAGCATCCCGAGGCCGAGCGAGATGATCGGAAGGGTGGCAAAGAAATTCGTCATCGGTATGGGGATAGGGAGGGCCAGGAAAACGGAGAAAATCGTGATTAAGATGCCGTTGAGGCGAACAAAGGAACGGTTTCCCGTTAAAAAACCGGGCCTCGGGTGGATGAATTTTTGTAAAAAAAGAGTATACTTAGTTACCTTATCAATGATTTTTTTCAGAATTCTTCCCGGGATTCTTTTGTTCAGAAGCCAGTTGGGGAGCCAAAGACGACCCGTAAAGATCATCTGAAGTCCTACTAAAATTAATACGACCCCAAAAGGGATCGATACGCCGGGCAAGGGGATCGGTAAGCAAAAAGGGAAGCTGAAAAGAACGCAAAGAGCAGCAGGTCCGTAGCTTGATAGCATGTTCAGTATTTCTCGGATCGAGACTTTTTCGGACTTTTCCGCGAAGGCGGAAATAGCATACAAAGAATCGATAAAACCGGTTTTCGGCTTGTCTGTTTTCACTCAACGTCCCCAAAAAAAAAGCAGCATTAGTATGCTGCTTTTTATACAAGGCTATAGATTTTAATTCTCTATTTTAGTGTGTGTGGGCCAAAAATTCACAAATCAAAGGAATGTTCAAGGGGAGAGGGAAGGGGATCTGATCCATGTGAGGAGAAGAAGCGAGTTGCCCCGAGAATTTCTCCGTATCTACGGAAATATAGCCGGGAAGATCTCTTCCGCCTGCCAAGATCGAATCTTTCACCAAAGGCATGCTTTGTGACTTGGGTTTAACGGAGATAACCATTCCCGGTCTTACGAAGAAGGAGCGTCTGTCCACTTTTTTCCCGTTCACGAGAATGTGACCGTGGCTTACGAGCTGTTGAGCTCCGAAGATTGTGGAAGCAAACTTCATTCTGTAAACAACGTTGTCGAGTCTGCACTCTAAACGCTCTACGAAAGCTTGCGGTGTATTCATTTTGGAAGCTTCCGCTTCTTTAAAGTAACGAACGAGCTGTTTCCCGGTAAGCATTCCGTAAACGGCTTTCAACTTCTGTTGTTCTTCGAGCTGAGTACCGTAATCGGATTTCTTTTTTCGTTTAGCTCCGTGCATTCCTGCGGGGTTAGGTTTGTGCAAAAGAGGATTCCGCGCGCGTCCAAAAATATTGACTCCAAAACGGCGTGCGATCCGGTTTTTTGGACCTGTATATCGAACCATTGTTTCTCCTAAGGGGTAAGTACATTCTACTTGAAAGACACAAATCCTATTACAATTTTGGTTTTTCAACAAGACTATTTTGCCGGTTGAGCTTTTTTCCTCTTTTTTCGATACTATTTGCTAAAATTAAGAAGCCTTACAAGCTAAGAATAAATGAAAATTTTTATTATAACTCCGTTGTGCCTGCGGGTTTTAGAGGAATTCTCTATCGAAAAATTATTTCGAAGATCAAGGGGGCTTCCTTGCCTAAACTTGGTAAAACGGTAGAAATTATAGAGTCCTTTGTAGTACCGTTTTCCCCATACATAGATTGAGGTTATTATGTCTGACGAGAAAAAATATTTTGTTGTGGCTTTTTACATTTTTACACCCGTTCAAGATCCCCATGCCGAAGTTGCCAAACACGTTGCTTTTTTCAAAGAAAGAGACGTTAAGTGCCGGATTTATATTTCTCATGACGGAATCAATGCTCAAATGAGCGCTCTTAAGGAACATGCTCTTGAATATATCGATTGGATGAGAAGCGACGAAAGATTCAAAGAGATCGATTTTAAGCTTCATTCATACGATGAGCAAGTGTTTCCGAGAACTACGGTGAAGTTCAGAAAACAACTGGTTGCTTTGGATCATGACGCAAATCCTCATATGGGAGGAGAGCATATTTCTTCCGAAAAATGGAAAGAGATGCTTAAAACGGAACGGGAAAAAGTTCTCCTTTTGGATGTCCGAAACGATTACGAATGGAAAATCGGCAGATTTGAAGGCGCCGTCAAGCCCGAGCTCGACATGTTCCGAAAATTCCCGACCTATGCAAAAGAACTCAAAGAAAAATACGATCTCAAAAACACCAAAGTGATGATGTATTGTACGGGGGGCATTAGATGCGAGCTTTACTCTTCTTTGATGAAAGACGTCGGATTCGAACAGGTTTTTCAGCTCGACGGAGGAGTGATCCGTTACGGCCTCGAGCAGGGACAAGATCTCTGGGAAGGGAAATTATTCGTCTTTGACGATCGTATGGCGATCCCTCTCGACGAAAATGCCGAGGTGAAGCCGATCGATACGTGTCATAAATGCGACGCTCCTTCCGATGTTTACTACAACTGTGCCAATATGGATTGTAACAACCTTTTTCTCTCCTGCCCCAAATGTGCGGAAGAGCTTGCAGGTTGCTGCAGTAGGGATTGCAGCTGCGCTCCGAGGCTCAGAGTTTTTGAAAAAGAAGCGAGACCTAAGCCTTTCCGTCGAAAACACCTTTGCCCAACCTCGATAAGAGAGTAAGCATTTTTTCTTCCGTCGGGCCGGTTACTACGGTAAGGCCCGGCTTAATACCGTTTTCGGAAAGTTTAAAAGCTTTCATGGTGTTGCAAATCCGACCGTCGAGCCGAATGCCGATTCCTTTTGCTCCGACCATGTTCCCCCAGTCTCCGAACATCCGTAAAGACATTTCGCAGGCGGTGATCAGAAAGACTACTTGGCGTCCCGGATTTTCGAATACGAATTCGAATATTTTCTCTCCTATGTAGTGGATGGTGGGAATATAGAGCACCTTAGCATTCGTTCCTTTAAGAAGGGTGCTGCATTTACCGACGGAGCATTGCCCGCATACGGGATTTCCTTCGTCATTTTGGCAAAGATCGGTAAAGCGTCCCGAAGGACATTCAAGCGGTTTTTGGCAGTAGGAAAAGCCGACGACGGGAACAGTTTTCGGATCTTCCAAGAGGGCCGCGAATTCTTCTTCCGTTTGTAGGCCGTAGAAGAAAAGATCTTCTTTTCTCGTGCAGTTTTGAGGACTCAGATAGGAGCGCAGTAAAGAAAGAGTGTACTTTAGAGGATGTTTAAAAAAGTAGCGAAGGAATATTCTTTTTTCGTCGTGTGCGAGCAAATAAAAAAGGCTTTTGAGCCGTAAAAACTTAGCGGTACCGGGGGTGATCCCGACCATTTTCGGCATCGATTTGAGTGTTTTCAAAGGAAAATTTCCCCGGTGGAGGCGTGCTTTTTCATCCCAAGCCTTTTCCCTTTGCTTCCAATTGCTCGAACTCTCAATAATTTGTAACTTATCACGCATTGTAGGTGTATCTCTTTATGACAACGGATATCGTTTTTTCTTTGGACCCGGCAGTAAAAGAAAAAGAGAATTTTTTGACCGTAAATATTCGGAAAAAAGATTCTTCGGGTCCTTTGTACCTCTCCATTTTAGACGGGATCGAGAAAGAATCCAAGGAATTAACGTCGCTTCTCCGGAACGAGCGCTGCAGGGAAGCGGGGATAGCGCCGAGCAGCCCCGCTGCAAAGCTCCTTTCTTGCGATCTCATTCGAGTCAGACCTTCCCGGTCTTTGGAGGTCATCCAAAAACTTATTTTTGCTAAAAAACTTCTTTGGAATGATAGATCTGTTTTCTTTAATCCTATCGGTAAACTTGAAGTGTTTTTGACTGCGGAGCTTATTGACGGCGAGGGTCTTATTCTGAGTGCCGACTTGTCGATTGACGGGACTTTTTACCCCTTTTCCGAAGTGAGTTTCCTTTTTCTTTCCGAAGATGAGTCTTTCGGGATTTGTAAACAAATTGTTTTTGTTTTCCCGGAAGGGATGAACCTTTCTTGGCTCGATCCGGTGGATAGAAAGCCGAAAATTCTCGAAGGGAAAGAGATGCAAGTTTTCATTCAAAGGTATAAGGAAGATCCTCCCGAAGGATTCCCCAAAACCGTTTGGAAAGGGAATTACACGGAAGAAAAGGGGCAACCGGCTACCGTATATCCCGTTTTACGCCTCATAGATTCTCAAGGAGCTTTTGCAAATCTTGAAATGGACTACGAGGATCGAGTCGTCGATTTTACCGATCCGAAGAAGTTTCCGGGAAGAAACGTTGAAGCGGAGCGGAGTTGGGAAAAAGACCTTTTGGAGACCGATTTCAAAAGAAGACCTTCCCTGGATTCAAACTATTACTGTCCGACGGATAAGGTTGGAAAAAGCATCTCTTTTTTGCTGGAGATAGGCTGGAAGATTTTTGACAAGTCGGGAAAAAGAGTTGTCAAAATGACGAGCAGGGATCTTGCTCTTTCGTCAAGCAAAGAAGACCTTATCGTCAAAGGGGTCTTTTCATACGGAGAGCATAAAGCAAACCTCGCGGGCGTTGCGGGAGCTTTCAATCGAAGAGAGAAATTTTTGGACCTTTCGTCTACCGCCGTTGCTTGGCTTGGGAATGAAGAAGAATACAAAGAGATTGAGAATCTCATCGGACTTGAAACAATAGGAGAAGCTTGCCTTCTTTCGAAGAAACGGTTCGGAATGTTGGGGGGTATAAACTTTGGATCCGTCACCCCCGAGGCGGTACCTTTACTTAAGAGGATTAAAGAAAGAACGGGTGTTGAAAAAATGGAAGATCCTTTATTTCGAGGAAGTCTTCGTCCGTATCAAGAAGAGGGGAGGGAGTGGCTTCGGTTTTTACGAAGCAATCGATTCTCGGGGCTTCTTGCCGACGAGATGGGCCTTGGTAAAACAGTTCAAACACTCGCGTTTCTCTCTTCCTTAGTTACCGATAAGCCCGTTTTACTGATCGCTCCGACTTCTTTGGTTTTTAATTGGAAAAAAGAGTGGGACTCTTTTATCCCGCACAAAAAGTTACACGTGCATCAAGGTCCCGTCAGAGAGGGGAGTGAATTCTTACAAAAGCAAGAGGCGATTTTAACTTCTTACGCGTACCTGCGAATCGATCACCTTCTTTTTAGTTCGCTTTATTTTTCCGTGATTGTCCTCGACGAAGCGCAGTGGATAAAAAACCCGGACAGCGCTCTTGCAAAGGCAGCTTTCCGGCTTGAATCGGATATGAAGCTTTGCTTGACCGGGACCCCCGTCGAAAATCGGGCCCAAGATCTGTGGTCTTTATTCCGATTTCTGGAACCCGAGCTTTTGGGAACCAAGGAGGATTACCTTTCGACGCTTTCATCCTCAACTCTTGATCTCGGATACAGAGAAAGAATTCGCAAAAAGGTGAAACCCTTTATCTTGCGCAGAAGAAAAGAGGAAGTACTTCCCGACCTGCCCGAAAAGATAGAACAAGTCGTATGGGTGGAGATGGAGGAAAAGCAAAGGTCTTTTTATGACAACTTGCTCGCAAGAACTCGCAAAGGGCTGCTTCGTAAAATTGATGAAGAGGGGGCATCCGCTCGAAGACCTGAAATTTTGGAAGCAATCTTACGTCTGAGGCAGGCTTGCTGCGATCCTTACCTCGTCGACGGGGAATCCGTTGCCGGGAGTGCCAAGGTCGAAAAAGTGCTCGCCGACCTTTCCGAAGCCGTTTTGCAAAAAAGAAAAGTCGTTCTATACAGTCAGTTTACCAAGATGCTCGGGCTCCTGGAAAAAAGAATCCGTCTCGAAGGGTGGAATTATGCCTACCTCGACGGCAGCACGCAAGACAGAGAAGCCGTCGTCGCCTGTTTCCAAAACGATCCCGAGGTACCCGTTTTCTTAATCAGCTTAAAAGCGGGGGGCGTCGGACTCAACCTCACGGCAGCCGACTATATATTTCTTTTCGATCCTTGGTGGAACGATGCAGCGGAAGCTCAGGCGATCGGTAGAGCGCACAGATTCGGGAGAACCGAAAAAGTCGTCGCAAGAAGATATATATGTGCGGAGAGTATCGAAGAGAAAATGATGAAGCTGAAAGAGCACAAACTTTTCTTGTCGAAAGGACTGCTCGATTTCGATTCCGTCGATACGGGCATTTCTTTGGATGAAATGATCGAGCTTTTGCGATAAAAAAAATCCCGGGTTTCTCATCGAAAAACCCGGAAAAGCGGGAGGCTATTCTTCGAAATTGATTCCGTCTTGCTCTATAAGATCTTCGGCGGCGCTTTTTAACGTTCTAAGTCCGTCTTCGAATCCGACTTTCCGTAGGAGGTCGTCGAGGAAACGAAGTTCGGATGCCAGTTGATCATTTAAAGACTCGAGCTCCGATACTTTTTTGATCAGAGTTTCTCTTTCGGGATCTTTTTCCATACTATCCTCTCGGTTGTGTGTTGATATAAAGCGCAATATTCGTGCCAAATACGGTTCGATCTAGGCAAAAAAACAGAAACGAGATAAGGTAGTGACAAATTATATCTTGAAAAGGAAGGCTTTATGAGGCTTATATATCTCGCTCTATTTTCTTGTCTTGCTCTGACGGGGTGTTCCTCCGACGACTCGGAAAGTGAAGAAATGGATCAATTAGTCTTATCGGAGCCCGAGCTCGACCTTGAAGAACTTACCGCGGAGTCGTCCGATTCGAAATCTCTTTCATCATCGCAAGTTGATGATAATCAATAGCTTTATTCCTCTTTCCGAGGGGGTATAGTACGGTTTGTTTTTCAAAAAGGGGCGGAATCGACGGGGGTGCAATTTTTGCCCACCCGGAATTTTCAGGACATAATTCAATACACTTGGAACGCTCGTTACGGCAACGTACGCATATGGTAGTAGCCGCGGAATGCCGGGTTGAGAAATTGCTTTTTACGACCGGTTGCATCAAATTACGAATGGTCCGGAACCTCGTACGTACGAGACGCCATTCAGCGAAAACACTCCGGCGAAAAAGAGACCTTTGTAAAAAAGGACGAAAGAATTGGAAGACAAACTAAGGCCCGTTGAGTCCCTCGCAAACGGCATTCAGTACGTAGCCGGACTCACTGCCAATATACGGGGCGCCGTGGAGAGAGTCGTATCAACGAAAAATGCGGGTACGGTTCTTGCCGTCGGCTTAATCGCCGGTGCGGCATTTCGGCTCTATAAAACGTATGGGGCTTAAAAGCATACTTGGAGCCTGAATCCGGAGCGGTGCGGTCTTCTTGGGGTTATATCCCTAAACATCCGGATCTTGCCCCAATATTTAATCCTTTTTGGATGAATTTCGCGCTTAAAATTCTTATATAATTGATTTTTAGGCATTTATGGAAAAACTCAGCGTAGCCGTCAAAATCGCAGCCGCTAATCCGGCATTTTATAAAAATTTCTACACCGGTTACTCTTTGATTTCCCGTTCGTTATGAAATAACCCAAGTCTCTACATTAACAGTTTGTGTAAAGATTTGTTTAAATTAATCGTAAAATAAACTATAATTCACTTTAGTTAATAATAATTTATTAAAAATTTTTAAGGAGTTTTATATGACAAACCCTACTAATGGTATAAGATCATTTGACGACTTGTCAGGTTTTAGTTCGATCGCGTTGGATGTGCCGGAAGGCAGGAGGAACGATGATTCTGCTTCAAAAACGGCGAATATTGCGTCCGAATTCGATGGGGATATTATTTCATCGGATAGTCGGGGTTTATCAGGTAGATCGGTGACTCCAGTACAATCTTCCTTAATCGGTGTTTCCGGGAACGATGTAGTTCAAAGTCCCGAAGAGTCTGTAGTAGTGAGTGTTGATTTGGATCCGAGTGTGGACAAGGATAAAACAATTAAACCACTTCTTAAGCAAATTCAAGAGCTTGAAGTTCAAATAAACGCTTTAAGTGTAGATTGGGGGGAACTTAAGAGTTATTCGGATAGCATCAGAGATGAGAAGAAGAGACAAGAAAATAGTATTAATTTCTACATTGACAAATTCGTTGTGGCAGAGGAGAAAAGAAAGGGTGTTGAAGAACATGCAAGCCAATTGCAAGAAAAACTCTCGGAAGCTAAAGCAGCCTTGGCTGCTCAAACAAAAGAAAACGAGGAATTGAGAAAGAAACTCAAGCCCGTTGAGCCTCTGGCAAACGGTATCGAGTACGTAGCAGGACTTACTGCTAATGTATGGGCAACCGTTGAGAAGATCGCATCGCGGAAAAATGTGAACGCGGTTCTTTCTGCGGGAATAGTAGGTCTGGTGGGATTTGGACTCTATAAAATGTATAGAAGTTAAAAAACGAAGGTTATAAAGGATAGCCGGTTTTGAATGTGATGTTTATGAGGCCGATTCGGTTGTTATAATTAGTTATTAAATAATATTATTAATATTAATAAAAACAAAGAGGTTATTATGAATATTCATTCAATGTTCAAGTTAGCGGTTCCGGCCGTCGCAACGGTCGCAACGGCAGCTCCCGGGCTACTGTATGCTAGAGATCCCGAGAAATTCAATAATATAATCAATACGGCAAGATTTTCTTTCCCCAATTCCGTGGAAAGCAGCATCTATTTTCCTGCAATAACTATGGAGGAAATGAAACCGGAGTCGCCTCAAAATAAAGTAGCTCAAAAAGTGGCTCAAAAAGTTTTAGGATCGAGCATCTCAAAAGAAGAGATTGTTATGAGAATGTACGGTGGCGAGAAGATCGGTAAAATGCAAGGGATGGCTGCCGAGTATGAAGATAGAATTGCAACGCTCGAAAAAATGTGTGAAGAGACTCCCGAGCAAGAAAAAGAAATCACGGCTCTCAAAGACGAAACTCGAGCCGTTAGAGAAGAGATCCGTGCATACCGAGACGGTTTAAGACATATGCTATCGGAGAAGGGTTTGAATAAGAGAAAGGTTTTCGAGTTGTCGGAACTGTTAAATACTTTGAATATTGTTCTTGATAACGGTGAGATTGATACGAAGGACTTGGCAATGATGCAAGTTCTAAAAAAACATCACGATCGTCTTGAGACAAAACTCACCGCTTTGCAAGAAGCCGATAAGGCTTTTGACGGGAATCCGTCCCTCGAAACTCTCGAAAACCTTGAAAAGGCCTTAAAAGAGGCAAATGAGGAGCATAAAATCGTTTCCAAAGGAATTAAAGAGAAAGAAAATGAAAGCGGAAACGAAAAAATCAAAGGAAGCATAGCGCATCTTTTGGGATACACAAAAGAGTTGTCGGGAACTGTAAATAGTAAGATCGAAACCCAAAAGCTCAAAAACCGAGGGAATGAAATTTTTACAAAACTCGTAGAGCAGACGGGTAAAGTGAAGGAAGCCGAAGAAGCTTGGGTAGGATCACTTGGATCCGACGATACAAAAGCTGAGGATGCCTATAGATCCGAGCTTAACGAATTGGATCGTCAAACCGAAGAAGCTATTGCTCACCTGCACAAACAAAAAGAAATGGGTGCGCGTATAGAAGATAAGAAAGAGCAGGCCACCGTAAAGGAAACAAAAGCTTCCGTTACGGGGAGAAAAGCTGCTTTGGCTTTCGCAACCATTCCGCGCAGAGCCGAACAAGAGAAGAAAGCATTGGAAGCACAAAATTACAAGCTTAACGGAAGAGTTCAAAAGCTGGAGGGAGATATCAAGAAGCTTGAGGAAGATCTCCGGAAGGCGAACTCCGGTCGATCCACTGCCCACATGTTTGCCGGTGTTTTCGCCGTTTGTTTAGCCGGTTGTGCGGTTTTGATTGCTCGAAGATAAAAAGTAAAGAGAAGTAGCCAAGACTTAAGGATACGGGGGAAACCCCGTATCCTTTTTTATTGATCAGATGAGTTTTTTTGCTTCGATAACGGAAAACTCCGTAGAAGTAGGATAGACGTTTTCAATTACGAAGCCTGCATTTTCAAGCAGCTTAGTCATGGAGGACAAGGTTCTTTCTTTTCCTCCCGTGATGCCAAGCATCAGAAAGTCCATACAGCTCGCATAAGAGCGATTATCGCCCGAGCCCAGCACAACTTCCACAAGTAAGAGACGGCTATCTTTCCTCATCGCTCGGGAGCAGTTTTTAAGGATTTCGGAAGCGGCTTTGTCATCCCAATCATGAATCACCGACTTTAAGATATACGCATCGAAACCTGAGGGTACCGATTTGAAAAAATCTCCGGGGGCGAGATGAGAGCGATCGCTCTCGAAGGAAGTATTTTGCATTTTAATCTTTTCCACTACTTCGGGCAGTTCGAACACGGTCCCCGACAGGTGAGTATGCTTTTGTAGCAAGGCTCCGATAAACTGACCGTAGCCGCCGCCTACGTCGCAGACGGCAGCGAACTTGCCGAAATCGTACGTTGATAAGGAAGAGGCAATCACTGCCTTTGATTTCTCTTTCATCGCTTGTTGAAACAAGGAGGCGCGGTCCGGGTTTTCTTTGAAGTACCGAAAGACGGGCTTTTTAAAAGATAAGTCGAAAGCGGGAGTTCCCGTTTGTATGGAAGAGAAGATCTCCGACCACGATTTGTTGATGTCTTCTCCGTAAAAAAGAGATAAAGAGTGCAAAGTGTCGGGCTGTGTTTTTGTAAGAAGGAGGCTCATCTCCGTATTAGCAAATACGCCGGGCATTACTTCTTCGAAAATCCCGAAGCTCGATAGCATCCCTAGCAATCGGTGCAGCGAATCCGGATTAGCATGTGATAGAGTAGCGAGCTCTTCGATTGATTTAGGGGAGGGTTGAAGCAGATCTGCAATTTCGAGCTTCGTGACTACGTAAATACCTCTCGAGATCCATTCCCCCGCAAAAAAAGAGAGCAGTTTTTGTCTTGCCGATTCCCCGGTTGTTTTAGGAATAGCGGATTCTTCTGCATGAATTTTTACATGAGAGCAGAGTAAAAGTAGGCAGCACGATACGGAGATTGTTTTCGAAAAGATCTTCATGAGTATACCTTAAGAGTAAAATTAACTTGGGATGAGATAAGCGGGGAGCCTTAGGCTCTCCGCTTATTCGTTTTTAATTATTCAACGGATTCCGACATCATGGCGTCGATTCTTGACATCTCTTCAAAACGTGTTTGGCTTACTTCTTTCCCTTCGTAGTTCCAAAGAGTTTTTGTCTCGCCGGGAAGGAAATATGTTTCGGGTCCGTGTTTTCTTCCGTGTTCCCAAGATACTTGATGCATAATCGACTCTCCGTCGAGGAAATGCGTTTCGGTACCGTGTTTTTTTCCGTAGAGATAGTAGATTTCGAGTTCTTTGGTTCCATTTTTATAGTAGGTTGAAAGTCCGTGCAGGTGACCTCCCGACCAGTCTTCCACGGATACGGGCTCTCCGGTTTGCGTAAAGGTCTTTCTCGTCCCGTGGAGTTGTCCTCTGAAATAAAAGGAAACGCTTTCGGGGGAACCGTTTGGATAGAAAGAGTCTCTTTGCGTCATCATTCCGTTTTCTATGATGTCTTCACAGGTTAAGATGCCTGCATTATCTCGCAAAGTTCGGACGCCGTTTCCGTTTTCCACTTTGGCTTCCATGGAATGATCCGTATTGAAATAACTTCCTTCGATGAGTTCATCTCCCGAATACTCTTCGACGCTTTTAGGCACTCCGTCGCCGTACCAAGAAGTGAGGCTGTGTCTTTTGTCGGAGAGGTGAGTGCTTTCTTGTATCGGCATTCCGCTTATGTCATAGAAAATTTCTTTCACGGGAGTGCTTTGATTGTAGAGTACGTATTTTTCCACTACTTGGGAATGGGGATAAGTAATCGTATAGGGGCCGTGCAGTTGACTGTCTTCGTACGTTGCCGTAATCGTGACGCCGTTTTTGAGGGAGCTGATGACTTGCCCGGGATAATTTTTGTTTTTCCACTCTTTTTCGGAAACCGCATAACCGTATTTGTGTATGTAGGTCTGAGAAATGACCTCGCCGTCTTGTTTATTTTTTTGGCAACCGAAAGCCGTAAAGGCCAGCACGGTGGTTAGAATGTAAACTTTATATTGCATATGAATCCTCATTTTACAATTTAATACTACAATATACAATTACCTAACTTTTGTGCTACCTTTTGTAGTAAATTTGTGTGAATTGTTTCAACCGTAGCGGAATCGATCGTCTTTTCCGTATCTCGATACGAGAAACGGAACGTGACGTTTTTACGATCGGTACCGATCTTTTCATTTTCAAACACACCGATGAGAAATACGTTCTCTAGAAGAGCGGGGGCAGAACGGCGGATATCGCTTAATATATCCCCGACTTTAGTTTCTTTCGATACCGAGATCGTCCAATCTCTTTCGGAAGAAGGGTATAGAGGAAGAGGTTTTACCGAGATTGCATTCGATTTAAGGGATTCAATCATTTGAAGATCGAGTTCTGCACAATATACTCTTCCCGAGATGTCGAGCTTTTGAAGCGTAAACGGATGTATTTCTCCGATCACTCCGAGGAAAGTTTTCTTCGAAAATACTTTAGCTTGTCTGCCCGATTGAAAAGTTTTCAGATGAGATACTTCGAATTCCACTTTGGGCAAAGAGAATGATTCGAGTAAGTTCTCCACGATTCCTTTGAGATCGAAGAAGTCAACTTCTCTCGGTTTCGGGTCGTGATGGTAAGGAGTGCTGAGTCCCGACAAAATAACGGCAATCGAGGGTCTTTCCGTAAAGTTGCCGTCTTGTTTGAAATGGATTCGTCCCACTTCAAAACCCGCTACCGTCTTATTTTGTCTGTCGAGATTGTGTTTCAAAGCCGTGAGCAATCCGGGTAAAAGGGAGGGTCTCATAACGGAATAGTCGGCCGATTTCGATTGTAAAACGGTGATGAGCTCGATGCCGGGATCTTCCCTCTCTCCTGCAACTTCTGCGGAAGAAGGGCTAATCAGATCGCAAGTGAGCATCTCTTGGAGACCTTCTTGTAAAAGAAGGTTTCTCGCCTTGTTTTCACAAAGAAAGACGGGTTCATCGGGAAGAATCGAAGAGATATGTCTACCCCTTGATTTGGGGAGATTATTAAATCCGTATAATCTGGCAACTTCTTCCACGAGATCGATTTCTTCCTTAATATCGTTTCGATAAGACGGAACAAGGAGCGTTATAGATCCTTCTTGTTCGCTTTCCGTTACGATCTGTAATTGAGCGAGCAGTTCGCTTATTTCTCCGGTACTTAAAGAAACTCCGAGCAGGTCGCGCACTTTTTTCGTTCTGCAGACAATCTTTTTTACGGGAACGGGAGGCATTGCCCCGGTAAAATCGACACTGACCGAAGAGGCTTTCGCCTCTTTAACTAGGAGCTTTGCTGCGAGCTCAAGGGCGGTCGCGAGAGCGCCCGGATCAACACCTCTTTCGAATCTGGCGGAAGCATCGGTTTTGAGTGAAAGAGCTTTGCTTGCTCTCCGAATGCTAGCCGGATCGAAAACTGCCGCTTCGATAAGGATATCGGTTGTTTTTTCCGTGACGCTTCCTTGAAGACAGCCGATTATGCCGCCGACTGCAAGAATCTTTTCCTCATCTCGGATTACGGTAGTTCCTTGCGGAATCGTTTTCGCAGATCCGTCGAGGGTTACCACGGAAGAATCTTTATCGCAGGGGGATATAAAAATGGAGGAGCCTTTTATTTCGTTTAAATCAAAAAAGTGAAGAGGTTGCCCCGTCGCCAGCATGACGTAATTTGCGATATCGACGACGTTATTGATGCTGCGCAGTCCCGAGAGTTCGATTTTTTCTTTAAGAGCATCGGAAGAGGGGCCGACTACAACGGATCTCACTTCTTTGGAGCGGTAATAGGGGCAGAGGTTTTTATCTTCGACAAAGGGTTCGATTCCCGGCTTTCCCGTTTCCGTTACTCTATCCACCAAGATAGGTTTGAGGGGGATTTGAAAGAAGGCGGCAAGCTCTCTTGCAATCCCGTAGACGCTCATGCAGTGACCTAAATTGGGGGTCAAAGAAAGGGAGAAAATCGTATCGCCGTAAAGAGAGGATACATCGATGCCGAGAGGTGTGTCTTTGGGCAGTTCCAGAATTCCTTCGGAAGAGGCGCCCATACCTAGTTCGCTTGCGGAGCAAAGCATGCCGAACGACTCCACGTCGCGCAGCTTTCCTTTTTTAATTTTGAAAGAGCCTTTCTCGTCTTGCAAGCAAGCTCCGATTTTTGCAAAAGCGACTTTGATCCCCGGTCTGCAGTTGGAAGCGCCGCAGACGACTTGAAAAATCTCGTTTCCGTCCGACACTTTTGCAACCGTTAGCCTGTCGGCGTTCGGATGGGGAGAAGACTCGATAACTTCTCCCGTCACTACTCCCGAAAAAGAACCTCCCGTAAATTCGATTGCGTCGACCTCGATTCCTGCCAAGACAAGAGTCTTTGCAATTTCATCGGTTGAGTAGGGAAGGGTAACATATTCCGTAAGCCAAGATAGGGGGACTTTCATTAAAAAACGGGGCTCCTCTGTAATAGACGGGAAAAACGTATAGTAAAAAATAGTTTTTATTTGTTTGGGCTTCAACTAAATAAGATAAATGTATACCTTTATACCAAATACCGCATATCGCGGAAAAGACAAATCTTTCTATGGACAATTCTTTGGAACGGCATTGGGAGCAAAGGGCCCGTTTTTTGACCCAGGCTTTAATTTTGAGCGGGACGTTAAATATAGGCTTTTTGAGCGCATCGATATACATTGCTTTGAAAGACAAGCAAGCTGCGATCTCCTACGAGGTGCCGGTTACCGTAAGAACGCAATTTAGCAACGATCAAATCCTTAAAGCATACAGTCGAGCATCCTTTCAAGAACTTCTCCTCCGTTTGGAAAGTAAGGAGCTTATGGAAGAGGGTTGTGTAAGGCGAGATCTCGCTCTGGCCTGTCTTTCTGCTTTTCATCATTTTCCGGTTGAAAAAGCTTTGGGAGGCGCTCCTTTGCAAAAAAGAGTTGTTTCCTTCCGTCTTGCCGAAGGGAGCGATCCTCTCGAAGTGATCGTATTTGCGGGGCTCGGTGACGAGCATTTCGAGGCTCTTTTACGGTTTGCGAAAACGGAAAAATGGCCTTTTACTTCGAAAGGACTTTTTTTAGCCGTCGCGCAGAGTGCTACTCCCGTCGATCCGTCTCTCTTGGAAGCGTTTTACTGTACAGCCGAGTTTCACGGTATCTATTCCCTTTTCCAAAAGCACATCCCCGGGGTATCCAAGATCTTGGTTGTTTCTATGCTTAGAGAAGGGTCATGGTCTTTGCTTGAACAGTTTTCCGAGAAACTTCGCGTGCTGCAACAGTATACGGTGGATATGTATAGAGAAATTTTAGTTGCCTACGCAACTCGCAAATCTTCTAAAATTGCGGCCGATTTACTTTGGAAGCATGAGCTTGATTATGTTTTAAGGCGACTTGACGACCCGCAGATGATGGCGTTTTTAGATTGTCATAAAGAACAAAAAGAAAGAGCGCAATTTTTAGCTAAAGAAATTCTTGTAAGCCTTAGAAGCGATCCCGTAAGGCAAAAAGCGGCGCAGCTCTTATATGCCGCGTCCGAAGAGCCCCCTCCCGCCGTTTACGACTACGAGGCAGTTTTGGAGAGGTTTTACCCCGAAAGAGTCGCCGTTAAGAAAACGGTTCTACCCGTCGTCGAAGAGAAACCGGTAATTCTTGTTTCGGAAGAGAAAATTCCCGTTAAAAAAATTGTACATAAGATTCAGGAAAGAGACAGTCTTTGGAAAATCTCTCGTAAGTACAAAGTGAGCGTGGAAGCTATTATGCAATTAAATAAGCTTGAGACGGATCGGTTACGGGTAGGAAGGGAATTACAAATCCCCACCCAAGACTAGGGAAAATCCGTTCCCCCTTCGTGCCCGGGATGGCATTTGCAAATTCTTTTGCAAGTAAGCCACACTCCTTTCGCCGCTCCGTGCTTTTCGATCGCCTCTATGGCGTAATTCGAACAAGAGGGGTAGAATCTGCAGCAATTTCCCAAGAAAGGACTAAGGGCGAGTTGATAACCCTTAACGAGCAAGGTGAATAATTTCTTCATCTATGCCAAAGGATCGCTAAAAAGACTTCGATTACGATTAGGATGATGATCGTCCATTCAAGTCTTGAAGAGTGTTGGTGATTGAGTTGCCCGCTTAGGATTTCGAACAGCTCGTGCACAACCGATAAGCGCTTATTGAGGGTGTCGACTCTTTTGCTGACGTCCAGGTAGTGAGCGGACATTTTATAAAAGGGTTCGAGTTCGGGATAGTTCCAAAAGAATTCGGGCACGTCCAAAATGTCGGCGTGTAAGTTGATGAAATTCCGGTTGATGAAAATTTCGCCCATCTTTTTCGACATTTCTTTTCGAGAGAGGGAGATTTTCCCTTTTCCTGCAAGTTCTTTCGGGAGGTACTTTGTTTCCGCGATCGTTTGCTGGATTAGTCCTTCAAAAACGGTTAATTTTACCGATTGAGCAATACCGTGCGAGATGGCAAGTTTGGTGAGAACGTCGGAGTCTTGCAAGGTGATGTCATCTTCCGCTATTTTCATAGTTTCTCCGTAGGCGTAGGAAAACTCGTCGATCTCTTTTTTTTGCATCCCGTGCTTTTCAAAAGGTTTTACATAGGAAAGGAAGATGTTTTCTTCTTCTTCGTTGAACCCCCAAAAAACGACCGTTCCGTAAGAGAAGTAGAAAACGTCTCCGTTACGGGTTCCGTTTTCCGTCGGTCCCAAGTGGATGACATCCCGAAAAAGTTGAGCGGGGCCTTTCGTTTGTAGAAATTGGAGTAGGGCGGGGATATTATAAGAGGAAGCCGTACAATAGCTGGTGCAGCGCATAATAAACATTAATTTGATTGATTTATATGGAGCTGATCTTACCGGACGGGTCGCAAGAAGACAATAGTTTTATTGGCCGGTTTTTTCGTATTCTCCTAATTTTTCCCTGTTAGCGTTAAGTAGAAATGTCACTCATTTAAGTTCAGTTACAATGTCAGCAATTCCCTCTGAGCCTTTTTTTCGTGTGAATAAAATTTTGGTCTCCATTCTTTAAATGAGGCCAAGTTATATGAATATTTCCCTTGGAAAATCCTTTTTGAAAACGCTCGGGGTTGATTTAGGCCTTACTGATGCTTTAGTAACGTCGGACGGAAAAAAACGAAGTCCTCTGAAAGTTTTGCAAAAATCGCTGAAAAAACTGAAAAGAAGACAAAAAGCCTTATCCGGAAAAATAAAAGGATCTGCCAATCGGACAAAGGGAAAGAAAATCGTGGGGGCATTACACGAAAAAGTGCGCAATCAAAGATTAGATGCCATTCACAAAATAACAAAAGCATTGGGAAACGATAACCAAGTCATTATACGGGAGAACATTTATACAAGTTGACAGGTTTTTTCCCGGGAGCAAGCAATACGAAAATAAACCGTAGTGCCGGGGGACACGGGGGATTTAAAGCGTGCGCAGCGGAGATAAGACCGCTGTGGCCCCCAAGGGGCAATCCGGCACGAAACAGCAACCTGAATTGCAAAATTCAGGAATCCTCTTCCTTTGAGGGAGAGGAGGATGTCAACTAATCAACGTGCCCGGATTGATCCCTTCCGGGGATAGATTGTCCGATCCGTGATGAGTCCCGGGTCAAAGTACCAAGGGGCGCCCAAAGTGTCTTTTTCTTTCCGGTAATTTGTATAGATTCCGGGGATGTATTCAAAATAAGGGTAGATTGGTATGACTTCTATAAGAATATTTGCATAGATAAGAGGAACGTGAATCGATTTCGCTATCATCACCAATCTATTAATGTACTCGGTAGGAGATCCCAACTGAGGCCCGATGATAGAGCCGTTTTTCGCAGAAAGGCTTAGGTTATATATTCTGGTTGAAGTGGGAATAATCGGACTTTCGAAAATGATACCGCCAACTCCGCCTGCCGTTAAAGATAAGGAAGTATTAAAGGTGACGAGATCGGTTAAGTAAATGAAGGACCCTACATTGATGTCTGCTTCAAGAAAGACGTTTCCTCCTCCGCTTTGAGAGAATGAACTTCCTGAAATCATTCCTCCGATTGTGACCGGTCCCGAGTTTATGTAGGCAACGGATCCCGAGCTTGTTACTGTGCTATCTTGTAAAATGGTCCCGCCGATAGCGATTAAATCAGCAAGGGGTATGATGCTGCCTACAGCGCTTGAAAATAGAATAGTTCCGGTTCCCGCATTGATAGTGGGATCAACACCTCCGTCAAGAGTGCTTTCAAAGAGGATGTCGGCATTATTTGAGGTAAGGATACTCGGAGCGGCTATTCTCACGGGATTTGGAAAGATCAAAGGATATGCTCCCGTAACGGTAAGGTTCGATCCGACCTCAATAAGTTCTGCGCTTGCAAAGACGAGGTTTGTAAGAGGATTCGTTCCTCCGACGACACCCAATAAGGAGACGGTTGCGGATCCCGCTTCCAGAGTCAAAATTTCCGCTCCGTCTATGGAAGACGAGGCCCCAAAAGTAATCGCACCGTTTCCCGCTGTTGTATTGAGCGTGACGGGTGCCGTCAAAAGCACGCCGCCCGTAAAACTAATCCCCGAAGAAGAGGATGATCCATTTGTTGTCGTGATATTGCTGTTTAAATCTACAGGCCCGCTTCCCGTTTGCGACACGGCTCCGTTTGAGATGATTGTGTTAGAAAGGGTCAGTAACCCGCTATTATCAAAAGTGACGGGCCCTCCGTCGGCGGTAGTGATAGCTCCTGTAATGTTGAAGATGTTTCCCGTTAAAGAAACACCTGACGAGCCGCTAGTACTCATAGTTCCTTCGATCGTTGTTGTTCCCGTTCCGGACTGCTGTACAAAAGAGCTTCCTATGAAGCCGTCGATAACCCTGACATTGCCCGGATTGACAACGGTCACATTTCCGAGGGCTGTTATCCCTCCTACTGCCCCGTCAAAAATCAGGTTTCCGGTTTCCATATCGAACGTGAGGCCACCCGGGCCGTCTAAAGTAGAAAAAAATGTAACACTCCCGACGGATACTCCCCCCGTTATATCAATTGTAAAAGTTCCGAGCGAGACGGTTGTGGGATTGGAAAATAGTAAGTTCCCGCCGGGAGATGTAATATTCGCGTTGATAACATTCCCGAAGTCTTCGTCGATTGTATGCGCATAAATAAGAAGCGGGGGTATGAGAATTGTTTGAGCCGTCATTGTTAGGGTATTGATGTATTTGGAAGGAGATCCGAGTTGCGGAGCCGTGATGTCTCCCGCAGTTACAGTCAAAGTAAGGTCAAAAGCATTATTTACGGTAGGGATAACGGGACTGTCGAAGGTCAGACCGCTTACTCCGACAGCCGAGAGGGATAGCGTGGTGTTGAAGTTAACGGTGCTTGCAAAGTGGACGGTGTTTGTTGAGTTGATATTAGCTTCGAGTAGAACCGTTCCTGCACCGGATTGAGTGAAAGGCCCTATCGTGAGAATTCCTCCAATTGTAAGAAGGCCTGTATTGGTATAAGTTACCGCTCCGAAAGTATTCACGGTACTGCTTTGTGTGATTGCAGAGCCGGCGGCACTTAAAGAAGTAAGAGCGGTTGCAGCTCCAACGGCTCCCCCCAAAGAGATGCTGCCGGTTCCTGCCGTTAAGGTGAGAGCGTGCGCTCCGTCGATCGTACTCGAACTTCCGGAGAAAGAAATAGTTCCGTTCCCGCCGCTTGTATCCATAGTGATATCGGTTCCTAAAGTGACGGGTCCCACGATCGAAATGGCTCCGTTCGCTTTGATATTGCCGTCGATGAAGACAGTTCCCGGGTTTGTAACGGTAGCGCTTAAAGAAGTAAGAGCGGTTGTTCCCCCCACGGTGCTTCCGAAAGAGATGCTGCCCGTTCC
>Ga0116227_10008089_pt1 | contig 20061 bp, 8 predicted proteins | sample S1TSphgellanicum_FD_89693 | JGI IMG/M metagenome (GOLD analysis project Ga0116227, IMG submission 89693) | Host-associated microbial communities from peat moss isolated from Minnesota, USA - S1T2_Fb - Sphagnum magellanicum MG | ecosystem: Host-associated > Plants > Peat moss > Unclassified...
GGAGGGAGTAGAGTGGGAAGATATAGAAAGTAGGGAGAAAAAAAAAAAAGGGGAGAGTGGGGTATTGAAAAAAAAAGCCCTAGATGGGGGGAAAAAAAAAAGGGCGCCCCCCCCCCCCCCCCCCCAAGGATCACCTTGACGAATCCCCATGGCAAATGGGATGATTGTGAAATCACCTTCACGATTACGATGACTATAAAACAAAGGAAACTCGAATACATAAAATGCACGAACAAAGAAAATGAATTATATGATGTCCCCACCTACTACACGAAGTTCTTGAAATATGACCCATTTTGACACTAAATTAAAAATGTCTCCATGTCCAATTAAAGAACAACTTAGTCGAGGTGAAAGTCCAGGGTGCATCTAATGTCGTGGATTACTACTTCACAACCACCCCTAATTGTAACTCCAAATTGGTGTGGGGAAAAGTGTGTTACAAAAGCTTCACAAAATTGAAGACATAAAGCACGGCTTGTGAATCGATACAATGGTTCCCCCACTGCAATGGGATGAATTCCACCTAAAGGCTTGGTCATGGCTAAAAGGCGGGCCATTTCAAGGACATGTGCAATTTGGGGTAGAATGTGGCCTTCTGCAATATGAAAAATAAAATTAAAACAACTAAAGCAATCCACTCATTGAATCTTCAAGGTGTTCGAAGGTGTTCAAAAACCATCCCAAAAAGACCATTTGCTAATAAATGCAACATGCATTAGAACACTAACTTGAAGGAATTGGAAGAAAGTTTGAGGTCTTGGTGTGGCTCGTAATCTTCAAAGAAAAACAAGGAATAGCCATCTGATTTGAGGTGTAATGCGATGAGAACTGAGGTGGTGTTAAAGGACGTGAGTGCAAGAAAAAATGGTGGCAAAACGTGAGTTGTTCGAGAGTATTCCCTTACACGACCAAAGGTTAAACTACAGAACAAACTTTTGTGAATTAGAGGATCATGTTGGGAAAAGGGATGGAGTTTGAATTGGTTAACAAAGCTTGGGCCCACAAAAAAAACCCCTCTTGCAAGTTTTCCCAGTTACTTGCTAAAGAATGCTTGAATTATTTTATGCATTTCCCTATGCCATGTCACCCCACCACGAGGAAGCAAAGCAAGACACCATTGGGTAGTAGGAGGAACAAATGCCAAGCTACCACATTATAAGGGTCCTGCACTAATTTATTCAATGGAAAACAAAATGTCACTTATACATCACGCCATGGAACGGTGAGGATGCAGTTATATAAATAAAGACGATAAAAGCTTAAGTGAAAGGATTCGAGGACATCTAATGTTGAAACCCAAGTCTAAATTAATGCAAATGGAGTGGGAATAAAGGAAGGTATTGAGCTAGGATGATCACAAGGGTTTGGATTGGATGAATTAGATGTTTGATAGGAACATTGATGATGGGTTAACCCTCGACGAATGGGTGATGGAATTACGAGGTTTGACGACACAAGATGAGTTGGGGGACATGGGACGTTTGGTGCCCATGTGGTAGGAGGTCTATTATGGCCCCACTTTTTAAAAACTACCGACCGTTACAAGGAATCCTAAATCTACAAAACTAATCACACAATATTAAACGAAACGGAAAAAAAAAAAAAGGTAAAAAACTTTCCAAAAATTCCTTTGCTAAGACATTATGCCAAGGCTAAACCTTAACTTCATTATGGGTTTATGTGTCACGACCACTAAGCTACTGGATTCAACAAAACCTAAACACTCTAATATTTAAATATTATATTGGGACCTATTTGTGCAATTACAAATAGGTCCCAAGTTTTAAAGATTTCCTATTTCAACACGATAATTTTAAACCTATAGAGCCAACCACATAAGACTAGACCAATCAAATGGAAAAAAATAATGAATTATTACAAACAAACAAATCTTATTTCAAAAGATAACTGAATTTCAATTTTGACAAAACCTTCGACATCATCATCCTTACTCTATTGGGTTTAGCACAACCGATATATTTTTCAAGAACTATTATGCAAGAATTAGGGGCCTAGAAACTTCTAATCTTCTATTTTTTAAACTACCCAATTAATGTAACACCCAACTTTAATAACAGAAAAACACCCTAGATTTAATATTTTGCTTTAAAAAAAACATCTTAGAAAACATATTGGTGAATGACTAGCCATTAAGTATTGAAAAATTCACATTTACAACACATTTTTATTTATTTTTATTTTCTTCTTCTTTTGTTATTGTTTTAGGACTATGACAAGAACCAAGAAAAACCAAGATTGTGGTGAAGTTTCTCTTTGTGTAGTAGAAACTTTCTATTATGCTTAGTTTGAATATAATGATTAGATTCTTGGAGAAATAAAACTTTCTAAGCTTGACAAAAGTGTAAAAAAAAGACCCACCACAAAACAAAACCCAGACAAAAGAAAAGCAAAAAAAAAAAAAAAAAAAAAACACACAAAACCTATCTTCCCTTAGCCTCTTTACCTTTGTTGTCTTGTTGTCTATTGATGTTGGTGTTGTTGTTGTCACTATCCTCCTCCTTTGCTCCAAAAAGCAGTTGCTCTCATATGTCCCACCATGTTAAGAAAATCTAAAAAGTTTAAGCGACCTAAACTTTCATTGCCACTAGTTCTTCTTCTCCTTTCTAGTTCTTCTTTTTAAGGAAGGGGGTGGATGTGGGTTTCAGCATGATTGAATTTTTTGGGTGCTTTACCAACAAACCTAGATGAGCTTTAAAAAAACCCTAGATGAAAACCCTAACTCCTTGCAAAACAATTCAAGCTAACACATACTTTTTGGTTTTGAAATGTGTTTTCATCATCCCAAACCTCTAAAAACCACATGTATACAAAGTAATCTTATTAAAGAAGGCTACAAAACTCGTACTTGTCACGGTCCAATAGCCACATGGCGAAGAAGATGTTCTTATTTATAACTAGGCGAACCATCCTCTTCTCTTTTTAAAACTAAGATTTGTACAAGAAGGTGCTCAGCAAGGTATATAATAGATGAAATACAACAAAGCGTAAATGAAAAAAAAGTAACAAGCATAAAAAAACTGAAAGAAAAAACATTAGGATGCTTTGAATTTTTTCTCCTTTACACACTTGACTACGTGCTTGGCTTGGTTGCCGGCTATCATCGTTAGCCTAACTGATTGACCTTTTTGACAACGCTCTTCCTTCTTCTATGTCTTATGTTAATTGAATAAATGAACAAGTGTTAGGGAGGTTGCTATTGTCAAATGGTTATCATTTGTGGGGCAAGAAGGCTAAACCCAAATATTCCAAATAAAGGAAGATGGATATCTACATTGTTTTAAAAATGTAAAAATGCATTTGTCCACAAGAAATTCTAGCAATGGCACCAATTTTTTTTTGCAAATTTCAAATGTTGCATCATTGACTAACATCCCAAGAAAAAATTAGCATTAAATGATAACATGTTTTAAAATCTATCCAAACAAAAAATAAAATATTTTAAAAACTTTTACGAAACTAAAAAGCATAGTCCAATTTGCCCAAAAAATTACACCAAAAAAAACTTCTTTTAATTTGGTGATTTAAAAAAAAAAAGAATATTGTGATAAAATATTCAATTCTTTTTCTTTTTGCATTTTGGTGAAATTTTACACCCAAAAAAACATTGAATGGCACATCATGTGAATTTATCATGCATTCTCTAAACATTTCTTTGTGATATTGCACTTGGGAAATTTTGATATTTGCAAAAGACACACATTTTACTTCACTAAAGCTCAAAAACATTGAAAAATGTTGACACCTTTCAAACTTATCTCTTTTGCTAAAGATTTGGAAGGTTCTTTAATGTGCTTGTTCTTGTTTTGTACTGGAACTTATACTCATTATAATTTGAAATGCCAAAGTTTAAACTTCAACTTCAATGTGTGCATTTTTTTTTTTATTCAATTGCATTTAAAGTGTATTCAACTTAGTTTCAATATTGACTCAATCAAAAATATGTTGAAACATTTTCTTAATAGATGAAATTTAAAGATTATAATTGACTTTTTGGATATTTATTTTTTCTTATTGTAGAATGTCAATTTCAATGTTTTGGGCCACCTATTCCTAAACCACATCAAGAGTCAAGAAAAATGATGTATTTATTTATTTCCATGGTCTTTGTCTACAATTTACCAAGTCACTTGGTAAATAGATAGAGAGGATAGATAAATAAAATTGTTCATTGATGATGGATTGATGTCTCATTGAACCAATTTCAAATTCTCAATAGCAAATGGTTATTACAAGAAAATTAGCACCAAAATCTTCCAATGGAGATACATACACTTTCATTTAAACAAACATAAAGTTAAGGGACAAACTTGTCAAATTTCTTAAAAGGAAAAAACAAACAATTCATGAGTGTATACACCATGATCGATAAACAACCAAAATACAAATGTAAATACATGTAAAAGAACCAATAAAAAAATTTCAGTGTAATTGTAGGGTGCTTTACCCTCCACCTTGCACCTACTTTTAGGTTCCCCTCGCACCTAGATAGGTGCACATCTTTTGCCCCCTCTTATTTTGTGGTAGGTTGAAAAAATCCAATAGTTGTCAAACCCTAAACACTTGTTTAGGGGTAGGTCAAAAAAATCCAATAGTTAAAGGAAAACCCTTAAGGACTTAAACCCTTAACCCTTTTGTCAACCCTTAAGTCAAGGTTTAAGTCCTTAGGGCTATTGGATTTTTTTGGGTAACTATTGGATTTTATGGTAGGTTGAAAAAAATCCAATAGTCATACAAAAGAAACCTTAAACCCTAAAAACCTTATAGAAAACCTTAAACCCCAAAACCCTTTGTTGGAAAACCCTGAACCCTAAAACCCTTATGGAAACCTTAAACCCCAAAACTCTTTGTTGGAAAACCCTGAACCCTTATAGGAAACCTTAAACCCCAAAACCCTTTGTTGGAAAACCCTGAACCCTAAAACCCTTATAGGAAACCTTAAACCCCAAAACTCTTTGTTGGAAAACCCTGAACCCTTATAGGAAACCTTAAACCCCAAAACCCTTTGTTGGAAAACCTTGAACCCTAAAACCCTTGTAGAAAACCCCAAAACCCTTTGTTGGAAAACCCTGAACCCTTTCTGAAAATCCTCTATAGATTTCCATTTTGTAAAACCTTATTTTTGTAAAAGCAAAACAGCTGGCCCTACCAGTGAGTGTACGAAAAAGTTACAGCCTTTGCAGGCGCATGTTGGAGTCCAATTCTATTTTATTTTTGCATAATAGCCAATTCAGGAAACTCCCATGTCTGAGAATGCTGATATAATCAGGCTGATGATGATCTCACCAACTACTTACCCACTTCGAGATGGACTTTGCATAGTTGTTGGAATTTGGAAACATTCACCATTATCAATCTGTGCAAAATATCAAGCAGAAATTGGCATGTTAAGCTTCTCCAAAGTTTAACCAGATCCAAGCAGCAAATGCTTTAATTGCAGAAGCACATTGTGCATTCTAGCATGAAATTGTAGCTTTATTGCCAACTACTTACACTGCAAGTTGGATTTTGGGTAGCTGTTGTTGTCAGAATTTGCAAAAATTCCACCATCAATTTGTATTTATCAAGCAGAAATCACATGTCAAAGCATCTCCAAAGGTCATTGAGGAAACACCAGATCCAAGCAAAATGTGTTGAATGCAGAGAAGCACATCATCGGTTCTAGCATGATAATATTACAGCTCTCTTCGTTTCTGATTTCATTGGGATGATGATGATGATGACCTTGTCAACTCCCTATACTGCAAGATGAATTTTGGGTAGTAGTTGTTGTCAGAATTCAGGGATAACAAAAATTCTGCCATTATCAATCTGCACAAAATATCAAGCAGAAATTGCATGTCAAAAGATTCTCCAAAGTTGATCGAGAAGAAACCCAGGTCCAAGCAAATGTTTTTTAAATGTTTTGATTGCAGAAGAAAGTACATTGCCAATTATAGCTTGAGATTGCAGCTTTCTTGCCAGCTACTTACCCTGACAAATGGATTTTGGGTAGTTGTTGTTGTTGGAGTTTGGAAAAATCAATCCACCACAATCAATCTCTGCTAAACATCAAGTAGAAAATTGCCTGTCAAGATTCTCCAAAGCTTTGATGAAGAAGAAAGCCTGGAGATCCAAGGCAAATGTTTTGAATGCAGAATCAATCAATCCACAATCAATCTGTGCAAAAATTAAAAGAAAAAAAAAACCCCCCATCAAGAGCAACTGCATGGAGTCAGTCAAGAAGCTTGCATGGAGAATCAAGAAGAAGAAACCCTGGAGATCCAATTGCAATTGCATGATTTGATTGCTAGGGATCAAAAGATGAAGCCAGAAAACACAATGGCAAAAGCAAAGGGTTCTCCAAAGGGTTGATGGAGAAGAAGAAACAAGAAACCCTGGAGAGAGAGATCCAAGCAGAAGAGAAATGACATTCAAGCAATGCAGAGAAGAAGCAAAGCAAAAGCACATGCCTGCCAATTCTAACATGATGTTGTAACATCAGCTTTCTTCTTCTTCTTCTGATTCTGATTCTGCTTTCTTTCATAAGAAAATCCAAAGAAAACTTTTGATTTCTCAACCTCTAGTAGAAGAGATCCACAGAGGCACAGAGACAAGAGACAGCAGAGAGAAATCGAGAAAGAGAGACTCACAGAGACATATACAGAGATACACATACAGAAATCAAGAGAGAAAGATAGAGACACAGACAGACAGACAGACAGAGGGACGCAGAGAGACAGAGAGAGATCCACAGAGAGGTTTTACATACCGGAACAAGGGCCCACCCACGAAGAAGAAGCCTGGCGACGACGACCCATCTGCTCCACCTGCTGCTGGTACTGCCGCTGGTTTTCGGGAACTGCGGCGGAGTGGATTGTCAGAGAGGTAGAGAGAAGGTGATGACGCTGTCTTGGGCGCTGTATTTGAGGTAGTTCCTCTTCCTCTTGTGGTGTTGTTGTCGGTGGTGGTGTTGGTGGTGGTGGTGGCTTCTTCTGGTGCGCGTCGCGTTGGGTCTTTTCCTTGACGACAAGGAGCTTTCTTTCTTTCTTTCTTTCTTATCCACCAAAATCCCGCAGTTTATGGGCAGTCCTTGATGATGAGTTCGCAGCAGGCCTAGGTCATGCATCACATTTCTCTCTCTCGGAGGAGGAGGAGTAGTTTTTGTTTTGTTTGGCTGTTTTCTGGGTTTGAAGCAGAGAGACACAGAGACACAGACGGAGAGAGAGAGAGAGGGATCCGTGTTGGGTTCTGTTGCTCTGTGTCCGTGTCTTTTCTTCTTTTTTGGGTTTTGGCGATGATGCTGTTGGTAGAGGAGGAGATGGGAATTTTGGGTTTTAGGGATATGGGTCGAAGCTTTTGGAGCTATGGAATGACGTTTTCGTCGTGGTGAAGGAGGAGGAGCATTTGTCGTTGTTTGCACAGGTAGAGTGCGGGGAGGGGAGAAGAAAGAAAAGGAAAGGAAAGGAAGGAAGGAAGATCATTGTCTTCGTCGTCGGAAGAAGATCGACTAAACCCCAACAAGAGATGCAGTCATCTGGTCAATATGGAGTTCCGGACGCCATTCCGCAGTTCGTGAGCGGAAGCAGCGGCGTTCCTCCCGCGATAGGAGGAAGGTCACAACAACAACAATCCCCTCACATGTTTTCTTCTCTTGCCAGAGAGATGACCATGTCCCCTTCTTCTTCTTCTTCTTCTGTTGTTCATGGCCATGTGATCCCACATCACCACCACCATCACCAACAACAACAACAACAACAACACCAACAATACCAGCTGCAACAACACCATCACCACCAACAACAACAACAACAACAGCTTCTTCCCCCAACCCAGCATCATCATCATCATCATCACCAAACACATCATGATTTTCAGCATCCAAATACTTCTTCACATTTGCAACAACATCATCTTCATCAGCAGCAACAACAATTGCAAATGCAGCAGCATCATGAGCAATTCCCGCAGCAGCAGCAGCAGCAACAACAGAAGATGGTGGAGTTATTAGGGTTGGGAGAACCGGATTCATCATCTCCAGAGCAGCAGCCTCCTCCTCTTCCTCCTCCTCCGATGCCTTTGCCAATCGCAAGCAGGCCAACTTTAGGCACCTTTCAACAGCTCTTGTCAGGAGATTCTCTCTACAATGAGGAGGAGGAAGAGGAGGAGGAGGTCGTTGTTGTAGCAGCAGAAGGAGGTGAAGGAGGAGGTGGAGGCAGTGGTGGCCAAGATGAAGATGGACTTGAAGGTGGTGAAGAAGAAGGAAAGAGCACTGGTGGCAGGAATCAATGGCCAACACAAGAGACTCTTGCTCTTATACAAATTCGCTCCGAGATGGATGCTGACTTCCGTGATGCTGGTCTCAAAGCTCCTCTATGGGAAGAATTGGCACAGTAAGAACATCCTTTGCAGATCTCATTCACACACATGTTTCTTTGCATCTCTCTCTCTCTCTCAAAATTGCTAGCCAACATCAATCATTACTGAGTCTTCTTGTTGCTTCCAGAAGTGCTATTTATAAAACTCAGGAGATATGGAAATTTTATGAATGGGTTTGGTTGAGATTTTGGGCAGATTTTATCGTGTACATGTCTGCACCTGCCACTGCTGCAGCCTCTGTCAGGAAAGCTGATGAAGTCAGTGAATGGATGGTAGTACTCTTTTTTAATGGCAGCTCGTGACTGCTACTGTTTTGTGATGAAGGTGATCAATGTGTTGTCTGAAATTTTTGTGAGAAGCAATTCTTCAGGAAGTTTGAAGGTGGTTTTTGGGTTTCATTTGCAGGAGACTTAGAGAGCTTGGTTACAACAGAAGTGGAAAGAAGTGCAAGGAAAAGTTTGAGAATATTTACAAGTATTATAAGAAAACCAAAGATGGGAAAGTTGGGAGGCAAGATGGGAAGAACTATCGTTTCTTCAGCCAACTGGATGCTCTATATGGTAGTGGTGGTGGTGGTGTGCGGGGTGGTGGTGGCAGTGGCCACAATAAAATGATGGCTCAAGGGGGAGATGGAGGTGTCAATCTTGTGGTAACGGGACATGGTGGGAGTAGCAGTGCTGTGCATGATGTTAGTCTTTCTGCAGCACAGAGGATAGCAGCAGCAGCAGCAGAAGACAGTGAGGGTCGTGGCCCATTGCTCAATTCTTCAGAAGACAATGATGAGGATGAAGAAGAAGAAGCTGGGGGAGATGATGCAGTTGACCAAGAAGAAAACGAGAAAATGAAGCACAAGGACAGAAAGTTGGAATCGAGCTCAGATGTGTTGTTTCTTGAGTCGGTGGTGAAGAAGCTGTTGGATAAACAAGAAAACATGCAACGGAAGTTTCTAGAGTCAATGGAGCAGTATGAGGAAGATAGATTAGCAAGAGAGGAGAGCTGGAGAAAACAGGAGATGGCACGATTGGGTAGGGAACATGAGTTTCGTATTCAGGAACATTCAGTTGCAGCTACAAGGGATGCAGCTCTGGTAGCTTTTTTGCAGAAGGTAACTGGACAGACATTGGAGCTTCCTAAAATTCCTAGCCCTCCTCATCCCCTTATCATGGTCACAACAGGTGAGAATCAAAAACAACAACAACAGCAACAACAACCATTGCAAGAGGATCCTGAAAGAGATGGCATGTATGATCCCAATAGCAAAAGGTGGCCGAAACCTGAGGTTGAAACATTGATCCAGCTACGTGGGGACTTGGAGTCAAAGTTCCAAGAAGCAGGTCCTAAGGGTATGCTATGGGAAGAAATCAGTGCAGGTATGACCTGCTTAGGGTATGACCGCAATGCAAAACGGTGCAAGGAGAAATGGGAGAACATTAACAAGTACTACAGGAAAGCAAAAGAGAGCAACAAGAAACGGTCAGAGAGTGCAAAGACATGTCCTTACTTTCAGCAATTAGATGCTTTGTATGGTAAGGGCACTCTAGGCACACAACAAAGTGGCAAGACAGACAAGGATCAGCTAGAGGAGCTGCATGGAGATCGATACCAAGTTGCAAGTGGAGATACACAGGATGAAAGTGGACCCATTGAAGGCATTGATGGGCCTTTCACAAGGCTAGCAGCTGGAGCCGCATCATCTGCCAGTAATGGTGTGCCTGCTCATTTATTCTCCAGCCCTGAGAATGGGATTAGTGGCAACCAAGGTAAATCAAAGAAGGCAAAGAGGATACCTTAAAAATCTCTCATGAATACAATTTGCAAATCCTGGTTTGAAATTTTTACATTTGCCTTGAGGCAAGAGATGTCAGAGTTTTGCAATACCCATTTGCCATGAAGCAAGGGATGTCAGAGTTTTCCAATACCCATTTTCCTTGAAGCAAGGGATGTCAGTTTTGAAAATACCCATTCGCCTTGCGGCAAGGTATGTCAGAGTTTTCCAATACACATTTTCCTTTAGGCAAGGGATGTCGGAATTTTGCAAATACCCATTTGCCTTGAGGCAACAGATGTCAGAGTTTTTCCAATACCCCATTTGCCTTGAGGCGAGGGATGTCAGAGTTTTGCAAATACCCATTTGTGTTGTACAATAAACTCATGAGGTTAGATGGCCTGTTGTAGTGGATTGTGTGTACTCTTTTGGTTTTTTTTGTCACATGGAGTGTCGTAGAATCACCAATATTTGAACTACAAATTAGTTTCTCAAACTGTTAAGAGATGCCAAAAGTGCTTTGTTCAAAACAGAAAATGTCTATAGGATTTCATCACTTTTGTTCCTCTGGATCTCTGATTTGATTCAAAAGGAACTGATTTTCTTCTGATTTTCACAGTTCCAAGGACTGAGTTGGGTTGCAATGCAGTTCAGCTGAGATTATGTTGAGCTCTATTCCTTATGCTTTTGTGCTTTTGCTAAAGCTTTACATAAAATCCTTTCTTCTCCAGTCTACCAAAAAAACTTCTGATGAGATGGCTTAACAACGGATGTTTTGCCATCTTTGGAAATGAACAAATTGAATTCAACATTTTTTGGTTGATTTTCACAACTCGGCAAGAGAAAAAAAAGGTTCAAAAATATCAAAATCAAATAAGATGATGGATTATTTCAATAGCGAGCAAATAACAAATGAACCACATGATGACCGATTATGTTATTAAATTACATTTGCATAAATATTTAATATGCATCGGTTCATGTATTTTTCAATTTTACATTTTCACAAAGCAATTTATCATGAAGAGTTTTTGAATCATACAAAACACATGGCACATATGTATTTGCAAAATACAAAATATTAGTGTTAGATCTTGGAACACATTGCTTTATGATGAATTGTACATCTTCACATGAAATTTTTGTTTTTATATGTATTGTGTGCAATAAATTTTACAATATTAATATCCCTTTTTTTTTTACTAAATTTAATCATGTGGCGATTAATTAATATCTTTTAATTTAGTACAAGGGACAATGTATCTAACCTCATCCCAATGGTACTCAAACAAATTAATATGTAAGTTTGACAACAAATTGATATTTGAGTATTGAAAAATAATCATTAGTAATTTTATTCTTTCATAAACTATTGAACATATTGAATATATTTATTTTGTTGCATTTTTTTTTTGTGTTAGAAGAATTTTATTTGGCGTTACATAATTTTCCCACAAACTTTTGCCAATATTTTTATTTTTTTGTGTTCATTTTGTAAAAGAGGAAATAGGTTTAATATTAATTGTATACAAAGGTGCATCACTTATAGGTGGAAATTGCACAAAGCATCCTAAAAAAAACATAATGTTTTATCCACCAAAAGGTTCTAGTGGTAAAGATTTTAACTTATGTAATTTAAGATACATTTTTATCAACATAATGCAACCCATCATAAACATTTCATCAATAATCAAATAGTGAATTTTTGGCAAAGTTTTAGTTGTGTGTGTGTTTTTTTTCCTAAGAATAAAAATTTTGATCAATTGATAAACCTATCAAAGAATGGATTATAAATCCACCTATTAATAAATATGCATTTGTAATAAAAGTTGAAGTTTTTTGACAAATCATGTAGCCGTCTTTTTTCAAAATATTCATTTATATAGTTTTGATTTTTTTGGTTTTTTCTACTTCCAATGACACACCCTAAGTATAATAGTTTTTGTTCTTGAAGAATAGAAAATAAGGGATCAATTATGAATGAATTCATCAAATGGTTTAGTTTGTAAAATATTAAATTTGAACATTAAAAACTTCATTTTTAATTGAATTATGAGTATTTATTAACCTTGATGAAGGAGGATCATGAATATTTTGACCATGTCATAAAGAATACCTTAACCCTTGCATTGATTTAGAATGTTAACATTTTCATCTAATTCACATTGATTAATAAAGTTTTTTCTTAGATTTTTATTTTTTTTAAATTATGCTATTGAACCCATGTTGAATACCATAGTTCAAATTACCATTGGTTGATTTAATTTCAATATTCAAATCATTTTTATGAAGTGTTTTTAATATTTTGATATTATCTTCCATGTTAAGTGGTTTTTAATTTTTTGACTATTCAAGCATGTGGTTTATTTATATGATTATGGACATCATATTTATGCATAGAAATAAATAACTATGATATGTCATATACATAATTTTGTGCAACACATAAATTATTTAATGTCAAGTACTAAATTTTATGTTAAGTTAGATTTTGTATTTACATTGCCATCATTAGATGCCTTTAAGATCATCATCATAAACATCATCGCTTTTATTGTGAAGGGGATCTACCAAGCTATCTATATTTATTTTTCCATTTTGACATTCATCTTCACTTTGCCTCATCATCCTCTCGACATCTTTTGATTATTTGCATTCATGCAATATTTGAATGTTTTTTATAACAGGTTCATCAATAGATGAAATGTGTGGATATTAAATGACATTTAAATTTTCCATCCATGAAATACATATTGTTTGTCTAGTATTTTTGTAAATTCTCCAAAAGCGTGAATAAAATGCAAATATCACATGCATAACTTTCAAGAAATCAAAGGAAAGAATTTGGTGATGGTATTTTATTACCATGTATTATTGGAATGCAAGGGATAGTGTATTTTTTAAATGTATGTGTAATATTTTGTGGGTGATTTTCTAAAACTTAATAATATTCATACTATGAACCTTAAAATATAATAAATACTAACAAATTTGTAAGAGGGGGACGTTTTCCAATTTCAATGTGATATGTTTTGATCATTTATTCAAAAATTGTGAGTTGTTGATGTATGTATATCCTTATTTGTATTGAAAAATGCATGTCTTTTCATTGTCACAAACTTTATCAATGGACTTTCTTTTTCAAGAACCCGCATAGATAAAATATATCAAAGTATATTAGAAAAATATACATTTGTTATGTGATTAGGGAATTTCATCAAATAATTAATAGCTTTTGTTGTAAAAATTTCTTGGTTGAGAACCAAATGTATTTAATGACCATCTAATAAATAATCACTTCTTTTTAAATGGTTTTAGAGTAACTTCTTTCAATCTTTTGAATTTCAATATTCACTAATGAATATATGTGATGTGTAATTCAATATGAGAAATTGTGTCCGTTGAAACCATACTACCTTGCAATTAGAGCTAAAAAAAAACTCATATACAACTACTCTGCAACTACCCCTTAACTATTTTACAACTAATATGTAACTATCCCTTTAGAAATATAGGGAATTAATAAATATATTGTCACATTAGAAAATTAGTTAGTTGTATTATAGTTGTAAGTGAGTTGAAAATGGGTCTTCTATATGATAATTTATACATAACATATATACATTTGTAGGCAACCATGTTTGACTTTTGAAGGAGTTGCATTATAGTTGCATGTGACAACTATTTTTAAATTATTGTAATTGTGCCACTAACACAACAACTATGTTGCAACTAGTTGTCTCCATTTTGAGTGATTTAAAATGTTATAGAAGCTTCTTTTCAAGCTCTACAAATAATCTTTGAAATGCAAAGCCAAAGGATTAACCCAAAAAAAGTTGTAAAAAAAAAATGTTTTTACAAATTGTAAATTTAATTTTTTTTTCTTTTTTTTTTCATTTTGACCCTTCCTACTTTCAAACTTCATAACTTTCAAATTTCTTATTCATTTTGAAAAATTTAAAGTGTTATAGGAACGCCACCTAATTTTTTACAAATCATCTTTGAAATACAAAGTCAAGGGACTAGCCAAAAAAAAGTTATGGAGAAAATATGTTTTTTTCAATTACAAATTTTTTCATTTTTCTTCATTTTGACCCTTCCTACTTTCAAACCTCATAACTTTCTTATTTTTTATTCATTTTAAACGATTTAAAGTGTTACAAAAGCACCACCTAAAGTTCTAAAAATCATCTTTGAACTCTAACAGCAATAGAATAACATATATGAAATTTTTTGGTTGTTCAAGAATCGGCCTTTGTAGCATTCAATGGTTTTTTTTTTTGAGTTCTTGACCCTCTCTACTTTGGGGGGCCATAACTTTTTCAATCTTATTCTGTTTTTGACAATTTTTAATGTGCCATATGTGCCAATAAGAGGGGTTCAAATTTTGTTTAACCACCAAAAACAACAAAGCCTCCCCTTAGATCTTGCTTGCCCTGAGCATTTAAGTGTTCAATCACTAACCATTTAACCCTATGTTGTTGCAACTTAATTTGCAACTAAAAAACAACCAAAAGATTTAACCAATATGCTTTGCTTTTATATCCCATGTCACAACTATATAAAGAAGGTGTCCTCTTTTATGTTTTCACACTACAATACACATGCCATTTTTGGATGAATGCAAAAAATATTAACCCTAAAATTATATATATATTTACAAGACTATTTTTGAAATCATCTAATCTTGTACTTTCCTACGTACTTGCCGAAGGTTAAGGTTGCGACATTTTGGCATAATTGCAATGAATTGCACCATATATACGGTGAATTGCAACTATACAACTCATGCAACTTGTCTGATAGCACTCACAACGTAAAAATATGGTGAGTTGCAAATGGTCATCGTAATTCAAAAACTGAATTGCAAAGCTAGTTGCAAAACATCCTTTTTTTTCATAATGATTTGATGTTTTGGTAATATAATTTGCTATATAGTAAATTAAAGCCTTAATACCCTTTCCAAAAATAGTTACAAATTTTAAATCATTATTCCACTAGCAAGCATTGTTTAACCACCTATCTTTTTTTTATAATGCAAAAGTCCAAATCAAATTCAAAATGTGTTTTTTGTACTAAAGTTTGAGGGAATCAATATCTACATAACTAATATTTTAAATCCTTTTTTTTGGGTTACATGTAGGATTACATTACATCAATTACAAATATTCATTAACTTGTGAAAATCTTGTTCAAATTGACCATGACAATTTATATGATTCACATTAAAAAGGTTCTCATTATACATGGATGGATATCTTCTTGATCCATATATTCATTTATTTCAGATTTTTGTTTTGGGTCACAATTAATAATATTTTGATTTATAATATTGTCTAAACATCATAATACCGAAACCCTAAATTCATTAGACATTTCAAATGAACTTCTAAAACAACTCACATTTCAACATGGCTTTCAAAAGCACTTAATCCATATGGAAATAAAGTAGGAAACATACAAACTAAAAATATTGGATTATTATGTTCATTGATCATTTTATGTCCATGAATAGATTACAAATACTCTTCTTCATTTAAGTTACACATAGCATTACACATCAATTTTGTATTGCTAACATCATTTCCATTAGATTCAATTAGTCCAAATTTCTTAATCATGGGCTTAAAATCTTTTAATCCATGTTCTAATTCATTTCCAATATTAGATTTGTACAAGGTATGTGTATTTGTTTGATGTTCATTGCATCCTAATTTGACATTTGTAGATTTTTAAATGGATCTTATTATTATGTTTAAAATATCATTTTCATGTAATCTATTTACTAAATTTGAATCAAGACAAACACATTTATATATTGAATGGTTATTTTTTAACCATGTTAAAAGTACATATTTATGAATATAAAATAGTTCACAATGTTTACAATATTTAAACAAGGGTGTTTATTTTTTGAAAACATACTACAATTACATTTGATAACATCTCTAGTGTTATAAATTTTTTTTCTATCAATTTACCTCCAAGTATTGGATCTTAAGAAAAACTAACGAGGTTCCTTTTTAATGCACATTGCTTGATAATTGTTTTGTTTGCATATCAAAATTTTATCAAAATAACATAACAACAATATTGTGAAATTTAGGCAAAAAAGTAGGTACTTTTCCAATTCACATACTATTAACTAATGAATTTTCATATTAACTTCTCTTCATATTAAGGTAAAATGTTTTACAAATATTCTTTTTTTTTGTAAATTTGAGATCCTAATTTTGCATAGAAGTAAATCTTTTAACTTTGGATAATATGACATGTGTTTTCATTTACTTGGTTTGGGACATCATTTTCATTATTATTGATATGTTAAAAACAATTAAACTTTGATAAAATTTTCATAGATTTGAAAGTTCCATCTTTTTCAATTTTACATTCAAAAAATATTAACACCAAATTATTTTTGACCACACACATAACAATGGTAAATTAAAATGATGAATTTTTCATACATTTATTAATATTTTGAAAACATTTTTAAAATATTTTCATTAATGCACAATGGAAATATGTTACATATTTTATCATTATTATTAGTATCATGTACTTTATCATTATCATCATTATTGTGATCATCATCATTCTTTGAATGTTTATTCTTAGCATAAGTTTGCCATCTATGTCTATTTAATGTTGCTTTATTTTCTTTGTAATTTTTTCATTATTTATTTACTTACTTATTTAATAATCTTAATTTATTGATTAATTATTTTTTTTGGGAATAGTTTTGATTATTTGTTAATGACCTTCATGCATTAAACTTGACCACATTGACATCAACATTAAATTTTGTGAATGTTATATTCAATGTTGGTATTGATATTGATGTTATAAGTAAAGATAATATTATTAATTCATTAAAACGTTGCATATAATATTAATGAGTAAATGGGTGGCCCTCCTAAGAAGGACATTAAACATGTTAAAAATCTACATTACCTATGTCCAATAAGTGATTGTTTGGGGGGTATTATGTGTTCAAGAACCCTTTTCCCACCCTATTTTTACCTAATTTTATAATGCACACATATTTAAACCACTCCAAATTTAATCATAATTTATAGTTTGCATCAAATTTTGATATATTATATATATGTAGTTTTAGTATTTGAAGTTGTGAGGAGTGACATGAGGATGCAATCGAGCATAGTAAGATTACTATGCTACATAGGCCAATTTGACATTAATTAAATTATTTCTGAATTTTTCTATATTTTCATAAATACCCAATAATTGCATCAAAACAAAGAAATCAAGTGATTTCTAATATGTGCACATGATAAATTTGGCAACTTAATGAAAGACTATTTCATTGTTCTCAATGTAGATTTTTCAACCCCTTTAAGTTCATGAAACTATTATGGGTGCTAGTTTTTAGCTAATTAATATTCAACCTATGTAAATTTGTTGATTAATAACTCAACTTTTGTTGAATAATTAAAAATTAATGTTAAATTTACTTTTTGAAAATTGGTTAAATATTCAACACTCCATTCTCAAACTAACCCAAATATTATGATATGTGAAAAGTTTTTTTTTTTTTTTGACATGACATATATACTTAACATATCTTCCAACTAGATAATCTAGAGGTGGTGAAGTAGAATACTCACATAAAATGTAAGTTTTTTTGAAATAATTCAACTATTAATGGTGTGAAGGGATCAAGTTCACTTCATGTTTGTCCACATCCACATGTGTACTTGCTCATTTACTAGTATTGGTTCACTCCTACTAATAATATTTAATACCTAATTTTTTAAATACATATCTTTTATATATATTCTAATATCGAGGATTAACACATATGATATATTAATTATATCTTGGTGTTCATAATAAATATAATCCTATCATATAACTTAATTATATTTTTTACCCAACAATTAATGTATTGGACCTTATAATTTTATTTACATATTTTGCAAAGTCAAAGAAGAGTGTAACCCCTTGAATGGCCCTTGCAAAAAAATTAAATGTTGCACCTTTCTCCTACCTAACTACCCACATGACTTATATTCTATAGAAGAGGTGTTCATTTTTTTGGTTTTTACAATCTAACTTGTAAGAATCCAATAATGTATACATTTTTATACTAATCATTTATATGCATTTACTTACCTAATAGTTGTTAGGAATGACATTGTCAACATCACGCTTTTAGTTCACTGTTAGTTAGTTGTTAGTTCAATTCACTTTTAATTAATTATTAGTTTAGTTCACTCTTAATTAAATTTTTAGTTCATTTTTAATTCACTTTTAGTTCATTTTTAGTCCAATCATGGGGCCACATGGGTAGACATGAACCACATATGGGGATGAAGCTTTTATGGAGGCTTTCTTGAATTAGGTCCCCAAGGGGTATAAATAGAGGTAGGACCTTTAATTACCTTTAATGAGTTTAACACTAGTTTTGGGTTTTTTTTTGGCCATAGTCTTATTCTACTATTGTTTCATTCTTGTAATAAAATCTTGTTGGATTCTTGTTTTGCACATGTTGTGTTCTTGTTCTTATTTTTCTTGTTTCACGATTTGGATTTGGAATTAAGTTTGCATGTGTTTTCATCTTGGCTTAAGAAATCTTATAAACTCTTAAGGTTGTTTTCATGCCCATTACAATAGTTGTGCCTATTAGTTATGATACCTACCTACCCAAAGACCTACATTTTGCAAAACATGTGTTTACTTTTATATTTTCACAACCTACATACTAACAACCTAATAAACTTTGCCCATGTACTAATCATCTACATACATTTATTTTAACAAATGTCTTAAATTTTTTGTTTCAATTGGTTCTAATATTAAAACCTAATATTCCAAAAGAAAGAGACAACAATCTACTACTAATTCAATCATTTGTAAGAACCAACTTCCATGCACATGCCTCACCTGCAATACACATAAATGCATTGATGTGTGATTATCACAAGATACAATGCCCAAACCTATGTTGAGAATTCATTCCATAATGGTGAATTTGAATTTCCACTCATTTTTATTTCAATCACATCAGTTTTATCTTTAGCATGTTTTTGAACATAATTGTTCCAACATGCCAAAAAAGATTCTCTTAGCAAGATGTTCTATGCACTCTCTATTATCCTTGGTGAAATCTAATGTGTTAATTACATGTTCCAACAATTTGATGATTTTTAATTTGCATTTTCCTCATCCTTGAAGGTATAATTAACATGTGGGCTTGTTATTATTTCCCGTTAAGATGTGGTTGATTTTAACCAAAAGTAAATTCCTTACACCTCCCAACAATAAGACCAATAAGACTACTTGGCAAACAACATCCACATAAGGTGAAAGCCAATAAAGGAGGATTAAAAGGATGTAAGTAGTAGATAATGTATACCTTTTTTTTGGAATATGTCATAAAACCTTAGTTCACAAAGCAAATGTCACAGAGCCTATAAAAAAACTACAACATGTTCAGGGTCACAAAAGGAAACAACAAAAATTCTAAACATGAAACACCCATATTATGATAAATACCATTTAACAAATAACTAATAGACCACAAACAAAACCTTGCTAGTTTCAAAAGTTTCATAGTTCTACAATAAACCAACATATTATATACCATAAAATAGCTACCATAAAATTGTACTATTATGAAAAACCATGTGCATGATACAATTTTTTACATACAACACACCTCGTTTTCTTACACTGGCCCATGCCAAGTTTGCTTTCTCCATCTTCTCCATATTCTTCTTATGTTTTTTTTCTTTTTTCATCTCCAACCAAGTCATTAACATGTGGCTATCATGAATATATATATATATATATATATATATATATATATATATATATATATATTTTTGTAAATATAAATTATTTTTTTTATATAATCTCTCACACCCCCCAAATAGATTGTGAAAAACAAACAA
>Ga0116227_10008090_pt1 | contig 20061 bp, 12 predicted proteins | sample S1TSphgellanicum_FD_89693 | JGI IMG/M metagenome (GOLD analysis project Ga0116227, IMG submission 89693) | Host-associated microbial communities from peat moss isolated from Minnesota, USA - S1T2_Fb - Sphagnum magellanicum MG | ecosystem: Host-associated > Plants > Peat moss > Unclassified...
CTCTAAAAGAAACCAAAATCCTTCAAGATATCATAACTCTATAACTAATCTCAAGTTTCAACACAAGCCAAAATATCATCTTTCAAAAATCCTCATTTAAAAATAGACCTATTATTATTACCTAGGGGCCAAAATCCCTTAAGCTATTGTACTCTATAATGAATCTAAAAACAATATCCTTGCCTTGGTAGGTGAGGCCAAAAAATTGATCTTCACAAGCTCCGTAAAATGATTGTGGCTAAACATGTTTGTGCAAAATGCTGAGGCTGACAAAAGTCATTGCAAAGTTTAATAGCTTGCTCTTGATGGGTCAGAGACCTAAATTGATTGTTGCTGCCGGTGGTTTACTATTGGTAGGTACTAACTTTCATAGTCTCAGTTTCATGTTTATGGGTGAGGCTTGAGAAACAAGAAATAAATAAATAAGTAAATACATAAATAATCTTGAGTGTAAGAAACACTTTTCTCTGTTTCATGTTTATTGTTTGGTGGGGCTTGAGAAAGAATAAACAAATAATCTTTAAGTGTAAGAAATACTCTTGTAAGACCAAATGTTGAGTATGGGTGGAGCTCTTCTTGAAAAACATTATTTAACTGGAGAAATGTTAAATTTGGACTCAAAGAGCCAGATTTAGTCAAGGATGGGAGATTTATATTATTTAAAAGCAACCCTTTTCTCTCTTTTTTTTTTTTTTTTTTGTTTTTTTTTTTTTTTTTTTTGATTTTTTTTAGATTTAACAATGGTACCATTATGGTGCCAGTTTGCCCAAGGTCCATAGTACATACTTGAGACCTTGTGCTTCAGACAATTTGCCAAGTACCACATACTATTGTTCCTTGTCCTCACACTCCAAAAAACCCTATTGTTGCTGCACATTCATGTGTGTTGTATTTTGTGCAACAGCCCTCGGGTCTTTCTAAATGAAATTGTAAACATGGGTATAAGGTGTGCAATAGTATTACGGTAGGCCCTTGGTGTCCATGATGTGGTATGGTGACAATGTTTTTCTATTCAATGAAGTGTGCAATCATGGGTGAATGGAAAAATTGATGAACTCAAATTATGTCAACTAATTGTGTAGGCCACAAATTTTCACATACCTATCACATTTGCACATTCTGAAATTTGGGTTTCGTGATTGACATTGGATAAGTGTTGTGTACCAAACTTGAACAATGCGATTTTTATTTGGAGAAACGATTAAAATATGTTCTTAAACAACATATTAGGGTCAGCTATCCTAATAGAATTGTTATGGCGCCATTGCAGAGTAGAAGATCCCCATGATGTACAACATTTTTTAAACATGAATTGGGACCACTAATGACACTTGAGTGGATGAAGATTATGGGTGAAAATTATGCTTCAACATAGTTTATAAATAGTTATTAGTATACATTGAATGGTTAGGTCACTTAAAATAAGTAAGAAGAAAAATTCAGACCACCAAATCCAACAAACCCATTGGCTTGACAAAAAATCGTCAGGTCTCCATAAAACCCCAATTTTATTTTTTTGTTGAACATTGAGAATAATGGTCCTTTTTTATCATTTCCATTGGTCTTTTTAAAAAATTCACAAACCTACCAAACCCTAATCCTATTGCACATTTAATTGGTAGTTAGCTCAAGATAACTAATTTATAATAAAAAAAAATCAAATCATCAAATTCAGAAATTCCACTGACCCTAACATATTTTCAACACATATACACACAGGCCTATTCAACACCCTCTGTATATTAGCACACTAATATTATAACCCTCACCTGTATACAGACGGGGTTTAAAAACCGACCTCAAGTAAGCTCCTCTGATGAGGAGGCATCATGTTCCAAGCATACCCTTTTTCCTCCTTAACCTGGAGACCTTCACTTGGCACACCTAGGAAATGTGATAAGTGGAACAATGAGGTTAGGAACCTATATGGTTATAGTGTCAAACACAAGCCGCTCTCTCTCTCACACATCCCTCCCCTTCTCACTCCCCAAGAGACATAAGATCTAAGCAAATGGAGAAAAACTTCACACATATTTTCTTAAAGTGACAGCATTCCCAAGTGTGGGGTTTACTCCATGCAATCCATGCCAGCCCTTTTTGCCTAACATAGAGATAAACTTTATAAGAGAAAGTCTTAAGAGAAAGTCTTCTGATGTGTACATCCTTTTTTTCCTAATATAGAGAGACAAACTTTAGAAGGGAAAGTCTTTGATGTGTTCTTGTATAGGGAACCCAATGCTTGGGAATGCTGTCACTTTAGGAAATTTTGTGTGAAGTTTTTCTATGTTTGTTATATCTTGTTTTTTGGAGAGGTGTGAAAGAGGGTTTTGTGTGTTTCTGGCAGGGTGGGTTTGGTGGGCTTGCTGCATAGTTGTCCACTTTCCTTCAGTTGAATTTGGTTTATGATATGATGCGTATTTTGGTTTTGCGAGAGCACCGAATCAATAATACCATATTCTTGACCCCAATATGAATTCCATCATTCCCCAAGCAAGTATCGCAAAATTCCATAACAAAACTGGAATGTTAAAATCAGGGGTTTTTTTTTTTTCTCCAATTTTTCTCTTCAAAAATTTTGTGAATTATTTCCCCAAAAGTGAGCAAACTAGTCAAATTTACACTAGGAAAAAAAAATCTAAGAATCCTAACTCTTTCTTGGTCTATAAAAAAAAAAAAGACAGAATTTGTCCCAAAAAACTGGTTAAGTGTGAAGACCCTTGCCCTATTTAACATTTTCCTTAAAGGCATGACATTGGGGGAGATCAATTTTAGTTTTCTTTAATGCAGTTTAATACAAATTCCCCTTTAATGCAGTTGCCGTATATAGTGTGAAATGGGTACACACTAGTGTTTAACTCACAATGCATTGCCTCATGGTGGACTTCTACCACCTCCACGGAGAGAGTTCACACCTCTCCACAGAACTGTACATCCAGTTTAACACTTGTGCGAGTAATTCACAGCCAAAGCGATCAACGGATTGTGGACAGGGAAACACTTTTTCATTGGGTTGTAGTTCTCTCGCTAACCATGCCAGTTACTCAGGTTGCTGGTTTTTAGGGGCAGCTTCCAATAGAAGGTGGATTGGTCGGTGTTGGGTTCATTTGTTAGGTGGGAAAATAATTATATTATAGTCAAAACTAACATAGAATGTTAGTTAACAATCTCGGTGTTAAACTATGATTGTGTTTGTAACAAAATTAAGTTGTTTCATCATTTCATACCTTGATTGGTTTTAAGCGAAACCCTTAAACTAATCAGGGTATGAAATGGATGAAACAACGTAATTTCGTAACAACAGATTCAGACCATCGCAATGAATCCTAGTGAATAGTGGCCACAATCAAGTTGGATTATTATGATCAAAATTATTATGATTACTATTAAATATAATAAAATTATTGAGTTAGACCTGGGCACAATCAGGATTGTGTTATGTAGCATTGAGTTAAAGAATCAGTTTCTTTTTTAAAAATTATTTTTTGCATTACATTGAGTTAAGACCTCAAAACTTAGGCTTTTCGTTAGGCTTGGATGTTAACTATCGCAAATGCTAAAAAGCAAATTAACACCACCTGCCAAAAAGGATGCCGCATCATCAACAGTGCTACCTAACACCACATATGTGAATGCAACCCTTACACGTCCAATGCAGCAACCCAAGGACAAAAATAGTGACGATTAATGCTTGGACCCCATGGCTGCAAATGGGTTCACATTATAAAACTCTGTTCCTCCCCCTAAGAAGGGGTCCAGCTTTTACTTTGATGACCAGAGTTTCTGGCTTTCCACGAATATAAAACACCAGCCAAAACAACATGCCAAAAATATGCATAGAAACCCACATGAAGTGGGTGACCTCCCAAGAGAACGAAGAACAAGCCAAAAAGATGCTCAGGCAAAATGCATAAAATTTACCTGAAACCGTTGACTTCCCATTAAGATGCATATAGCACCGAAGAAACTCACCTCCAAAAAGGAAGCACTACCCAATGCTCTCTCCATCTACACCAAGGTTCTCACATTGCTCCACATTTCTAAATTTCTTCAGATTTGGTTTTTTTCAATACAACGTCTACATAGCTAACATATAATTATCATTTCAATTTTAAATATATTAAAAAGTATGTAAGTGGTATTTTAGCAACCTAACCAGGTGTTGGGGGGAAGTTCCAAATACTAACATGGGTTGGTGGGGTTGAGCAATGGGAGCAAAGAGAAATCATGTAAAAGCAAACAGGATCAAGTGTAAACCTTTCGAAGAATTTAAAACAAAGTCCTTATTTTGAAGTTTTTTTGGAGACAGATCACAAACCATCAACCCATTGTGCAAAACTTGGACCTCAAATGAAATAACCAGCACAACACTGGTCTTTAGGGTTGTGTCACACTTATGGTGCATTCACACTTGATGTTAAGTCAGTGTTAAATGAAAATCTAGGTGACATCCTAGGTGGCACCCAATGATAAATGGGCAATAGCTTAACATTAAGTGAATGTTAATTTAACATAAGATTTTCATGGTAATTAGGTTTAAGTAGGTTTAACATTTAACTAGGTTTAAATGGCTAGCATGGTGTTAGGGGACTCAACTCTAAAGTCCATAACACCAAGTGTGAATGCACCCTAAAAAGATTATTACATCTTAAAACAAGCAAAAGGGCAAGCACAGAACAAGGAGAAGAAAAAAAAACCATGTGGCACTTACTTACTTTCTGTACTTGCTTGCATTAAAGACCCTTAGCATATTTAACATTTTCCAATTTGGTTCCCACAGTCTTTACAGGCAGTCCCTTAGGGCGACTTTAGATGAGGGTCCGAGGTCTAGGGACCAATGAATTCAAGCAATCTTATTGGTCGAAAGCTTTAAATTGGTCCCAAGACCTTTAGACAAAGGTCGAAAACGAAAAGTTGGCAAATTGAGGCTAAACCTACATGGCACATGTTTTGGAGGGAAAATCGATTGGTCCGGGACAAAAAAAGAGTGCTAAAAAGGAGAGCTCCAGATTTGGAGAACCAAGAATCAGGCTAGGGACTAAGGTACACTCCAACTCAAGGATTCAATTTGCTTCAAATCAGTCCAAATTGGTTCTTAGGAAATTGGATTCTGGACCCTCGTCTAAAGTGGGATAGTAAGGGGGCCCGGAGAAAAAAAACAAACAAGAAGAAAGTAGGTACCTAGTGCAAGTACCGACTGGTCACGACTCACAACCACTCGTTTTGGACTGCATCCCTGTTGCTTCTGATGCTGCTACTGTTGTTGCAGAGAGCACGCATTGATCCCACACTAGACACAACAGAACAGAACAGAACAGAACAGAACTCACTCTCTCTCTCACTCAGTTCTCTTCTCCTTACAAAGTGCGTTGAAAGGAGATTGATTTTCTCTTGAAAACACTAGTGTCACCAGAGCGAGAGAGAGAGGGAGAGAGAGAGAGAGAGAGAGAGAGAGAGTAGACGCAGAGGGAAAAAAAAACCATACATACACACACACACACATCTGTACTTGAGACAGTACTGCACACGCAGGAGAAGTTCACTAGAGAGGAGGCTCTGGGATGACTAGGCTGGACAAGGTTTAGTACTAGATGTAGTATGTAGCTGGGTGTCACGAAACCTGGCTTTGGAACGGAGGAGAATCCATATAGTCCGGAAGCTTATTACAAGTTGTAGATTCTAGGAGAGATATATATCGACCATGATGAAAGACAAGGTGTAAAACCAGGAAACCAACCATACAATAGGACAGATATTATGTGTGCCATTATTAGCTAGTGTCAAATTGCAATTTTTGTATACTATATGTCACAATAAACTTCACATATTGTACATTGTAATGGAGGAAATCACACACAGTTTATGATCTCACACAAGTGTAATATGAGGGTCCAGATCAGCTCATTTTTGTTTGATCAAAGCCGCTTTCTCTTGTAGTTTTATAGTGTGTTTGAGAACCGTGTACAAGCTTTGCAGGGACCTCCTGAGTTCTGACAACAGGTGGGGGAGGAGGACTAGCTCTAAGGGGGGGGGGGAAGTGGGGGGGAAGAGGCAGTTTGCAGAAGGTTTACACGGACACAGTGGAGTGGAGTTTGGGGTGAAGAGGATTTGATGGCGACCACTAGTGCAAGCTCGCTGTCTGTGAGTCAAGGACGTGGCGACACCCATCTTTGCAAAGCGGCATCGGAGGCCGCTGCCGGCATAGCTGAGATGGTAGAGAATTATAACCACGCTAGTCAATGGGTAGCTGCAGTCATGCCTGAAGATCATGATCAGGAGAAGTGTCTAGTCTACGAAACTTGTGAATGTTGCGGACTTTCGGAAGAGTGTACACCCGCTTACGCGGAGCGCATGAGAGGAATCTCATGTGGTCGCTTCGTGTGCGGTTTGTGCGCCGAGGCTGTGAAAGAGGAGATGAACCGAATGGGAGAAGGTACCTCAATGGAGGACGCCCTCCGTGCTCACATGACCATGTGCGTGCAGTTCAAGAGTGCCCCGCGACTCGATCCGGTTGTTCATCTGGCCTCAGCTTTACGCCAAATTCTGAAGCGCAGTGTCCAGGAGTCTAGGTCCCCAAAGACTACCAGAACCTCCAAGCAGTGGCAGCGAACGGGCCTCTCCCGAAGCGAAAGCTGTATGGATCTACGAGCTGCTCATGCTGGCCCCTCCTCTAGCAAGTCCGGCTCTAACTGATAAACAAGCAAAAGCTTCAGGTACAACGCACAAACTCCTCTCGCTCTCTCTCGCGAGCTTCACATCAGCTTCACTGGAATGTACGAAGATCGAAATCAATGCTTGAAGTAAAAGTGTAGAAGTTGTATAGAACTGTTGATGCAGCAGCTCTTGGTTCTTCTAGTCAAGCTTGCACCTAGCTAGCTGCAAGAAAGCAAACTGTAACTGGACTAGATGTACTCGATGATGCAGTGCAGCTCTCAGGTGGTTCTTCTCTACCTAGTGAAGAAGCATTCTGCCCAAGGCTTATTTGTAGAATGATTAACTTGACACTGGTACAGTTTGTGATGCAATAACATCAATACTTATAACAAACTCATGCTGCACATGAAGTTCTTTTGGCAACAATATGAAAATGCAAAATGCAAGACCCATGTCCACAATTTTGGAAGTAAAATTAAGAGTTATTTGAATCCACAAAATGACAGGGCCATATATAGTTGAATTGTTGCATGTTTTTCACAAGTTATATATAAGAGATCATTGAAGCAGCTGTATATTTTTCTTGTTACCCAGTGTAGGGAATAAATGTTAAAGCTGCTGCAGCAGCTGATGTGCACACTTTTGAACCCAGGACTTTGTGATAAGTAAGTGAAGATGTTGTAGTTTCAGTCATTGAAGTGTTCACAGACTGGATGGCATTCTGCTACAAGCATATCTATATATATATATCCAATGGAAGAATGAAGTACGAGAACTGGATGATGATTTTATTTGCTCCAGAGTTTGAATTCCGCAAGCTCACAATGTGTGTTGCCTAACAGTAAGGGTACGTTTCATGTGTCTCTAGAAGGTGTGCAAAAAAGGCTCTTGAATTTGGAACTTCCCACCACCCCTTGTGTTTCATTTGTCATGATAACTAGCAAAATCAGTGTAATCTCCAGACCCTTGGGTTGCATCAGAGCTTCATCTGGGGCAGGAAAAACTCTTCCCAGTGTAGGAGCAAGTTGTGACAGCTTCTTTGTTGAGCTTTGGTGTATCTCTTTATCAGCTCTTTGATTGTCCATGGTCTATACACATCAGTCAGGCAGTGTCCAACTGGGTACAAGGTAGTTGTGAGATTGCAGCTCAGGCCGGATGATGAGGAAGAATTGGAAGAAGATGTCGATTTTGCTTCAACCCATGGTCCACCATCACCCTCTGTAACACATTCAACTTGATTTTTGCATCACTTAAATTGCATGTGTCAACAATCCTGAGTGACAAATCTCAAAAAGACTACAGTAAGTTCAGATGAACACTCATTGTGGGTGGAAGTATACAGAAATAGTTCAAGTGAACATAAAAACTTGACCTAATCTTTCTTTTGTTTACATGCAAGTACCTTATAAAATATAATCTTCCTCTTATCCCATGAGGCAATGGGCATCTATTAGGTGGCCCCGAAGTAGCAGAAATTCAGAGTATGTCAGATTTCTACATTGAGGAAGGGTATGTCACATGGGCGGGCACTAAATGATAGCAAGAATGCAGCTCAATATGTGATGCCTATGACCATAAGGTTTGTTCATTTTGAGGCCTTGACCCAACAACAATCCAGCCTCATTAACCAGCCCCCTCCATAATTGCAGCTCAATCTGCAACAACCATGACCATGTGGGGTTTGCTCATTTTGAAGCCTTTTGACCAAGTAACAATTCGACCTGATTAACCAGCCCCACTCTTGTTGACCAAACCTGCTTCTTCCCCAAACACCCTCATCATAACCCCATCCTCACAATCAGATGGTGCACATGGACACATGATTAAAATTGAAATATAATTGTAAAATGCCTTAGTCATGGATGCTCAGTTTTGGCATACTAATAATGATGTCTTTAACTATAAGCAAAAAGAAATAAAAATAGTTAGTTCAATCTTCACACCATACATATCAAACACAAAACCCAAAGGACCCTCAAAAACATGTATTGCATTAAAGGTGAAAAGAAACAACATTCAAATGCAAAGCTTTGTAGCAAAATGAAAACGGAACACTTTGTTTATCACAAAATTACTTCCTTCTAAAATGTTGTCAAAAGGATCATGATTTAAATAATTTCATGCATGCATATTGAACTATCTATTACAAACAAAATTTGATCACATCGGTATGCAATGATATAGCAATGTTATTAGCTTGTGTAACTTTCTCCATGAAGATGTTACATTTTCAAAATCCTTTATGATGTTAACATCATAGGCCTCAATAAAGAATTGATAAACAAGCTCTCTTGCCCACTAATCAATTTGAGACAATTCTAATCCTCACTCCACTGCAACTAGGTTGATATCAATCTAAAAAGACCACTAAAGGTCCCCACACCTTTTTTCAACACCAACAATCAAACCATCCTATGCATTATCAACATCCCCTATTTTGAATGCCATCACAAACCTCCACATCATGTGAAAAACACGAACACAAAAGCGACACACATATTCAAATATCAAAGGATCACAAAATTGATGTTAACATTCAAAAGCAACCAGCTTTTGTGACCACCATGACCTAACAATTAATAAATCATTTAATTACCAATCACAAGTCCACAACTAAAGCCAATATCTTCTTCTTTTTTAACTTCAAAACTATGGGCTAATGACCTCCTCCTACTAACAAAAGTTAATAATTGAAATCAAAGTAGTACTACCGACATTAGTTACAAAACCCAATAAATGCAAATAAATCAATTTGTGAAAAAGCTTTGACTCACCTACTTGTATCAAGGACATGAATTATGATAAAACTAGCAAGATAAATAAATTTTGAGAACATCAAATGTATATGAAGATAATTATTAAGCAAAACAAGAAGTTCAAATCCTCAACATATGTGTAAACAAAAATGAATAAAAGAAGCTTGAAAATTTTGTAATATATTATGTCATAAGAAGGTGCATTAGGGTCTTCCTATGAGCTCACATGGGTCTCATATGAAGCCCTTGAAATTTATGATTTTCTCAAAATGAGATAATGAGGCTAAAGGTGCCTTTATGAACCATGGATTACTATAATACCTAGGTTGGTTAATCACTAATTAATTACTTGTTGACTGAAATTGTCAAAGTTTGAAAAAATATGTGCTTGCCATGGCAAAATTTTGAATGAAGCTTTCAAGCACAATAGCTTCATTATTTAGTATAATGTTAAATTACAAATTACTATTATTATTACCCCTGAATATAACTGGCCAAAATAATATGAATATTAGGCACCTTGCTATTGACCCAAATACTATATTATGTCAGGATATCAAAAACAAAATACGCATCCCCTGTGACCTTTAGGTTTTTACTAGAAATCACATATGTATATGCAACTTTTTTCGAAGTTATAGAAAATTTCCAAAACGCATTCTATCCAAATATGAAATATATAATTATGAAACTAAATAATGGATTATGCTTTTGTGTCCTTAACACCCTATTTCAAATCCCCAAGGTAATTAGATGGAGGGTAAAACATTGGGGTGGGGGCATTCCCAAACTAAAGGTCCTATTATGAGGTGATAAACGAATCCAGCTTTGTGTTTTAAAAAGTTCCCCACCTTGGACTTTATCCATTGTAAAGCATGAGGTGAGGGTAAACAACATATATAAACTATAGGGCAAAGGTGGGGGAAGTTGTTACATCTATTATTATAGGTGTTAGATGGTAGATGCCTCCCATTACTAATGAGTAGATGTAATATGATTCATATATTGTAGTACAGGTTGCTAGCTTCAACACTAATAGTATTGTTTTCATAAATGTAAAAATATTCAAAGAAAGTTTGAAGAAAATGTTTTTTTTGTGAAGGATAATAAAGAATCTAATAGAATTTTTTAAATATTTGATTTTTTAATGTGGAATCTTGAAATAAACTACCTATTCAAGATTGAAATGTTGAATGGTGGTAGTTCTTGGACAGTAATAAGTTCCTTTCCCATATCAAATCTACTTTTGTGTTTGTAAAGCAAATTGTTTGCTCCTCTTCAAAAATAACATACAATTGGAACTGCAGTTGTTGTTATCCTTTCTATCATGCAGAATTCTCTAGTTTCAAAGCTGAATTTCCAAGTTATGGCCTACAACATGCACACTCTAGTATGGTGGTCTCTTAACACAATCCTTTTCCATCTCCGAATTACTTCATTTCCTGTTTTTTTTTTGGGTTGGGTTTCTGTGAGTTTTGGGAAGAGGAAGAAAAGCTGAGGTTGAAGAGTCCACATGTGTCATATGTGTCGCGATGGACAAGAATGAACACGAGCACAAAAAGGAGGGGGATAAGCCAAGGAAGAAGCTGAAGCCTAGGCTCAGGAAAGGGCGAGAGGCAAAAAAAGGAGTGGAAAAAATCTTACTTGTGAGGCCTTTTGTGATGTCATGGTGACAATGGCAGTTGACACCACACTGGGGAGGCTAACAACCATGTAAAAAGTAGCACTGGCACTGCGCTCATACCCTTCATCACCACTATTGGGCGCATTCTCGCATTCCAATTTCGAGCATGGATCAACAACTGCGAACAGGATTGGTGTGGTGAACAGGGTAGGAAATGGCAGGTGCTATGGCAGAGTGGGGGGGGCAACCGTTGTGCATGAGCATTATCAGCTGGGGATGGTGGAGAAGCAACAAGCAACTCATTGTTGTCCAATTACAAACCCTCAATTGCATTCTGGTTTCCGGGTCAGGTAAACAAACTACAGTGGCAAACCTTGGTTTGTGTTGGTCTATGAGTCATCAACAGGTACAATGTGAGGCATAATTTCTTTGCAATTGGGCATGGGATCCCAGAACCAAGCCAGAGAGAACAAAATGGCTGCATCTTTAGGGTGCATTCAATCATGAGCATTTCCATCTCAGAAGCATCCCCACATTGTCCAAGAATGATGATGGCAAAAGAACAACAAATTCATTTTGAATCCAGAGTAAGATTACTCACTGTATTGCATGAAGCTTACCAGAAAAAGAAACCTACACAAATGGACCACAAGGAACACAATAGCAATTGGAGGTGCTAACAATGGTGTTAGATTGTGTTACTACTGCAGGGTGTGCAAGCTACTAGTATGGGGAAGGATGCTCATGCAGCACCTGCTGCAGCTACTCTCTTTGCCAAAGCTAATGAAATTCTAGGGTGGGATAGTACCTGCTGTAGCTATTCTCTCTGCCAAAGCTAATGAAATTCTAGGGTGAGACTTTGAGGACTTGTATGCTGCATCAAGCTTATGTTCCTTCAGCTTGTGTGCACCCTTCTGGAAAATAAAGAACAGATGCTAACTTCATTCAAAGAAGCTCGAAGGTTTGTTCTCCTATAATTTCTCCAACCCTTATCTTGAATTCTGTTTTAATAAGGCTCATAATTTTAGTGGTGAAAAGTGTGACCCTCATCTTCCGTATCTTTCTGTTGTTTAGAAGTTTCATAAAAATCCAATTAAACCTAGATTTATTTGTGCAACTGGCTCTACTTCTCTTACTGAAGTTTCTAAGTGGCTGAGTTATTTTTACAAAGCTACTTTTGCTATGGTCAATGACCTTTGGGTGTCAAAACTCAGAAAGGTAGATGTTCCTTGTGTTAGTAGTTGCATTCTCAATGACTTTACAGGAGTAATGAATGTAAGAAAAGAACTTAATCCTCCAAGATCAAAAGTTGATAAAACTTCTCCACTCCTGTTGCTGTCTTTTGATTTCTCAACTCTAGACACTAAAATTGACCTAATGGATCTAAAAGCTTGTATGAAAATTCAGATCGATAAATTGTTTCATCGGATACTGAAATTATTAAATATACTTCTCTGCATCCACCATCAGGAACTGATGAAGTTAGCAGGTAGTCATGGCAGCTCATCACTGCTATTCATGGTGAAGATGATGGTCTGACACTTTGCTAGCAAGTCTCATAAGGTTACACCTTGTCATGTTACATTCAAATAGTTGTTGTTGAGATTTGTCTGCAATTTCAATATAGATATAGATGTACCCAGTTTGGCTGGTGAGAAATCTTGTTGCCGTCATGGAAGGCACATAGTTGTTCTCTATGGACAAGGAGGTGAAATTGTTTCCATTTTATGGGACTATTTCCTGTTTATCCCTTTTGCAAGTAACTGCATATGTACAAAGAGAATCAAGAGTCCTTTTTGCTAAGATGTGTAACATGATGCAATTTGCAGTTTTGAGGATGGGCTGAAGCTAGTGAAGGTCCAGGGTGAAGCCATGCAGGTCTGAACACACACATTTAGGAAGCCATTCTTGCTCATTTTGTACTAAGTGCAATGAAACTTAAATGACCACACTCTTGAAAGGATCATTGTTTGATAGTTTTATGTTGAAAAGGTCATGTCAGGAGGATGTTTCAGGATGGGGAAGGGCACTGACTTAGTAGAATTTGTGTCATCACTCCCCATGCAAATTGATTAATTCTTTTCAGAACATGTCTAAACAATTGAGTGTCAAATCCTGCGAGTAAAGGACATCAATTCATGTTTTAAATAAAAGCTCTTAATTCTCTCAAGAACCTCTGAGGCACTTCAACCTTATAAGTGGAACCTGGAACAAACATCAGGGAGTGGGCCGATGATTATTATGCAAGCAGCAACAGAAGCAGCTCCAAGTTCAATGGTTAGTGTGATAGGGTTGAACTCTGACAAAATAACTGCTATTCGCAATGCTGCCAATGACGAAGTCAGTGAAGATGAGAAAGTTCAGATTGCTAACTTCCTCTACCCAGTGAGTTGGCCCATCTATGTGTTTTGTTGTTTCTCTTTTACCTCTGGTGTTGTTCTAGGTATCATCAACATATATGTCAAGACCTATGCCTATGTACCTTCAAAGAGCACTGCTTTTAGCAGCCTTTATGAACCTTGTCAGGAAATTTTCTGTTCTAATCATCCAGCTACTAAAATGGAACAAAAAGGTGATGTTGATCATGTTACTATCACAATTTGATAGGGGAACTATGCAGTGTTAGGTGGTGTGAAAGGTGTTGAGGCTGTTGAAGCTAATGCAAAACGTTTCAAGGCTTGCCTGACTATAAACATACTTATCTTTCGATGTCTTTTTGCAATCCCCTCCCTTCCTTGGCAACGTTGCGTGCTTCCCAATCTGTTTCTCAGATTTGGAAACCCATCTTGACGCTGTGAACGCTAAACAAAGTTATACGCAAGAAAGAGAATTTAAGTATTCTCGATCGAGAGCACGGAGGAGCGAAAGGTTCTTGTTTTTGGAAGGACGGGATCCGGTAAGTCCACAATTGCACAATTGCTGACGCATGCCGAACTTCTTGTTGACGATGATCACTCCACCAGCTTCCAGGCAAGCTCTAGTGCAAGAGGGAAGACTAGTGACATCGTAATACACCAAGGTGGAGGATGGCATGCTACCGACACTCCTGGCTTTGGAGAAGTAGCACAAGGAGCTACTCTTCCTACCAAAGAAGCAGCAAACACAATAGTGAAGGAATGTGTGAGAAAGGTGAGCTATTCTCATCTCTTATACGTTGTCAGAATGGACAGGATGATCGTCTATGATGAAAGACTGTGGAAGATTTTCAATCAAGTCTTCGCAGGAGCTGTTGAGAAGAACAATTTCACAGTCGTTGTTACCAATTGCGACGAGGAGGCGCATATTCCACAACAGGACCACGACGCAACGGCATTGCGACAAACTTTCAGCGGATGTGAAAGATTAGTTTATGTCAGCTTTCCTCCTATCGTCCGGGAAGATGATGAGCTAGAGAATGAGAACAGGGAGATCAGGAGAGAATCTCTCGACAGGCTCGAACGCAAGCTTAAAGATGCTGAACTTGCTGATTGGGATGTGTCTAATCATCCTGTTGCTGCATCCTTGAATGAGGAATCCATGGGAATCTGTTGCAACTGGTTGAAATCTCCATTCGACCCTGTTCAAAAGCTTCGCTGGAATTCATGCTTTGAGAATTTTGTGTTGCTTCCACAGTAGGATTTTGTAGAGCAGTGTGTGTGTGGGGGAGTTTCTAGCTTTCAACCACCTTACTATTATTGCATATTCCTTCAGTCTATTCTTCTCTCGCTGCATTTCATAAATGGAACACTGCAAGAGGCCTTTTTAGGGTTTTTCAGTCATGGTCTCCATACTCTCCCATCTCTCCAATGTTCTGACATCTGGTTTTAGCAGGCCTCACATTTGTGTCTATTGGCTCACTTGCCTCTGAATCCTCACAAGTAATTTGAGTGACAATAAATTCTGTGATTCAGTGGGATGATTGATTACATGCATCTATTTCTTTTTAACTGAGTCTGATCCAAGAGCTGAGTTCCTGTAAGGTTCATTAGGTTTTGGAGAAGATGCACAGCATTCTCTTTCATGTAGATCACCAGAATTGAGATGAATAGAGTTAGTCCTATATAGTAGGTTGTTGCAGCAGCAATGTGTTCCAAACAAGATTGATTGAGGAGTAACACAAGGTGTGACTAGATATGACGTCAGGAAATCTGATCAGGAGGATTGCTGGACTTGCAATATACTCAATAGGTTGATGGGGGACTCAAAATGTTTACCAGAATGGTGGGTCTTTCATTCAGAATGGTCTCTTATGTTGGAAAGACACAAACTATTGTTTTGATTTTTGCTTTCTGCAGAAACAAGCTTATGGTGTGCATCCCCTATTACACATTTTTGTGGCATTCAAACAAACTCTCTGGATGTCAATGGTGCCAGCATCATGGCAAAGATTTTACTCTCCAAGTTGTGTAGTTTTCTTATGACAGAAGCATGTCCTGCAATACTAGCTTGAACAAAAGATCAGCTCTCAGACCACAGAACTGCAAACAGGTGTTGTCCCCTATCCTGAGCCTGCATTGCATTGTTTCTTCTCTATGAAGAAAGGAATCAAAGTTTCAAGCAGATATTGAGTCTCTAGTAGATTGCAGTATGTACTCAACATTGTTTTAGTGACAATTTGGAAATTTCGTACTTGGATTATTTGAAAGGGTTTTTTAACAAGTATATGAGCTTTTTCTGCCTGTAGGTCAATGTGCTTCTATGTAGCATTTGAGGATGAGATTCACAAGACAAACTGTGAACAATTCACCATTCAAACCTGCAGAGCACGTGATGATAGCAGCTGCTGGGTGCTTTTCTTGATCTTCATTCCTGCTTCTTTCAGGAAATATGTTAAAGGTCTTTTCTACTCATGGGGAATCTGGTAGCGAAATTTTTCTTATATTTTACTATTCTTACAGAGAGCATTTTGTGTTATATTTTTATTGTTGTACTGTGTTCAACATTGTGGGAGGTTGAAGACTGCTTTAGATGGGGCCACGTTTCATATTCCAGAGTGTTAACTCTTGTTTCAACAGAGCTTAACAGAAGGCACAACTATGCTTTTGATTGATTCTTAGAATCCATTGATGATATTGGATTATTGGTCATAAAGATGGACCTCTGGGGACTGGAAGGCAATCAAATCCAGGTACATGGTTTATGAGCCCAGATGATCAGTCACTGAGAATGCCTCAACAATGGACCATCTTTACCGTAGAGCTCCATAATATGACTTTGACGATGGCCAAGAATTCCAAAGGATTTGAATGCAAAAATGAACAGAGATGCAACTCTTTTAGATTCCTTGGCCTGGAATGAACTGCAACAATCTACCATCTGCAGTTGTTGCTGCTCTCATGTTTTAAGATCTGATGTCTCATGGTGTAGAGTGAGTCTGAAAGCTACAAGGTTGCTTGTTGATTGATAAAAAGAACAAGCTGTAGGTCATTCACACAATTGCATGAGGTTTTTGTCAGCTCTGTTCAACCACTGTTCAGTACTAGGCAGAATGTATACATAGATCTTGGACCACCACAAAATTGTATATTTTCACTTAATGAGACATTTTCTTAGCACAGTTGGCTTTGTGGGTCACATTCTTGTTGTCTAGGGTCACTAGATCCCTTGGGTTTCTGTTGCATTTGGTGATTACATTCTCTCTTGATGCTCAGCATTTGCTCTTATGCAGTTATGGATTTTGAGAGAGTTTCATGACAAGGTTCCCAAAGACGGAGTAGTACCGTGTATGCTTTTGTCTCTGTTTCCTTGTTCTTCTGTGCTGTTCTGGATTCTGATACAAATCCTCTGAATCAGTTGTATGCATTAGTCCCAGACTCCCAACATCTGTGCTCAGTTTCAATGAATCCCATTGTAGCTGGCTTGATCCAGGCCTTTGTGCACTCTGTTGTCCGATCTGTGCATCCCTCTTTTGTGCTAACTGATTGTTGTGGACTATGCCAAAGGGAAAACTATCGGAAAACTTTACTTGTCACCAAAGTTTCCAAGCAAATAAATTTTGACTTCTCAATTAACCAGCTTACTTATAAAATGCAATTAGTGAAAACCTTCATAGTTGCAGTTGCAGTCTACAGGGACTTGGCACACAACGATTGAGATATAGTGACAACATGACCACACTTAGGTGCCCAGTATTGCAATTTATTTCTGGGGAGCAAACCTTGTGTTTTGTGTCAGGTGTTGGAGATTCACATATTGAAACTTCTTTAGTCAACAATGCCATATAAGCACTAATGCTTTGGAAACTAAACATCACTGGGGACAAAATTCACAGGACATGCATCAACTTGCACAAAGAAATCCATAAGACAGTATGAGAACATGGAAAGACAGTCTATGCAAGCACCCATGACTCCCAAAGGTGTCTCCTTAATTGAGGAAGAAACTTTACTGATAGTAAGGCACCCTTCACATGCACTGCAAAAATTCTACTGACTCTTTATGTTATTTAGAAGTAGCTTAAAAGGTTCAAACTTAAAGCTCTAGAAGTAAGTATGAGGAGGCAAATGATTATATATATATATATATATATATATATATATATATATAGAGAGAGAGAGAGAGAGAATAATTCAATCTGAATTTTAATTATAATACTAAATAAATAAATAAGTCTAATGCAAATATCATGGCATGGCCCTTGTGTACATTACACTTTTATTTGGCCAAGGGACTACACAGCGATGTAGTTTTCATTTGGTAGCACATTTTGAGGATTCACTAGGTGTTATTAAGAACTTCATTGAAGATTTCCTATTTCAAGTGTCGCTGGTTTGAAGTTTGAACTTGATATTATGCAATGAGCAGCTTCTTAAGACCCAGCAAAATATTTCTATTAGTATAAATGAAAGATACCTTATTTAGTGTAATAATCCCTCTTATGTTCGGAGAAATCTCATTGTCATCAATTCTACACTTAAAAACAGATTCGCCCAATTCAAAAGCCATCGACAATACCAACAGTTCAAACCTTAAATACAAACTATACATATGATACAATTTTACTTGAAAAACACAAGCAAAACTCAGATAGCTAATGGAGTTTCATCCTTGGCTATCTTTACACCAACAATTCCCATCAAGCCTGTATGTGGGCCACCAACTTTGCTATACTTGACTTGATAATGCAACTCCTCACCTTGTGTAATCCATCCTTGAGGACTCCCTGCTGGAGGATAGCATGAGACAACACCTACCACATATCCATTCTCATCACCAGCTTCAGTTCCATGACCATAAATGGGTAAAGTGCGGCAAATAACGCGACCATCTTCTCCCCATAGAGTGGCATCCAAGACTGTTGCATGTAGATGAGAGACCACATACACAACTCGTCCTCCAATTGGAGCACTTATGGTAGTATCTTGTGTATCAACACATGCTTCTGAATTGGGATCAGCATCTCCACAACCCTCCACAGTGAACTCAATCAAATTCCCTCCAAAACCATGCAGCTTATTTGTAATATCAATGCCAAAAAAATCCAGTGGTACCACACATTCATCCCAGTCCACATACTCCCAAGAGGACTGCAAAATCCCCAAAAAAATCACATGATAATTCAGTTCTTGAACAAATTTCCTCAACAAACTTCACCCAGGTATATTTTTTTTGAACCTATCACTATAGTGCCCCATCTCCTGATTTTTCCACACCACTTCAACTTATTAAATCCAATTACATTTTCAAGAATGCCATTACATGAGATCATACTTTGCGTTTCTGTCAGAAATGGAAACCACATACAACCAAAGCCTTATGAGCAAAAGCTTATTTATGTGCGTGTGCATGTGTGTGTGTGTGTAAGAATTTGCAGAATTGATGTGCAGGAACCATCATCCTCAGACATGTTGATCTGTGATAGTTGCCAACATTTGAAAACATGTTGAAAGATGGGTGCTTTTCAACTTGGGGGCATATGGTAGTATTATGAGAGAACCAAAAAACAGCAATCTCGGGCCTACAAAAAGAATGCAAGGAAGGGTGGCTCCAGATCACCTTCAAATAGAGAGCCCTCTCTGGCCCATTAAAACCTTCTTTGACTGCACATTTTCTTCCATCTGTGCAGCAATGGAGGCCTCCCAGATATCCCTCTGGCAAAGGGTCTCCTTCCTCATCTGTTGTTGCATTGTACAAGTCACATCTGCAATGCATCAAACATCAGAATAGGTATAAACTCCAACTATCTTTCTCATGAGTTCAAGCAAAAGTTACAAATTACAAAATCTGGAGCTCAAGGAACCTTTCAAGCAGATGGAGGTGCACACAACTAAGTCTACATTTCAGCAAGGTCATTTTAGGTCAGGATTAAGGTTTATTGGCATGCACCATTGCCAGAAGTATATACAACAAGACATGACCACTGCTCACAGAAATTTGGAGAATCTTTCAAGCAGATGGAGGTACACACACTTAGGTCTACATTTCAGTAAGTTCATTTTAGGTGAGAATTAGGGTTCTCAGCATGCACCATTGCCAGAAGCATATACAACAACACATGGCCACTGCACAATCTGTGGTGCCTGAGCTAGAAATCTAGTACCAAGTATATCTCAGATTTGACAATTTGAGCTTGAGGAAGAATCACCTGTGATACTTCTGCCAATTTTTCTGCACAATCTAATGTCTATGGTTCAAGATTTCACAGACAGGGGTCTGCAGGTGTGCAGGTATAGAGGAGTTCTGCAAGAGGAGTTCTTTCTCAACGTCACATCTGTCTAGCCCTGGTAGAGAACAATGAAGAGAGACTGACCTGCATTCGGTGCATCCCATTCTATCCACGGCTCCTCTTGTGTCAAGTCCATGCACATTCAGAATCCAGACGGATTTATAACCCATGGGTATCTGGGACGGAGGTGCAAGCTCCAAAGCAAGAGGCGCCGGCAACCTAGTTTCAGTGCGCCGAGTCTCAGCTCCCTTTCCAAAAGTATTCAAGAGCTTGAATCTCTGGTCATCACCTATGTCAGCGAGCTCGTGGGTCTTCCTCCTCTTCATCAATCCATGTCCGATCAAATGCGACCCCACGTTGTTCTTCTTCCCTTCTTTAGCAGTCAA
>Ga0116227_10008091_pt1 | contig 20060 bp, 19 predicted proteins | sample S1TSphgellanicum_FD_89693 | JGI IMG/M metagenome (GOLD analysis project Ga0116227, IMG submission 89693) | Host-associated microbial communities from peat moss isolated from Minnesota, USA - S1T2_Fb - Sphagnum magellanicum MG | ecosystem: Host-associated > Plants > Peat moss > Unclassified...
GGGGGGGGAAGAAAAGCAGGCAAAAGGAGAAAATTTGCAGGTTTCGGGCGTGGAAACCCTTCCTCCCCCCCCCCCCCCTCGACTTATAGTCTACCTCCTAGCTTGCAGCTGTCGCGAAGGAAATAATAAAAAGATAAAAGAGTCGAATTGCAAAAGTCTACAGATCAAAAAGCAAAAACGTACAAAGGAAAGAGAAAAACAGCGAGCATAATTAGTTTAACTATCATTACGGCCAAAAAAAGGAAAGAAAGAAAGTGGGTCCTCTTGACGAAGCAGCAGCAGCTATTAGAGAGGCGATTTTGCAAAGTGCTTTCGTTTGTCGATAAGTAGTATCTTTTTCTTTCTTTCTTTCTGAAATTTTCTCTCAGCTTTCTGGCTGCTGGCAGCAGCAACAGTGTCGTGACTGACTCGTGTGCATTTGTTGTTGGACTGTGCCGGAGACTCGAGACGGGGAACATAATTAAAAGTTAGAATTGAAGTCGACAGACAACAACAAATTAGAGCTAGCTGCTGCTCCATCCAGCCAGCTCAAGATGAGGGAATTAATTACCTAGATTGTGTACTGTGATCTGCACTCCCGGCAGCCTCTGCGTCAGTGCCTTTTATTGGGTCAATTTTGAGTTGCAGCCCAAAGTGGGGATGATCCACAGCAAGATATATGAAAGTGGATTTCAAAAAACTTCCTTTTTGCTACATACTTGAACCATGTACAGAACATTAATCATAGTTTTTATTTCGAAGAATGGCAATTGAAAATATGAAAAAGTGCATGATTTTAACAGTTTGTATCTGTAATATAGCTTTTTTTGGGCTATTTATATCCAGCAAGAAAAAAAATGTGCTCTACTGCAGCAAGCACTTACTGCTTTGCTTGTTGAATGACAACTGCGGCACAAAGTGGGTGTGTTTTGTGTGTGTGTAATATGTGTGTGTGTGCCTACGTCGTCATTATACAAAGCTGCTGACGCTGCTTGTTTTTTGATCATGCTGTCTTTGCTTGTGTGCTCTCTCCCATGGCCGCGTGGCGGACCCAAAACTCGAGTCCAGTAGCTCTGGCCTCTCTGCCAAGCCAAGTCGCCGCCGCGCTTTCGTACCTGCAAGCGCCATCCAGCTACACTCCAGCCAAACTCATGTGCGGCGCCACTTCCAAAGCAAAGAGAAATATTTTCCTTCTAAATACCCAACTTCCCAGACACCTAACTAAGTAAAAAAAATCATTCCCTTGTTCAAATGTGGCCCCAATCCCTCCACTTTCTCTCTCTCTCTCTCTCCCCCTCTCTTTCCCAAAGACCTGTACCCATTTTTCTCCATGTAATCAGAGGGCACCTTAACCAGTATAATTTTTCTTCCGCCATTTGTAACGAGTTTTTCAAAATTCAGAATGCTCACTCCAGTTGGCGTTCCATTTTTCAAGACTCCTAAAAAATTTCTGTTTCTTTTCTTCTCGTGCATCACAAGAAAAAAGACTTGTTGCAGGTCTTTGGTCTTTACACTTTGTGAGCTGAGGAGCTGAGCACGTTCCCTTGCTATGGTAAAGCTCAAGACTCCTCAAAAATTTCTGTTTCTTTTCTTCTCGTGCATCACAAGAAAAAAGACTTGTTGCAGGTCTTTGGTCTTTACACTTTGTGAGGTGAGGAGCTGGGCACGGTCCCTTACTATGGTAAAGCTCACGGCAAAGGGGTTTAAAAAACACACTCACTTTTTTTTCTTTCTTCGGTTTGCTGGTTCTGCCCAGTAATTAGAAAGGGTGGGAAGAGAGGGGGGAATGATGTAATTTTCATTTGGTTGCACATTTTCACAAAATGTTCACAGATGGTGTTACTGTGATCCAACTACCGTAACACCATCTCAACACATGTTTGTTGAATAATTAATTAATTTTGAAAAACTCATTTCAAAAAATGAAATATTCCTAAATATTCACTATTATCCTTCACAATATTTTCTGATTTAGATTTTTTTTGGGTGAAAATTTCAACATTTCTGAAAATAATATAATTAGTGTTGAATTGGCCAAGGTACTACGGTACCTCCCTCCTACCTGAGAATACAATTCATTTTGGGGAAACTTCCTGGAATGTTTCATGTTTCAGTGTTTTTGTTTTTTTGTTTTTCTCAATTGGGTTTTGTTTGTCTTTTGTTTGTTTTTGTTGGGTTTTTTTGTTCTTTTCTATTTTGCAATGTGGCTCAAGTGTTGTCACTGATCATACATAAGAATCATAAGAATGTAACCAGGGCTTTAACTATTTTGTTTGGCTACATAAACCAGGGCTAGAGTGAATCTAAAACATGAAAATCAACAAATTTATGTGTAGGGGTATAGTAAGGCCCTCAAAGCAAGGTGTTCCCCAAATAAGCACTGAACTTTAGATTGGCTATTACATTCAGAGGTACCTATGAGATGAAGGGAGCTATGTAATTGGACTCTAGAGGTACTATAATGCTGGGGGATCAGGGTAATTGGATTCTACCTGAATTTAGGTATTGGAATAGGGTAATTGGATCATAAATGGGATGGTGGTTAAGAAGTGACCAGGGTAATGATGTCACCCTAGTCTAGAGGGAATAGTAGTGACGTCCCAGTCTAGAGGGAGTTGGGTGCCTCATTAATGCTTTGTACTCATGGCCAGGGTAAGTTAATTACAAGCGCTAATTAGAAATGAAACAAGTGTACCTATTCAGGATGGATGTACATAACCCATACAGAAACAACCAAGACACTTTGGCCCAAGTAACTGAGAGCCCCTCTTGGAGTGAAGGGTTAGCCAAGGTGTATCAGCTTAGGGTATGATGATAAGTATTCATGCTTAGGTTGGGTGTGACTTAAAGTTTGAGAAGAAGCCCAATTGATGTAGCTTATAACCCCAAGGTTAATTAGGATGTTGAATTGATATTTCAATTGGTTAATTGGTGAGGCTTTTGTCATGAAGTGAAAATTGTAATGGTTGTTTGAATGAGGATGAGGGAATTGTTCACCCTTAGTATACTTTGTTGCCGTGTCTTTGTTGTTGGGGCTTTTAGGCCCTCTTGTTGTTTTGGTATTAAGACTTCTTCCGCAAGACAAGAAAACATGAAATGGGGATCATCGATTCAAGTGCCTTTGGCCCCTCCCATTGATTTTTTTTGTAGTAAAGCCTTTTGTGGTTGCTCCTTTCTCTTCATCTGACAAAAGGAATTGGGACACCATGGAATGCATAGTGACATTCAACACATATTATACAACAATAAATGTGACAATTTCTTTTTTTGTTCATTATGCGTGGTCTCTAAGCTCTGCACCTTTCTTGCCTTTTGGTGGGTCTAGATAGGATAGACCAAGCTTCAAGGCTTTTATTAGGATCTCTTTTCCATTAACAAAACCACAATTGGCTCCCAATTAGGGTTCAAAAGGACCCATAACTTTACACAATAGTCAAAATGTTTTGTTGAGCATGCATGATTAAAGGCGTAAATAGTCAAGAAAATGCCATGATATTTTTATTATTATTATTAGTTCTAAAAAAAAATTATTACAATTTAGATTACATCATTCAGAATTAGGATTTGTTTTCCCTCAATTTTGTGAGGTAGGTGAGTTGGTGATCATCCACAAGAAGACTTAGCCAAAATTTGGCTATAGGTCAGAGAGCACATGACAAAAAATTGCAACACAAACTCAAGACCATACTCTCTTATTAATCTATGCCTTTGATCATCAACTTGCATTTGCTCGTGTGATGGTAGAAAGGTCAGATGATGTTAGCATTTGCTGGTAGTCTAGTCTGGTTGGCTTCGGTTGACTGGGGTTTGATTTCCCCTGGTCCCTTGCCTCTCTGTTTGGCTCTTCTCCTTGGAATGGATTTTGTCCATTTGTTTCAAAATAAATGAATAAAATAAAGGTGAGTGTCTAGTAAATTGCAAAATGTATGTTTATTTAAAAAAAAATTACACTGACATAAGTAAAATTTTTTTCCCTTGATGGATGGATGTAGGTTTTCTCATTTTCGTACAAATCATTTTTATTTGTAGATATCTGATCAAGTTGCAAAGTCTAGGGAGAAGCAATTCGTGAAGCAGTTGGAAATGGGTCAAAATTCTCGCTTCTGAAAGACTTGTACTACCACCCAACAAATGAAAAAATCATTTGAAGTGTGAGTAAGGCATGAAACATTTTCAATTGTCGAGTAGCGCAAACACTAAACAAGGGCAAGGAATTAAAATAGGGGCACCACAAGTCAGATTTTGCTAAGAGAAGGAACAAGCTCTGAGCAAGTTCTCAGCAACAATCTCCAAGGCAAACTGCCAGTTGGTTTCAAGTGCGTGCAAAGAACCAGACCAGGTAGAACCTTAAACACAAAATACTATTTAAAAGTTGAGTTTTGGAGGCAAGGACTCAGCAAATCTTCACAGTTGTGCAAAATATAGGTTTACACACTTGAACCAGCCCACAGAATCCTTCAATACCTTAAATACCACCACCTTGGCAGCTTCCACACTAATTATATATTATTTGTAGAAATATTAATTTTTTTGAAACAATTATTATTTTAGAGCCCATACTTTTGTGAAGAAAACTAGAGAATATTTTGAAACAAATATGAATATTCTATTTGTTCAACATGCAATTTTCAAAATTAATTAAATTATTTGACAAAATATGTGTTGAAGTTGCCCTTGTACTACTGCTCTATAACATATAATTTGTTGATACTATTTACTTTTGGTTATCTTATTCAATCCAAAAAGACCATGCGAGTGAACCAGCAACCAGCAATGCAAGAAACACTTTTTCATTGTATTTCTGTCCCACGGCTAACCAACCCCGATGGTTAGCTATATACTATTCATCCATCCACATGTAGGTATGTAGTGTCTACCTATCTAATAGCCACCAATTGCCTTGCCTACTTACCTATCTACATTTTAGTAACAACTTATATTCATGAACTATTTACCTATTAGACTTACCCCACTTATGTACCTCGTTACCAAGGTTACCAAGGTAATGTGAGATGGAAGTAGGAAGGTCTGTAGGATGGGTCACCAAGGTGGAACCTTGGTAACTCGGTCTTGGTTCATCAACAGCTGAGTCGTAATGGGTTTTGGATGGATGATGCACTGGTCATAAAATACTTAAAGCTGCTACAAAGCTTATTCAAAGAGAATATAATAGGGTTAGTTGCTTACCTTCATCCACATTAGGTAATAGTTGTTCAACAATTGAATTTTCTTCATCTAGAAAAGAATGATCTTACAAGAAAAGCTAATGAAAATTGGAGTGCTAAAATGTCTCTCAAGTTTGAACTTGGATGATTTACATCAAACCTTCTTGAGAAACTAGGTGTACAAATTTTAATCTAGCTCAATATGCCTTCTTTACCCACATTGATGTAGGTAGGTAATATAAGTGATTATTTTGTATTGTAGGCAAGGCACTTGGTTGGTACTAGGTACGAATATACATGTGGATTTGGCTAGTAGTTAGTACATAGCTAACCATGGTGATTAGCTAAGGGACAAGACCATGACCAAAAAAATTTGTTTCTTGCCCATACAACATTCATTGAAATACCATCCATCCAAATTCCTTACATCCTGCATTGATGTGCTGGTGGGTGATGGTTCACTCTGGCCATTGATAGGACCAAAAACATGGCATGGATTTAGGCTAAGTGGAAATCCCTACATTGGCCCAAATGAAATCATAGTGTTTCAAAAGTCTGCATTTATGAAGGTGTTGAATTACCAGCTAAGGTAATCATAACAATGCTCCTTCCACCTTCTAGACCTACCCAGCCTTTAAAGTCTTGTGGCGTGGGGGGGGGAGAGGGTGTTTAGTTGTTTGGGCGAAACTTGGCAAATGAAATGTCTTCATATGCCAAATTGAGTTTCATTTATGTGCCCAATGAATTTACACATAAATTTTGGTTAAAATCCTAAGTGTCTTATAGCATTAGACTTTTGTGATGACCTTTTAAAAGTCCCCTAATTCCATGTCCATTCAACTTATGTGATATTAACTATTAATGGATGTGAAATATGAGTATCACACAAGTGAAATTAGAGTATTACAATATGCATAAGGTTTTTGCATATTGGTTGACATCAGGGTTTTTAATTTAATTTTTTTTCAATTTGGTGGTTTCGAAAGATTGGCATAGAAATTCAATTTTTTGCATTTTTTTAGAATTTACAATAATTTTTTTTAAAAAAAAATTCTCACCAAAGTGTGAAAATTCGCCTGAACAAAAAATGCAGATTGAGATCTTTATATACTTCCATTATGAGAGGGTGAAAGTTCATCCACAATTGAGTCATAATAAGTTTCTGATGCATGATGCAATGATGGGTGCTGGGTCAAATAATCCATAAAACAGGACCTACCAGGATATGGGTTTAAGTAGGATGAAAAAAAGACTCAACCATCCATAATCGAGTGGTAGTGGTCACAAACTAATGAATAATTGTTTCCAGGTCTCCACTATTCATCCATTTGGATTCTCAATGCCTGAGATTTCAAAAACTTGGATATTGGGAATGATACAACCATGATTTTGTTCAGATTTTGGGGTTTGCCTTTGACAAGGAAGGTTGCCCCTTTCACATGCTTGCATTAAAAATGATTGGTATCATCATCTCTTGTCAACCATTACTAGGCTAGCTCATGTTCAAAATAATAATGCTGATTTGGATGGATGATATCCTGGAACCTAACTGAGAACCTGGAACTGCTAACATTAGTTAGAGAACTTGGAACTCCTACAAAATGTGATTCCCATCAATTCTTAGAAATGGCCTTAAAAATTTGAAAAAAAATTAAACCTCCAAGAAAATTTCCAAAGAGTGGAAATTTAGTGTTCCAAATCTAACCCAAATCTAATTCATTAAGTATTTAAAGTCCTTGTAACAAAGCCCAGTGAAATGTTTTGTTAGACCCTAAACCCTAAACCTTGAAGCCCATCATCTCTCCTCATCAATTTGAGTAGGTAGAAGTTAGAACAGAGAGTGTTACTTTGATGTGCTTTTTTTTGCGGATTGTCTCTTTTATTGAGGCTTTGCCTTCATTCACTAAAACAATTGAAAAAAAGTGTCAGTTGATTTACAAGTTGTCAGTTGATATTTTAGTATGTGACTCTGAAGATGTTGAGAACCTTCTCTCTCACTGGGATGCAAGTATCTGACTTAGCGCTAGGGAGCTTCATGCTAGTTGAGCAGCATTCCAAAGGATGGCAGGGCATCACTCCCACACTAATAATCCTAGACAATGGACATATATTAGAGTTCTCATTTAAAGTCATCTTTTTGTCTTTGGGTCTGCCATTGGGGACTGTCTTTGCTTTCTCATGCTGAGTTTTGAGCGCTTCTTAAAGTCTCACCCATACATGGGACCACACACACATGCATCAAATCCCTATTTTCTTTCATCCCATGCTAATTTGTTGTTTTGTCACTTGCACCCTATTTCAATCAAACCAGAGAACAAAACCCCCCCTAACCCATCTACATCAAATAAATTCACATTCATCCATTGGATTTCATTTCATTTCAATTTTTTTCATGACAGTCCATCCCATCTATTTTCACAGCATTCATCCATCGATTTTCATTTTCATTTGAAAACTCATTTTTGATCAAATCATGCCCATCCATCCATCAAACTTCATGGACCATTCATTTGATTTGGTGGGCTTTCTTTCAAGCAAATCATCAATCACAACTCCTAATAGAGAAACAAAAAACCCAAGATTTTTTAATATCTATATTGCTCTCAAATTGCAAATAAACAACATTCCAAAGGCTAAGGTAGCTTCTTTTAAGCTTGAAACAGCACCAAACAAAAAAATATAATTTGGTAAACTCCAAAACTTCAAGGTTCAAACCATTTAGTTGCACATCCAATTGGCACATCACCAACTCCATGTCAGACTTTGTGTGACTTGTACATCGAAATACCATCGTGAGCACCATGGAGTACTCTTTGCATCTTGGACTTCCCCAGCTCCACATCGGGCTTAGATGTTATGTGATTTGTAATGCCAACAATAGGCTTGATCATGTTAGCATTCAACTTTGTGATATTTACTTCAGAATTACCAACTCTAAATTGAACCTTTGCACAGCCTGTTTACAAATCTAATTGAATGTGGTAAAACACTTTCTTTTGCATGACAAATTGGATGTAATCACTTTGGTGACACTTTTTTTTTTGCACGTATAGAGTTTGCTTGTATGGGAATGTAAACCGATTGACCCATCATGGACAGATGGCTCCTATTTACTCATCCAATGTAGACCTGGAATGTTCCATGAATTATCCCAAAAAAATGATTTCACAGTTTACAGTAACACCTAACACCTCGGGAACAGTCCTCAAAAATGTGGGGACCGAATGAAACTTTGCCTTGTTCTGTACTCTCTCCTTGAGAGAAAAGACCCAACAAAATCAAAGAGAAATGATGGATAAAACTTATGACATGGGTTAAGTGATTTGACTGCAAAAATGAATTTGAACAAAAAAGCAGCCTTGATAGTACTGCCGGGTCTCTATCTAGCTAGGTGAGTGTGGTTACATAGTAGCAATGTACAAGAAAATTCTCCAGAAATTTATGGACAGAGAGATTTGGTGATAATCATTGATCAATCAATCAATCAGCTGTGTCGTAAGAGTTTGTTTCTTACAGAAGGTGCACTTGAATAAGGAGCAGCACCTCCTTCAGCAACATTTCTGGAGTAAATGTCACAAAGCTGTGGGAGTGCAATGGTCATTGCAAAATGTAATGATGGTGGATATCCTCTCTCCATGTTGAACATTGCATGCTCATGGTTGACAACATAAACAGCAGATGCCTCTTCCAAAACTTGAGACAATGGTTTTCTAATTCCCATGAGTATCTGCATGGCCAAAAGCACACACAATACCCATCAAGGTTTGTTATTTTTTTGCTCTACAGTTCATAAACACGTTCAGAAAATAGTTAAAGAGGCAAATGGACACACATAGCCCAACAAATGATGGTCATAGAGAGCAAACCATGCACATTCCACAATTTGAGCAATTCAGTACACAGCAGCTTCCAACCACTACCAAAAACTCCAGTTGAAATGAAAGTTGCATCACAATATTAGCCTGGAAAGCTCTCACCTTTTGATATTTCACTAGAATCTCATTTTGCCTTCCTTTTGATGCACCATTCATTTCTTTGTTGTAGCGTTGTAAAAGACCCCTCCATTTATCTATGTACTTTTCGAATCCTTCAAATTCAAAATTACGGTCATAGTCCATGGTTTCTGCATAACAGTAGCAGCAGCAGAAGCCACTCAAGTTATAAAAATAACCCAAAACTATTCCACACAATAAGAGGCAGAAACAGGCACAAAGCACGGAAATCCTCTATACATATGTAGTGAGATATAATGACACTCAGGAGAGTCAATACAAGGATTTAGGGTCTAGGATTTAGGCAATGCCCAATTGGTCTGTCCCGAACAGAGCTGATAAACAAAAAGCCCTTGTCCAGTTAAACTCTTGCATGGAGGTGTAGACATACCTTGATGACTGTAACCGAGGTTATCAGTTAAGATATCAGCCATATCATAAATTTGGCCAAGAACAGATGTTGATTTGTAGAACACCCTCTTCTTCATATTTGCTTTTTTCTCCATGAAGTGTGGCCACAGGACTGGTCGTAACTTTGGAGGCAACTCCACCTACAAATGATCATACATGGATTTTGGTCAAAGCATGATTGTACAACCCCTTACCTACATCCTTCAGCTTAGGTTTTAGGGTTTAGGGTTTAAGTTTCATACACATGTTGATGTGGGGAAACAAACCTTTTCACCATTCTTATCTGCATCCAATGCGCTGTAGAATATATCAGTTAGTTGATCAATTTTTTTCAATAAGGGACTGGTCTTGTCTGGGGAATCTAGGTACTTGTTTGTCATCAAAAATTGATCCATGTGGGCCAACCAGTACTTGGCAGCGTTTTGCATTGTCCTACTGCAAAATACATAACAAGAAAGGAGAGACATTCAGATCAGGAGATGGAAGACGGAAATACATATATTTTATAGCTGATCTCACAATACCTAGATGAGAAGCAAGAGCAAGACTAAGACACTTGGAGTCCTGATGAGGTTGCCAGATGATTCACAACAAAGAGGATTAGTGTCTGCTTACAAGGTCTGAAAACGAACATCCAAAAACTTCTGGAAAAGTGCCCATTCAAGTTGCTCAGGTGTCAAGTTACCAGGCCTGTCCCTATCTGCTTGTGCATAATCAGGTCTCTTAACTGGCCTCTTCCACGGAGCGCTGGGTGTGAAATACGAAAGCAGCTATACAATGCATCAACAAAAAAGATGTGCTGTAATTATTCATGGTCCAAAAGCACATGAAACAGCACACACATGAATCTGATCCATCCAGTTGTGGCTTGCTTACCTTGCTGTGGATACATTCTTGCAGCTATGGGTGATCAGAAAATTCATACAGTAGCATCATACATGGTGCAAGAATTTCTTGCCTTTTCATTGTTGCAGACCCAATAGAGATCACCATCAAGGTCACTGTTCGCCATTTCATCTACAACTGGGCGATCACCCAGAACTGAAAAGAAAATCGTATATTGGCTTGCACCAACATAGGGATCAAGTTGGCTATCCCATATAGCGTCAAACACATGGACATCACCCCTGTGCTTGCCAGGATTCTTATAAACAAGAACCTTCCCGGATATTTTTCCTTCTCCCCTGCAAAGCATGGTGACAGTTGCACAAAGGATGTTCAGTAGCATAGAAACCTACCATATAAACTTTACCTGAAACTAGAAAAAAAATATGGGCAGAAGGCACAGAACATCAAGTGAGTATAACATGGATGCATCTCACATAAAGCCCTCCCAGAAATTTCCTGTGTTTGAAGGGTGCATTATCACAAGGAAATTTTTCCTCTGTTTGCTGCCCCTGTACAGCAGGCTCTTCCACTTGTTTGGAGGGGCATTGAAAAACAAATCATAATGCCCTCTGTATGCATGGAAGAGCAGCAATTTTTTGGCGTTCACAAAGCTTGATCTAAAGGTTGAGCTTCATGAACAGTAACGCCTTTGGAGCTGGGTGTTCTTGAAAGGTGGGCCTGCCTTTGGCTAAAGCCTTTGAAGCAAGCCTTCCTTTTGGGAATGGCCCATTCCTCAGGCATTACCCTACACAAATCATCTCCACCCATCTTAGAAAAACACTAATCTCAACATTTTACACTAAATCTTCTTACATGGCAATTGCAACTTGGTTGCGCTTCAAGACTTTGTTTTCAGTTGGGTCAGATGTGCCCATCAAATAGAAACTGCCAGGAAGAGGTACGCAACCTTTGCGTATATCAGGGATTCTATCTTGAGTGAGCATCCTCAAATTCTTCTGCACTTGCGGGTTATTGATGGGGAATCCTGCGTTGAGCATTCGATATGTTTGCTCGCCTACCCCCTGCACACAGTTTTCCACTTCTGCACAGTAACCCATGGTCATAAAATGATCCAAACAAATTAAAGAATTAAGGTTTTGCAACAGGAAAAACTTCATAATTGGAGGAGCTTAAGAAATCAAAATGAAAAAGAGGAACAGTGAGGAGGAACACTAGCATTTGACAAAACCCTTAAAACCCTAAAGCCCTAAACTGTAAACAGCAGAAGAAGAGAAAGGGTAGGATGTGAACTGAAAATTGAAGAATTGAAAGTTTCATACCCTTAAATGCTAGTTCCCACTTGGTGAACATGTTTTGCACGTTGTCGAGTGCCTTTTGTACAAGTTCAATAAAGAATGAAGGCGGAACTTTTCCAATGGACAGAAGAATGATCAAATCATGTGACAGATTTGCTTCTTTTGGCTTGCGACTGCCATCCAACAACAAAAGACCACACAACAGATATAAGGAACTAGTATACATTAACAACTTGTCTGGCAACATAATTGAGAAATATGGAAGTGGGTGGTTTCAGCAATAGAAGTTTGACATTGCCTGGTATTCAGAATCTCAAGGGAGTTGACAGTAGAAAAGTCTCGGAGGACATGATCAGCTGAAATCTTCTTCATTGACTCACGATAATAAATCTTCAATCCTTTCAGCTGCAACCCACTCAGTGATTGTCTTTAGCAACAACTACAAATGGTAGCAGGTGGGTGTAAGGTGTGAATGAATACTCAAGCCTACTACTGATGTTTGCCACCGAAGAAATCCATTCCATGTATACAAGCTTGCACAGAGAATTTGAACTTGAAAATCACCTTCTGGTTCACTTGCAAAGTACCCTTGAAGGCCTCTCCACGAAAAAACATGCGGATCTGCACAAGTGTAGGATATCCCTGTAGAGAATGGGGACATTTCCTTGTAAGGACAGAGGTCATCCCATGCTACAATAATAAACAGAAAATAGAATTCTCCTGTTCTCCGCAAAGAACTAGGATAAAAGGATGATAGTGGCCCCTCCAGTCTTTTACATGAAGGGTAATCAAGAACAAAAGTGCTCAAATACAAAACTCCTATGTCTCATATCTGCTTTAGAAATGTAAGAAACACACCTCCTTGTTGTTAACCTTCCCCTTGAAGACAGATACAGGTAGTAATTTTGCTACATCTTCTGAAATCTCCCCAGTACCATCCGTGTGAGACATGGGTTTCCCAGAATCATCTAGTGTCTGCACCAGGCCACCCCAGATGTCAAAAGCTCTTGTAAAGCATAGCTGAAAACTTGAAATATGAAATTGAAAAAAATGCATCGAAGTCAAAGAAAATAACAGTCAAAAGATTGGACTTTTGGATAGCAATAATGAAAATCAAGTCAGTGTTTCTTATGTGCTGCCCACTTGTGTGAACAGTTTAAAAAGTCCAGAGTTTTTGCATTGCCCTTGGTTAGAAGGAATATCCACAAACAGCCCAATAGATGCTGTACCTTGCAAAGCACATCTTCAATCATTTTGATTTCAATGTTGGCATTAGTCAAGTCAATGTCTGCTGTTGTTGATTTTGAGAGTGCCAATTGCAGCCTGCATTCAAACAAAAAAGATTGCAGCTTGTCTTCCCTTTCAGACAGTTGAATTGATTCCACTTACCATTTGCTGATAGGTTTAGGGTTTAAGTTTAAAGAGCCAGAGATCATGTACAACTAAACAAGAACAGAATTGACATGCTTGATTTGACGGATCTGCCAGACCAACAATGCATGATAATGCTATACTGGAAGAGAATCAGCCGCCCTACCCATATACCCAACAGCAATTTAAGAAGAGCATAGAAGTTTTTCCAAAAGCTTACTCCAACAAAAGTTCAAATTGGGCAGATCTTCAAATAATGCTACAGACCTGGATGCAAACTTTGCCATTATGGGTACTGTATGGATGTGCATGATATGGCAGCGGGCAGCATGTATGCGGGTGAAGAATTTGAAACTGGGGTCTTCCAAGTCTATATCTGCCAGGGACTCAGTGCACACAAAATAGCACTTCACAGCCCTGTCATAATCCTTTGCTGCAAACAGTGCATTTACCACAATAGCAGATCAGAGGGATCCCAAAGTAGTCTGGAGATGCTATTGGGTCTTTTCACTTTCAAATCAAAGTCCTGAACAACACTACTGTTATGCAAATCTGAAAACAAAGAATCTACCATGAATGTCTGTGTCGCTGAAGGTGAAGATAGTTGGAGACTTGGGTATATGAAAGACAGCAGCCTGAGAGCTCAGGAGAGCAGTGAAAACCAGAGTTGTTTTTCTTAGTGTTACCTCCTGTGGGTGTATACCTCCACAACATTTTGTGACGAACTTCTAGTCAGCACATTGACTTGTTTACAAAGGAAAGACAGGAAGCAACAGAAAGAGACATGGACTGGTGTTTACTGTTTACCTTCAGGTTTGTTTCTATCCTTGAAGTCATCTTTCCCACTATCTTTGAATGCTGGTCAAACAGTACCTTCCCGTGTCAGGTACAAACTACAAACCAAAACCTTTCACATGAATGGTCAGAACCACAACTCTACGAAATGCCCGGCTGATGGGTCACATCAACATACAAGTGAATTTGAAGAACACAAAAGAGTAACTGTAAAACTCTAGACAACTATGGGTGGATATAACTTTAGGACAACAATTCTTAACATAATATCTTCACAAGTACTTTGAATAAACCCAATGAGAAGGGTGATATGTTTATGGAAATAAAGACAGACATTTAGGAAAATCTGTTATATGTATAACTTACTCCAAAAGCGGTAACGACGAAGGCCAACTAAGATACCATCATGAATGATTTTTTTAAATTCAGCATGATCTGTTGGACGTTCGTCAAAGTAAACTGGCATGACTCTGTCCTCCCCAAATGTGCGGTGCAGCAATGTGCTTACTTGCTTCTGCTTCACTATCTATATATGCATTTGAAGTCATGTAAGAACATTCATACTGCTGTAGACTCTGCTTGCAATTTTTTGGGTCTGCAATAATTAGTCGGCTAGCTCTAACTATGGCAAAGATGAAAAAGAAACAAGCAGCAAAAAAACTACCATTTTACTTGGGATCATCATGACAATAAGCAGAAGAAATTGATCATAAATCCTAGAAACCCAAGGAAGTGTTTTGCATCAGATGGAACAGTAACCATCTTATTACCTACCTTGAGCTTGTAGTTGCCACAACGGTCAACATTGCACTCAAACGATATGGGCTCATTCTGCTTCAACCATGCTCTCTGCCAAAACCCACCCAAAAAACAAAAAATGAATGATCCCTCTCAGTTCTTGACATGAGAGGATCTGCTTCATAGTGAAGAAACCTACAATTCTGCGAAAGGTCCTGACCCAGATGTTAATGTTGTCACAACCACACTTGGTGGGTGTCAAGGACACCAAAACCATATGGTTCAAACAGTTGCAATGTGAAAGTGTAGACACAGGGCTTGAATTGTAGCTTGTGACATGCTACAGAATGCAAAGTGTTTGTGTACATGCAGTAAGAAGAAACCACAAAAAAATCAACAATTTTGTGACTGGACACCAGTTGAATCTGTTGCAAACTTGTTACCGTTTCAGCTAATCCAATATCACCATGAGATGAAAAATTGTGAACCACAGCGTAACCACTTCTATCTGTAACAAAAATTTTGTGTATATGCTGTAAGACCTGGAGTCCACAAAAGAAGTTCAGGTGAAAGTACATTGATGACAGGAAACTCATTGCGAGGAATGTCCTTGCAAATGGCCACCTCATGACACACGTATTCTGCAACCTCTTCCAACTTCATGTTCTTGATGTGTGTTATTTGGTCAATGCTCAAGACCTCTTCCGGTTTGTATGGTAATCTGCACAAACCCAATAGTTAGTAAGACTTGTGATTGCTTGCTATCTCATTTTCATGCCACCAGTGGGTCAACAAAAGTGTGCAACTCTGAATCCACAAAACTGCCTCAATAAAAAGCACATTGCCTACCATGGGTTACTGCTGTTAGCCATGATTTTCATTCTTTGAGACTTCAGGACAGAAAAAAGGATGCTCATTGACTGTGGCCAAATGATTGTGTTGGAAAACAGGGGAAGAACTTGTCCTGCTCTGGATTGAGTCAAGAGCTTACTCTCCAAGGCAATTGAGCACAACCAAAAACTTGTTGAAGTCGAGTTGTCCCAATGCCACTTGCTCCTCTATCAGAGTTGGCCATGGCCAAACATACGGCACCTCCCTGACATCAGGGAACAAAACATCCCAGTCTTTGTCCAATGCAATCACATTTTCAAGCTTTCGCAGTTGTATTTGCTTCAGATCTGTTGAGTAAAATGAAGCCTTCTGTCGAGCACTCCCCTTTGTCTTCAACGTCCTTCCCTGAATTTGTTCCAGAGCACCTGCATTTCAAAGACAAAAAACCATATCCAGGACTCATCAGTTTGCTAGAGCATCATCCTAATGCATCCCTAACTTCCTAAAAGCAAATGTGCTGCAGCCATTGCACCATCTTGAGCACCTCAAAATCCGTCTCTGAAATGCCAAGAGAGAAGTAAAATTTTCCTTAGTCATTATGAGACATACACTTCCCTAGGAAGGACATCAAAGGGAAAAGATTTCAAGAGTCTCTTCACATGGTGCAGCAATTCTCTGAAACAGGATAGGCCCAAAAGAAGATGCACAGCCTACAGAGAGAAAGAAGCTGGAACATCATCATCAATAGACTCTCAAGTCCTCACAGAATTCTGGAAAAGCGCTGAAAACAGAAACACACCTCAAGCTCTGAATTCACAACATCACAGACATTCCTGAAGCAATGGAAATGCTCACAGCACAAATGCTGTAAAGGGGTGCAATCAATGGCAACATTGAGCTTCAATGCTCATTCCTAATCCTAACCCTAAACCCTATAAATCTTTGTAGAGTGGAAAACTCTGGGGAAAGCTTAAATGGGTTAGTGGAGACAGAGAAAAAGACAGGCAAAGGGAAAGAGGATTACCATCCGCAGAGAGGAAATTCGATGATCGCAAGCTCCGGGAATTTGCATAGCTCTGTGAACTTGTATAGTTCTGTGATTTGGGTGCAATCTCTCTGTGTCGTGCAGTTGCAAATGGATGCGAGAGATGGAAGTTGTGGAACTGCTGCTGTTGTTGTAATGGGTCCTCTGGCTCATCATGATCTGAAAAGGAATCTGTGGCCAAGTGAGTGTGAGAGCTTCCACCACTCCGGTTTTTCCTCCTCAGAAAGTGAGAATTTGTGGAGTTTTCACTCTGGCTTTCAGCTGGGCTGTATGAGTCTTCAAACTCCTCCACCGCCGCTCCATCTTGTCCGGAGGAAACTGGACTCGAGAAACTGGTGATGGAATCGCTATCACCTTTGAATGTTGTTGCTGCAGAAGATGCAGAAGAGAGCTCATCTTCCTCCTCCTCTTCAGATTTGAAGTCTTCGTCTTCTTCCTCCTCTTCAGATTGGAAATCCTCCTCCTCCTCCTCCTCCTCATCATCATCATCATCATCCCTACTACTACTACCTATTGCCCACGACAGTAATTTCCATAGCCCGCGCATGATGACCGAGCTCGCTGCCAGGATCATCCAGCCCCTCAACCCTAACCCAAGAACCTCGTCGTCTACAATTCCCCTCGCAGATCCTGTCCTATACGTGACCTCTGTCGCTCATGTCCTCTGGACACATCACTCTTCCTCTCACGCGGGTGCTCTGTCTGTCTGTCTGTCTGTCTCTCTAAAGAGAAATGCAAACTCACTCTCGATTCGCGCATAGTGAGCTAACGACACTTCACGGCTTTTTGCCTACGCGCCCAAAGAAGTGATGAAGCTCATGAGAATTCGATCGATCAAATCCATCAGTCGATGCCTCTCGTCCTCGAAAGAGAAAAGAGTCAAATGAAAAGAACGTCACCAAACTCCGCATCATCACATCGTGCGCTCAATTAAATTTTTCAAACAAAAAATTCTATAACAGCAATGCACTAGGATCAAGCTCCAAAAGCCAAAAACACCCCCCATTCTCCAACTCTCCTAGAACTCACTCTTCTCTTCCCATGCTCAACTGTTCTTGAACTCTTCTCTTCACATTGTCAACTCTTCTCGAACTCTTCTCTTCCCATTCTCCAACTCTTGTTGAATTCTTGTCTTCACATTCTCAACTCTACTTGAACTCTTCTCGTCCCATTCTCGAGCTCTTTTATTCCCCTTCTCATTCTTGTTTTGGCCCACAGCCTCTTTCTCCCCACCCACCCTCTCTCTCTCTCTGTCTCTATGCCACCCAAGAAAGATTGCACTTGGCAATCAAAACGGGCGCCATCACAAACTTCCTCTGTCCTTGAATTTTTTCCAAAACAACGGAAAACTTGTGATTGTCAAAAGCAAAATGATCCAAAATGCGAGAAAAAGATGAATGAGTCAGGACAAGAGTCCTAACGTTTTGTTGCCACCGAAGTAGGGTCAGAAGCTCGCCGGAAACAGCCGGCAAGTGGCCGCAATGCCGTCCCCAGATCCCGTTTCTTCGTCGCACTGGGCCCGCATTTCCAGAACCGTCCCTTTCGAGGTCCTTACCCGGCATTTCCAGAACCCCTCGCATTCTGTGCCAGAAAAATAAGGGCCCCACAAAGGTGCACTCAAGATGCTTCTGATGCTGGTAAAACCACCCCTTGAAAACTGCGCCTTTTTGAGGTCCTTACGCGGCATAAGGAACCCCAAGCATTTTGTGCCAGAATAATAAGGGCCCCACAATGTGGAGCCAAGGAGGATCTGATTCTGTTGAAATGGGCCCTTTAGAGGTCCTTACCTGGCATAAAGAACTCCTAGCATTTTGTGCCAAAATAAGGGCCCCACAAGATGGAGCCAAGGAGTATCTGATTCTAGTTAAACTGCCACTTTCAAGGTCCTTACTGGGCCTAAAGAGCCCCTAGCATTATGTGCCGGAATAATAAGGACCCCACAAGGTGCAGTCAAGATGGTTCTGATTCTGGTAAAAAGCCCATTGCCGAGGGTTTTTGCTGAGTAATAAAAACAGGATGGATGAAGTACATGTATGGTTCATGTCCAGAAATGGGATGAAAATTAGAGCTTATGGATGGAAATTAAAATTGGATGCCATATCTTTCAGCAATATCATCCAGACTTTTATTTTATTTTTAAAAATTCTCTAGGCAACTAATTTATTTGCCAAAGGATTGTGCACATTACTACCTTCTTTTTAAGGGGAAATTACTTCCAAAAGTTTTTTGAACTTTGAACCCACCACAAACATCATTGGGAAAGTTTGTCACTAAATAAGTTATATACATTTGTTTGAGCTTTGGATGCTCCTTTTTCTATAGAGCTCTGGGAACTTGGGAAGAAGTTGGATCCTTTTTAGGTCTACACTTAGAACTAGCTACTTTAAATTAAAGCTCAAAAAAAGTGTGGTACCTACCTATTGTGAAAAAGTCCTAAAAGTGTGTGCACCATCCATTGGATGCATGTTATTACAACTCAATTGTGGATGAACCTCAACTGAGTTAATATTTGGTTTCACCTTGGTAACCAACTCTAGATGAAATAGGTCTCATATATATAGGTAGATAGGTAAGAAAATAGGTAACTAGTAGGTAAGTAGTTGGTTTATACATATGTAAGGGGGCTGTTTTTACTACCTACCTACTAACAACCCACTTGTATGTATGTAGGTAGGGAAAAAAAAAGCACTAAGGTAACCACCATGATTAGCTAGGGAACTGGAACCCTAAACAGAAAACTGTTTTCTGACCACTTATCATCCATCCTTCATAGTGTTCTAGTGGTGCTGGTTCAGTTTTGGATGAACCCTAAAAGAGATGGAACATGTTTGAATCCTTGGGCCAACCCCCACCAGTTGTCCAGCACACCAGGAGGAATGGATGGTGGATGGACAGAAAGCAATTTTTCATTGGGTTTCAGTTCCCTAATTAACCATGGTAGTTACAAGACCTAAATGCTTTACACGGTAGGTTACCAAGGTGAAACTTGACATCAACTCTGTTGGGGTTCATCCAAAGCTGAAGTTGCATCACAGGCTTCCAATGGATGGACATGGATGGTATGTCGGTGGCGGTTAGTTTAGGCTGGTTCAAATCAACTACCCTAGCCTAGGGTCAGTTTCCACATTGAGAAAATGAATAATTTTTTTTTTCCAAAAAAAAGAATTCGTTTTTCAATTTTGAAATTATATATATTTTCCATACTTTACTATATGATTGTGATATGAATAGTGAAATCATTCAAAATGTAGCCTATGATAATTATAATGATTTTCAACAAGACAACTTCATATTTTCACAAAATATCATTTCACTATTTTGAGGATTATTTAATGATGAAACTGACCTTCGTGTAAGGCAAATGGTGTTTCACAAAATCTTCCACCCATGAGAATTGATCTTGAAATATGTACAAAATTTGGCAAACCCTTTGTCACACATTATATAATTAGGGTTTTTTTATTCAATTTTTTAATATAGGAAAATTTGGAAAAAAATATTCAAGAAAATTATTAGCCCTAGAAAAAAAAACCCAATTTTTTTTATAAAAAATTCAAAATTTGTGTTGGGAAAAAAAAAAAAAAAAAAA